>Ga0207969_100033_pt1 | contig 99447 bp, 80 predicted proteins | sample LakWasMet25_LOW6_2_FD_183869 | JGI IMG/M metagenome (GOLD analysis project Ga0207969, IMG submission 183869) | Freshwater sediment methanotrophic microbial communities from Lake Washington under simulated oxygen tension - Sediment Metagenome... | ecosystem: Environmental > Aquatic > Freshwater >...
CTGGCTCTGGCAGCTGTTCGGGCTCTACGCCGGAGACGGCAGCGTGGCGACCCGCGCTATCCCACGGTGTCTGGCACCAAAGGCAAACCGGTCTGCCACGCTGCGTCCCGACCCCTCTAAGTTACAAGGCATCATGGGAAGGCGGCGTCCGGGACCTCGCTGACCTGACCGCGCGTTCCGCGCGCCGGACACCCCTACCGTCGCCGAGCCCGTCGATGGGCGCGCGGGGCGGTTCCCGTTCGTGGGTCGCTTTGCTCGCGACGGCGCTGATGTTCGCGCCGCTCGATGCGACCGCCGGGGACCCACACCCGCTCACCGCTCACGCCGGACCCGAGCTCGTCGCAGCGGGTGAGTGGTGTACCCGCTCCGCTGGCGCGACGATCGAGTTGTCACACATCAACCCGCTCCGAGAGGAGGACGCCGATGGAGAGGTTTATCGGACTGGATGTGCACTCCGCAAGCCGAACCTCTGCCCGAAGGTCACGGCCGCGGCCTCGACATGCGCGCCCGGCACCGGCCACGCGCAGCTCCTCGAAGAACACCCGCGACACCGCGTTGAGCAGCGCCGGGTCGGGCGCCACCGGCAGCCGCAGCTCCCACGGCAGTGCGAGCACCCACTGGCGATACGGCGCCACGGGCAGCACCCGATCGCTCTGCCGCGCGGCGGTCTCGCTCATGCGCCGACCGCCGCAGCTCGAACACACGCCCCGGTGCTTGCACGAGAACGCCACCAGCCAGTCGAGCCCGCACCCCGCGCACCGCGCTCGCATGAACTCGCACGCGAGCCCCCGCAGCGGAGGAACGCCTCGAACTCCGCGACGACGTAGCAGGGCAGCGAGCGACCATCCTCCTGGACGCGCTCGACGAACGCGGCGAAGTGGTCGCGCACCAGTCCATGGAGCACCCCGTCGCGGACGGGGTCGCGGGATCCGACGTGAGGATGGACACAGCCATCGGCCATCGCAGGGACCGCTGACAGGGCGACGCGGGTGCCATCACGAATCCACTGCTATTGCAGGCATCTCAGCGCCCGGAGAAGGTGGCGGCGGGTGGCGGCGGTGCTGCCACTGTCGGTGGGCTGTGGATCATCCCGACGCTGAAAGGCCTTAAGCACCACCCACGCTCGGGGTCTCTCCCCTGCGGGACGCCGTGCACGTCGCGACGTATCAGCGGGCCCCCACCGACGCCCACGAGAGCGGCGGGCTGACGGGTGTAGGTTCCGACTGAGCGACCGATCAGGCGGCCCCGGGGCGCCTGGTCCCCTGAGGTCCGGAGTAGGGGTTGGCGTCGGGTGGGGAGCGCCGGCTTCGCGTTCGCAGACGGTCGTTCGGCCCGATGCTCACCACCTGCTCCGAATCCCAGGCGCTCAGCGCCGGGGGGCCGGCGCGGGCGGGGCGGCGATGGCGGGCATCGGCACGTGCACCGCGGTCGCGGCCTGGAGCGTGTTGGACTGCACCACCGCGACGGACTGGCGCCCCGGGGCGCGCAGCACGAACTGCCTCGGCTGGCGCACCACCTGGGCCCGGTGGATCACCAGCTCGAAGGGCGTGGCGCCGATCTCCTGGTCGTTCTCGAACACCCTGGCGTGGTTGGGGTCGCTGGTGATGCGCAGCCGGAAGGTGCCGACGTAGGTCGGCGGGGCGGGCTCGTTGCGAAGGAGGGCGATGCCGGCCGAGCGGATCCAGTCCCAGCGGCTGTAGATCGCGGCGCTGAGGACGGCCACCACCACCAGCAGCAGCAGCCACCCGAGCACCGTCTCGACCTTGCCCTGCTTCGGCGGGAGCATCACCGTGGGGCGCTGCGCGGCAGAGTAGGGCTCCTCGGCGGGGCTGAGGCCCGACACCCGGGGCATCGGCGGGGCCATCATCGGCGGCTGCGAGGGGAGCGCCGACGGCGGCACCGCCATGGTGGGAGGGATGTTCACCGTCGGCGGGGGAAGGGGCGCGTTGGGGTCGGGCATCCGCGGCGTCCCGAGGAGCGGCGTCGGGTGCTGCCTGGGCAGCGGCGCGGCGGCGGGGATCGGGTCGGGAGGAATCGACGCGAAGGGGTCGCTCATCCGACCGACGTCGGTCTGCGTGTCGTTGTTGTCGGCGGGCGGTCGCGCCGGAGGGGGCTCGAGCAGGGTGACCGCGTCGGAGATCGGGTCCGGCGGATCGAGCAGGGTCCTGGCGGGCGGACGCGCGGGGCGGGGCTGCGGCGTCGCGGCGCCCGGAGAGGGCGCGATGCCGAGAGCGCGAGGGTCGACCTGGGACGCCGTCGGAGGGAAGGTCATCCCCGCCCCGGGGCGGATCTCCCCCGACGAAGACACCCCGTAGACCGCGTTGGAGCGGGGAGGCGCCGGGCTCGCGAAGGCCCGGATGGTCTCGCGGTTCTCCTCCAGCACCTCGCCGAAGGTCACCCTCAGCAGGCTGGCGACGTCGGCGCGGGAGAAGCCCCCGAAGGACGCGTGGAGGATGCGCTCCATGTCCCGGCGCATCGTCTCGGCGTCCTGGTAGCGCTGGTCGCGGTCTCGCTGCAGCGCGTAGTGGATCACCTCGTCGATGGTCGTCGGTGCGTCGGGCCTGTACTCCCCGACCGACGGGATCGTCATGCTGACGATGTTCTGGTAGGTGACCGCGTCGTTGGAGCCCTTGAAGAGCCTGCGGCCGGTGACCATCTCCCAGAGCAGCACGCCCATCGACCAGAGGTCCGCGCGGCGGTCGACCGGGTCGCTGTAGAACTGCTCCGGGGACATGTACGCCAGCTTGCCCTTGAGCATGCCGGTGCGCGTCGCCTCGTCCTGCGTGGCGGCCTTGGCGATGCCGAAGTCCAGCACCTTGGCCATGCCGTCGGAGGTCACGAAGAGGTTCGAGGGGGTCACGTCGCGGTGCACCACCCCGAGCGGCTGACCGCCGAAATCCCGAAGCTCGTGGGCGTAGTGAAGTCCCTCCAGCGAGTCGCAGAGCACCCGGAAGAGGAAGCCCAGGGGGATGCCCCCGCCGAGCTTGATGTACTTCCGCACGATGCGGTCGAGGGAGAGGCCCTCCAGGTACTCCATCGCGATGAAGTACTGCCCGTCGGTCTCGCCGACCTCGCTGGTGGCCACCACGTTGGGGTGGCTCAGCCGCGCCGCGAGCCTCGCCTCATCCAGGAACATCCGGACGAAATGAGAGTCGCGCCCCAGCGACGAGTGCATGCGCTTGAGCACCACCAGCTTCTGGAACCCTAAGTCGCCGTGGAGCATCGCCAACAGCGCGTCGGCCATGCCGCCGGAGCCGAGGCGCGCGAAGATGGTGTACTTCCCGAAGGCTGTCGGACCGATCAGGTCATCGGTCTTCGACGCGTCGTTCGGGTGCACCATCAGGCCGGGAGCACAAGCCATCCGGCGCGCCACGTCAAGGCAGCGCTACGCCCCGCTCAGAGCGACGCCCGCAGGGCCGCGAGCATCCGGTCGTTCTCCGATGGGGTCCCGACGGTGATGCGCAGGCGCCGGGTGAACGCCCCTCCGTGGGCGTGAAACGAGCGCACCACCACGCCCCGCTCTCGCATCGAGGCCGACACCCTCGCCGCGGAGTCGGGCACGGCGATCCACCAGAAGTTGGCGGCGGAGGGCGTGACCTCCAGCCCGTCCATGGCGAGCAGCAGGGCCTCGACCCTTGCGCGCTCGGCCACCACGCGCTGCACCGCGGCGTCGACCTCGGGGCGCAGCTCGGTGAGGCAATGCGCCGCGGCGGCCTGGGAGAGCGCGTTGAGGTTGTAGGGCTGGCGCACCTTCTCCACCGCCGCGGCGAGGCCCGGAGGGAGGATGGCCCAGCCCACGCGCAGCGCCGCGAGGCCGACCTTGGAGAGGGTCTGGAGCCGCGCGGCGTGGGGGAAGCGCTCGCAGAGGTCGCCGTAGCGCACGCCCGAGAAGGCCGCGTAGGCCTCGTCGAACACCACGAGGGCGTCGCGGGTCTCCGAGAGGACGGACTCCAGGCGATCGCGGGAGAAGAGGGTGCCGGTAGGGTTGTTGGGCGAGGCGAGGAAGACGACGTTGGGGCGGTGCAGGCGGAGCTGCTCTCGCAGCGGGTCGAGCGCGAGGTCGAAGCCCTCGTCGAGCGCGACGCCGTAGGGGCGCATCCCGAGCGAGAGGGCCGTCTGGCGGTACATGACGAAGGTCGGCGTGGGGAAGAGCACCGCGGCGTGCTCGGCGCCGGGGCGCGGGGCCGCGAGGGCGTTGAGCAGCAGGCCGATGACCTCGTCGGAGCCGCAGCCCAGCACCAGCGAGTCGGGGTGGACGCCCTCCGCGGACGCGATGGCCTCGCGCAGCGCCGTGGCGCGCACGTCGGGGTAGCGGTGCAGCTCGACGCGGGCGAGCGCGGCCGAGAGGGAGGCGCGGGCCTCCGGGGGCAGCGCCCAGGGGGACTCGTTGGCGTCGAGGCGCACCGAGCCGGCGGGAACCGGCGCCGGGGCGTAGGCGGTGAGCCCGGCGAGCTCGGGGCGCAGAAGAGCAGAAAACCAGTCGGAAGAGGGCATGGTGGGGTGGGCGCTGGTTCTATCGCGAGTGGAGGGGCTTTGGGTTATACGGCCCACGTGACCGGAATCCGACCGACGAAGCTGCTGTGGATGGGCGCGGTGACGGGCTATCTGCTCGGACGAAACCTCGCCTTTCGACACGCGCCGGGACTGGCCAACGGGCTCATGCGGCTCGGCAACGTGGCCGGGCGGGGCAGCGACGCGGAGGGCGAGGCGGCGCTCGACTATTTCGAAGGCGTCGTCGAGGACTACGAGCGCATCGCGGCGCACTCGGGCGTGTGCGAGGGCGACGGCCACGAGGCCGCGCTCTTCGGCGGTCGGCGGGTGCTGGAGCTCGATCACGGAAACACCCGCGCGGTGGCGATGCTGGCCCGGCTGCGCGGCGCCTTCAGCGTCGACGTCTATGACTCCATCAACCTGCAGACCCGCGATCCTTCGCGGCTGCGGGCGCTCTACGAAGACCTCCTCAAGCGCGCCGGCGATGACCCGACGAGGGTCGACGCGCTGCTCGACGGCGTGCGGGCGCACTGCGACGCGGCGGCGCTGAAGGCCTCCGGGAGGCGCTTCGACCTGGTGGTCTCCCGGGCGGTGCTCGAGCACGTGCGCGACCTCAAGTCGCTGCACCGCGAGCTGCGCGAGGTCACCACCGACGACGCGGTGCTCATCCACAAGATCGACCTGCGGAGCCACGGCTTCGAGTGGGACCACGAGCTGGACTTCCTGCTCTTCCCCGAGCGGCTCTACCGCTCGCTGACCACGCACATCGGCGAGCCCAACCGGGTGCGGGCCCAAGGGTACCTCGACGTGGCGCAGCAGTACGGGTTCACCCCGGTGCACGTCTCGGCGACGCGGCGCATCTCGGCCGAGCGCGTGGCGAAGCTGCGAGACTCCCTCGCGGAGCCCTACCGCTCGCTCTCGCCGGAGGTGCTCTCGGTGCTGGGCATCTGGCTGGTGCTGGTGCGCGAGGGCCACCCCCTCGCCCGCTCCGCGAAGGCCATCGACCTGGGGTCCATCCCCGCGGCGCCTTCGGGCATGGCACCCTTCTGACCGCCCATGCGCATCCTCGTCGGCGACATCGGAGGGACCTCCACCCGCCTCGCACTCGCCTCGATCGCCCCTGACGGCGCGATCGCGCTCTCGGACGAGCGCCGATACGCCAGCGCGTCGGCGCCCGACCTCGACACCCTCGTCCGCGACTGGCTCTCCCACGCTGCCACGCCGGTGAGCGGTGCCTCGCTGGCGGTCGCAGGTCCGGTCGAAGGCAACCGGTGCCAGACCACCAACCTCCCCTGGAACCTCGACGGAGACGCCCTGGCGGCGGCCACGGGCCTGCGGTCAGCGCGGCTGCTCAACGATTTCGCCGCGGCCGCCTGGGGCACCCTGGCGCTCACCGACGCCATGAAAATCGCGCTCCAGCCGGGGCGCTTCGACGAGGCTGCGCCGCGGGTGGTCATCGGCGCCGGGACGGGCCTCGGGGAGGCGATGGTGGTGATGACCGCCGACGGTCCGCAGGTGCTGCCCGGCGAAGGCGGGCACAAGGGATTCTCGCCCCGAGACGAGCGCGACGACCGACTCCTCGGGTGGATGCGCCGGACGCTCGGGGGACGGGTCTCCGTCGAGCGCGTGGTGTCGGGCCTCGGGCTGCGGGACATCTATCGCTTCCTGCGCGACGAGGAGGGAATGCCCGAGTCGCCGGAGGTGCGCGCGAGGATGGAGCGCGAGGACCCGGGGGCCGTCATCGGACAGCTCGCGGTCGATGGGAGCGATGCGCTCTGCGGCGCGACGCTCGACCTCTTCCTGGCGGCCTACGGCGCGGAGGCGGGCGACGTGGCGATCCAGGTGATGGCCTACGGCGGGGTGTTCCTGGCGGGCGGCATCGCCGCGAAGGTGCTGCCGAGGCTGGCCGGGGGAGGCTTCATGGAGGCCTTCCTCGACAAGGGGCGGATGCGCCCGGTCGCGGAGGCGGTGCCCGTCTGGGTGGTGACCGACGAGGCCCTCGGGCTGCGGGGCGCGGCGAGGGCGGCTCTCAGCCCGTCACGGCAGTAGCCCGAGCGTCTCCGCGGCGGAGGCCACCGTGGCCTGCACCACCGCCCGCATGAAGCCAGGAACGATGGAGTCGACGGTGTCCTGGCCGCTGCGGCAGTGGTAGCGGGGGTTGCGAAACTCCGCGGTGTCCGTGATCTGGATCGCGGGGTACCCGGCGGCCCAGAAGGGCGCGTGGTCCGAGCGCTGGAGGTCGCCGTAGAGGGGCGATCGGGTCTGCGCCGCCGAGAGCGAGAGCGAGATCGAGGGCAGCGAGATGGCTGCGGCGGCGCGCTCCATCGCCGCGACCGGAGCGCGGGCGCCCTCGTCGGCGATGAGGGTGATGAAGTCCCCGCGGTTGTCGTTCTCGCGGATCTGCGCCGACTGCCTGGGGAAGACCAGGTTGAGTCCCGTCGGCAGCCGCTGGCTCTCGGGCTCCGTCGAGCGGTACCCGATCATCTCGAAGACGTAGGCCACCGCGACGGCCTCGCCCGCGGACTGCGCCCTGCGCGCGTAGGCCTGCGAGCCGATGAGCCCGCGCTCCTCCTCGTCCCAGCACGCCACGACCAGCGTGCGCTGGTAGCGGCCCGTCGAGAGCAGGCGCGCGGCCTCGAGCACCCCCGCCACGCCGCTGCCGTTGTCGTCCGCCCCGGGGCACGCGGAGACGTGGTCGTAGTGGGCCGAGACGATCACGCGCGGGGCCGACGGGTCGGCGCCGGGTCGCACCCCAACGACGTTCACCCCGGTCCCATAGGCGAAGCGCTCCACGGTGTAGCCCAGCGCGGCGAAGCGCTCGGCGCAGAGGTCGCGCACCGCGTCGTGGTGGGCGCTCGCGGGAGGCCTCGGCGCGGCGATCTGCGTGAGGTCTCGCATCAGGTCGGCCTCACGGACGCAGGCCGCGACCGCCGCGGGGCTCGACGCGCCGCAGCTCGCGGAGGACACGTCGGCGGGGACGTCGACTGGGGCCGTCGGCACGTCGACGGTAGCGGCGGCGTCGGTGGCCTGCGTCTGCGAGTGGCAGGCCGAGAGGGCAAGCAGGGCGAGGAGGGCGCGAGGATGAGAGGCGACGAGGGAGGGCATCGGTGGTTCCCGATGGTCGCAGCGAGTCGGTGGACGTCGCAACGGGGCGATCGTCTCCGGCCGCGCGGCGATTGCGTTGCTCGCGGAGTTCGATCCGCGTCACCCCGCCAGCCCGAAGCGGGCCCGCAGCACCGCCTCGTCCCTCGTCGAGCGCTCGCTCCGCACCTCCAGCGCCGCGATGCACGCCGCCGGGACGCGCCGCGCCAGCAGCACCCCGTTGGGGCTCCGGTAGACGCGCAGCCCGACCGCCCGCAGCGCCCCCGGGTCGACACCGAGCAGCAGCGCCACGCCCGCGCGCTTGCCCACCCTGCTGTCCGTCGCGTCGGCCAGGTGGACGTGCGTGCGCTCGCCCGGGAGCAGCCCCTCGCGCGCGATCGACTCGGCCGCCTCGGGCGATGTCCCGTGCCAGATGAGCCCGGTACGGAGGTCCTCCTCCCACGAGGCCTCGAGGGCCTCCAGGGTGACGGGCATGCCCGCGAGCGAGTGGCCCTGGCTCGCCCGGATGCGACCGTCGCGCACCTCCAGGCGCGACTTGTTGTTCTCTCGCACGGCCGCGTCGAGCAGCTCGGGGGAGAGGCGCGCGACGCGCAGCACGTCGCCGACATCCGCCCAGCCGGCGGCGTCCATGGGGAGGCCCACCTCGCCGGCACGGTGCCGCAGGAGGGCGCTCAGGGCGTGGCTGGCACGGGTGATGTTCTTCGGGTTCATGGGGCTCGTCTCTCTTTCTCCCGCCCACGCTACGGCCGCTCGGGACTCACATAGAAGTCGCATCTCGCGATCGGTCATCACGGTCCGTGATAGTGGTCGGCGATGCCCGTCGCGCCGTCGCTCGACCTCGAACTGCTGCGCACCTTCGCGGTCTTCGCGGCGCAGCTCAACTTCACTCGCGCTGCTGAGCAGCTCCACCTGTCGCAGCCGGCGGTGCACGCCCACGTCGGGCGCCTCGCGGAGTCTCTCGGCGTCACGCTCTACCGACGTGAGGGGCGGGGGCTCGCGCTCACCGACGACGGCGCCCGCGTCGCGGCCTTCGCGCGCGAGACGGCCGAGCGGTCGGCGGGCTTCCTGGCAGGGCTGCGGGGCGACGGGGCGCCGCGGCCCGTGTGCCTCTGCGCGGGCGCCGGGTCGTACATGCACCTGCTCGGCGAGTCATTGCGCGCGTGGACGGCCGCGAGCGCCGCTCCGCTGCGGCTGCTCACGCGCGACCGCGAGGGCACCCTCGACGCCCTGCGCTCGGGCGAGGCGCACCTCGGCGTCGCCCCGCTGGAGTCGCGCCCGAGGGACCTCTCCGCCGAGTTGCTCGGGGTCATCCCCCAGGTGCTGGCGATGCCGGTGACGCACGCGCTCTCCGCCCGCCGACGCCTGCGCCTGCGCGACCTCGGGGGCGTACGCCTCGTGGCCCCGTCACCCGACCGGCCCCACCGGCGGGCGCTCGACGCGGCCCTCTCGGCGACGGGCACTGCCGCCGACGTCGCGGTCGAGGCCAACGGGTGGGAGCTCACGCTGCGCTTCGTCGAGCTGGGCGTCGGCGTCGCCGTGGTCAGCGGGTTCTGCCGCCTGCCGCCAGGCGTCGTGGCGCGCCCGCTGCCTGAGCTGCCCGCGAAGACCTACCACCTGCTGCGACGTCGGAGGGGCCCTCGCCCGCCGGAGCAGGAGGCCCTGCGCCGCGCCCTGCTCGCCGGGTGTGCCGCGTGGCGACGCTGACCATCGCGAGCAGCGATCACCACCACGCCGGTTCCCTCCTCTATCGGCACGGCCTGCTGACCTCGGGACGATCGCTCACCGGTCGCTGACGGCCTCTCGCTCGTACTCCGAGTCCCAGTACGCCCGACGACCTTTGACGGGATCGCGCCCTCATGGTTCTACCTCCCTCCTCCGGGCACGGGCGACGACTTCACCCCTCCAGCGAAGGGTGAGGCGCCCCGCGCGCAAGAGAGAAATCAGAGTCCACCCCGATGAGCAAGAAGACCACCCCCGCGCCCGTCACCAAGCCTGCGAAGAAGGCATCCGCCGCGACCGCCGAGAAGCCCGCGAAGAAGGCATCGCCCGCGACCGCCGAGAAGCCCGCGAAGAAGGCATCGCCCGCGACCGCCGAGAAGCCCGCGAAGAAGGCATCCGCCAAGGCCGCTCCGGTCGCCGCTCCGGTCGCCGCTCCGGTCGCCGCTCCGGTCGCCGCTCCGGTCGCCGCTCCGGTCGCCGCTCCGCTGCGCACCATCGACCGCGCGGAGTTCGAGTCGATCGTGCGCGCCGAGGCCCACGCGCTCGCCCTGGCCCGCGGGCTCCGCAACGGAAGCCCCTTCTCCGACTGGCTCCGCGCCGAGGCCGCGGTGCTCGCCCGCCTCTCCGCGGAGGGCATCACCCTGGCGCCCTCCGCCAACGACTCGACGCGCGCCTAGTACCTCGCCTCACCCTCTCCTACCCCCCGCGTCACACCTGCAGGAGCTGCCTCAGCCTCCGCGAGGACTGCCGCGACACCACCAGCCGCTCTCCTGCGTGCGTGACCAGCACCGCCCTTCCCCCCGCCATGTCGTCGATGACCGCGACGTGGTCGAGGTTCACCAGCAGCGCCCGGTGAGCGCGGAAGAAGCGCGTCGTGTCGAGCCGCGCCTCCAGCGCCGCCAGGGTGTAGTCCGTCGTGTGGCTGCCCTTGAGCGTGTGCACCGTCACCAGCTCGTGCTCGACGACGCAGTGCGAGATCTCCGCCACAGGCACCAGCAGCGTGCGGCCCGACACGCTCACCGGAAGCCGGTCGGCCAGCGGGCGCGGCGCACTCACGGGAGAGCGCAGCGGCGCCAGCACCTCCTCGGCGCGGGCTCGCATCCCTAGCGACTCGGCGCGGGCCACCGCGCGGGCCAGCCGGGCGGCGTCGAAGGGCTTGAGCAGGTAGTCGATGGCGCCCGCGTCGAAGGCGTTGAGGGCGTACCGGTCATGCGCCGTCGTGAAGATCACGTAGGGCGCCGGGGCGAGGATGTGCGCCACCATCGCGATGCCGTCCATGCCGGGCATCTGCACGTCGACGAAGGCCAGGTCGGGGCCCTCCTGCTCGATGAGCGCGAGCCCCGCCTCGCCGTCGCTCGCCTCGCCCACCACCGTCACCCGCTCGCCGAGGCCCTCCCGGATGAGCCGCCCCAGCCGCTGCCTCGCGGGCAGCTCGTCGTCGATGATCACCGCGCGTGCCGTCATTGTCCGTTACCTCCCACCGACGCGCAGCACCCCGCGCGCGGTCACCGTCGCCACCGTCATCGCCGCCTCGGCGACGATGGAGAAATTCCCCCGCTCGCCCCACGCCAGCGCCACGCGCCGGGTCACCAGGTCGAGGCCCAGGCCGCCCGCCCGCGGGCCGTCGAAGGCCCCGGGGCTGCGCACCGTGAGCACCAGGTCGTCGTCGCGGGAGCGCGCCGTCACCGTGATGGTCCCGTCGCTCACCCGACCGTGGCGCACGGCGTTCTCCAGCAGGGGCTGTAGCACCAGCGGCGGGACGTCCACCGCCGCGAGGTCGTCGTCGCGCTCGATGGACACCCTCATCGACGGGTACCGCGCCTGCAAGAGCCCGGTGTAGTCCCGCGCCAGCGCGAGCTCGTCGTCGAGCGGGTGAAGCGCCCGCTGCCGGGTGTCGAGCACCGCGCGCAGCAGCGTCGAGAGGCGCACGATGTTGTCCTCCGCGGCGACCGGGTCGCTCGCGCACTGGCTCGCGATGGCGTTGAGCGCGTTGAAGAGGAAGTGCGGGTCGAGGTCGGCGCGCAGGGCGTCGAGCTGCGCGGCGGCGAGCTGCGCGGCGAGGCGCTGGTGCGACCCGAGGGTGCGGTCGAGGCGCTGCTCGAGCTGGATGTCCCGAGCGAGGCCCCAGCCCCCGATGAGGAAGAGCAGCCAGGCCACCAGCACCTCCCTCGGCTGCCCCATCGCGTAGACCCGGTAGATGTGCACCGCCCCGGCGAAGCCCCGGTAGAGGGTGACCAGCCCGGAGAAGAGCGCGGTCGCGACGGCGAGGGCGAAGAGGGCGCGGACGAGCTTCTCCCCGCGGCGCCCGTCCTCCTCCAGCGGCAGCAGCGCTCGCCACGGGAGCGGACCGAGCAGCAGGGTGTAGAGCGCGGCGAAGGGGCCGAAGAGCAGGGCGACGTCGCGCTGCGTGGCCTCGGCCTCGAGCACCCCGAAGCCGATGCCCAGCACCAGCGTCGCGGGCAGCCGCCACGAGCGCATCGCCTCGCGGAGGGTGTCGCGAATCAGCGCCACGAGGTCGAGGGTCGGCTCTCTCATCGAAGGTACGGGCCCGACCATACCCGCCGGGGGACCACCGGGCACACCGCGACGGGCGAGCGGTCGGGGACGGTCGCCGAGCGGCTCAGCCGGGCACTCGGAGCACCCGGTCGGCCCGGAGGATCGCCGGGACCACCCCCTGCCCCGCCGCCGCGAGCCCCACGTGAGGCGATCGATACCAGAGCACCCTCACCCGCATCTCCCGCTCCGCGTGCCCCGGCGTGCGCACGATCAGCCGGATGGGCCTCGGAGAGCCCGCCGCCCCGGCCAGCGCCCGCTCGATGCCGGCGCGCACCTGCACCCGGCCGTCGGCGGCGCGCACCTGCCAGAGGTCCATGGCGTCGACAGGATCGAGCGCCGCGCAGAGGCGATTGAAGAGAGGGTGTAGCGCCCGCACGTCCTCGGCCGCGCGGTGCCACCGCACCGGAGCGAAGCCCAGCGAGGTGCAGAGCGAGGAGAGGTTGTACTGCCGGGCGTGAAGCGCGCGGCGGGCGAGGCGGAGGGTGTCGAGCGCCGGACCCACCCGGCGGGGCGATCCCGCGGCGGCGAAGGCCCGGTCGAGGAAGCTCACGTCGAGCTCGACCCCGTGCATCACCGGCACCGCCCCGTCGAGCATCGCAGCGAGCCGGGGCGCGACCTCGGCGAAGGAGGGAGCCCCGGAGAGCGCAGCGGCGTCGATGCCGTGGAGGGCCGCCGCGGCCGAGGCGATGGGGGCCTCGGTGTGAACCAGGGAGGAGTAGAGCTCGACCACCTCGCCCCCGACGACGCGGGCGACGGCGACCTCCAGCAGCGCGTCCCGCTCGGGATCGAGCCCGGTCATCTCGCAGTCGAGCAGCGCGAAGGGGCACCGCGCGAAGGGCAGCGTCCAGGGAGCCTCGGGCGGCGGGGCGGACAGATCGGCGTCAGTCACGGGTCGGTGGGCATAGGGCCGTCTGGTGGGGCCATCGTGATAGAGTCTCCCACGATGAGCGCGCGCTTCCCATCGACTCGGGCCGTGGTGTGTCTGGCGTCTCTCGGCGCCGGACTCTGGTCATATCCTGTCACGGCCCTGGCCGATGATCCGGTGTGCGCAGTGCGGGCCGCGGCGACGCCGGTGCTCTTCCAGAACCGCGGCGAGGTGGACTTCGGCCCGGGCTTCCGGGGCATGCTCGGGGCGACGAACTTCGGCCTGAACTACAACCTGCTGCTCCAGGGCGACTACGACTGGTCGATGCCGGGCGAGCTTCGCACCCGCTGGCCGCCCATCATGCGCGTGACCGCCGTGGGCACTCCCAACGGCGGTCGGCTCACGGTGCAGTACGGCCTGCGCCTCCAGGCGACGGTCACCCTCTTCGGCATCCGGCTGCCCCTGCCGATCGACGAGTGGGTAGGCATGGCCGACCGCAACGAGCGCGGCACCTCGATGTACACGCCCTGGGCGTGGACCGGCGACGAGACGGCGGTGCGGGTGACCGCGAGCGAGCGCCTGCTTCGCGAGGGCGACATCACAGCGCCGGTGGTGGGCAACGTCCATTACTGGCTGCGCGGGAGCTATGACCTGACCACCACGGTGCGCACCCGAGAGATCTCCTTCCCTCAGGCGATGAGCGCCATCACCGCGACGATGCCCGAGGCCGACGTCGCCACCACCGCCAACGGGGACATGAACCTCCCCGCCCGCTGGAACGGCACGCTCCGCTATGTCGGCTCCTTCCGTCTGCGTGTGGAGGTCGAGGCCCGCCTCTGCTCCATCTGCCCTGCGACCCGAACCACGCTGTTCAACGGGTCCGTGCCCTTCGCGAGCACCATGGAGCAGCAGATGTCCGTCGACCGGAGCGTGCGGCTGACGCTCCCGGGCGCCGCGACCATGCCCGAGTACCGGGTCGACCTCGGGCGCATCCAGCTCGGTCGCCAGGGCCGCGAGGTGATCACCCTCAGCAACCCCGGTCGGGCCACGGTGCTCTTCACCCCCACCGCCCCGACGGAGCCCGCCTTCGAGGTCGCCACCGACCCGCTCTGCGTCAACGGCGGCGCCAACCGTCCGCTCTCGGTGCGCTTCACGCCCACGCGCGAGGGCGCCTACGAGTCCGACTTCCTCATCGCCACCTCGTCGCCGTCGGTTCCGACGGTGATGCTCCGGCTCGTCGGCGAGGCCTACGACCCGCTCTCTACCCGCGACTCGGGCACCGTGAGGGTCGACAGCGGTACGGCGCGAGACTCCGGCGGCGAAGCCGACGACGCGTCGGTGACCGACGACGCGGGCGCGGTCGACGGCGACGGCGGCGAGGTGCTCTACGAGCAGCCCGTGGAGGGCTGCGGCTGCCGCGTGGCGGGGACGACCCCTGCGGTCGGCCGCTGGTGGGCTCCAGCCCTCGGGGCGCTCGCGCTGCTCAGCCGCCGCCGCCGGCGAGCCCGCCCGCGAAGGGCAGGATCGACTTGAGATCCTCGTCGTTGAAGCGGAGCTGCGCGCCGAGGAAGTAGTCGAAGCGGTCGCCGTTGAAGACGTCGTCCACGCCGCCGATGATCCAGGCGCGCTGGAGCACGTTGATCGCCGCGGCGACGCGCAGCCTGGGGTAGGTGTTCTCCCCGAAGGCGAAGACGTCGGTGCGCACCTCAACGGCGTTGTCGAGGAGGTGCAGGTCGAGCCCGAGCCCGCCGCTCGACTCCTTGATGCCGAAGCGGAAGGTCGCGGGCCCGAGGCGCCGGGCGAACATCAGGCTGAAGCGGAAGGCGTCGGTGGTGACCCGCTGGCTGCTGCGGACGTGCGCGGTCATCGTCGGGTCGGTGGTGTCGGTGACCGTGCTGATGTTGCGGGTGAGGCCGCGCGGGTCGTCGATGAACTCAAGCAGGTAGTACTTGTCCTCGCGCGGCTGGAGCCGCACCTCGACGGTGCTGCGCAGGGTGTTGGAGATGAAGCTGTACTCGCTGCGCAGTCCCACGATGGTCTGAAGCCGCGCGATGGGGCCCACGAAGTCGTTGATCGACTGGACCGTGCCCTGCACCTCGTCGATGAGGGTCTCGTCGCGCACCAGGCGGCCGAGGCTCCCCTCGCCCCGGTCGACGGCGCCGGTGGTGGAGTTGAGGTGCTCCAGGGTCTGCCGCAGCTCGCGAGAGGCGGAGGCGATGTTGCGGATGGCCTCCTGGGTCTCGGTGACGGTGTTCTGGTCCTGCGGCTGGTCGCGGCCGAGAATCTGCGCGAGGCGGTCGGTCGACACCCGGAGGTTGGAGAGCATCGCCTGGATCTCGGGGCCGCCCTGCGTGGTGATGCGGTCGACCGAGGCCAGGGTGTGCGTCACCACGTCGGCGTTCTGCTGCACCGTTCGGTTGATCGCCGCGGTGAGCTCGCTCACGTTGCGGATGGTCTCCGTGATCTCCCGCTGGCCGGTCTCGGTGCCGATGGACGCGGCGAGCCGCTCGGTCACCCGGCCGACGTCGCGGGTGATGGCCGCGACGTTGTTCAGGATGTCGTCGGTGTTGGTGCCCTCGAAGACCGTGTTGATCCGGTCGCCGGAGCGCAGCCGCGGCGTCGTCGCGTTGCCCGGCGCCACCACCAGCACGAACTCCCCGAGGATCGACACCGCCCGCCTCGCGATGGTGGCGTTGCGGTACACCGGGATGTCGCCCTGCACCCGGATGGTCACCCGGGCGCGGCCGTTCTCCAGCTGGATGCGCTCGATCTCGCCGATGGCGATGCCCGCGGTGACCACCCGCGATCGGGGCACGAGGCCCGCCGCGTCGTCGAACATCGCGTAGAGCCGGTAGCCGTCGCCGGTGCCCTGCCCCTTGAAGAGGGTGCGCCACAAGACGAAGGAGGCGATGACCGCGGCCACCAGCAGCGCGCCGACCTTCAACGAGCGGGAGAGGTTCTGCATGGGGATTAGCTGGTGGGCGGCTGCGAGGATACGCACAGCGCGCAGCCCTTGGCCACCGCGCGCGGGCGTCGGGTCAGCGCGCGACCGGGGCGCGGGTCTCGATGTGGATCGTGACGCTCCCGGGGAGGAGCGCCGGGACGACGACCCGCGGCGCGCCGGGGCGAGGCGTCGCGCGGGGAGCCACGCGGGGCAGCACGAGCCGCTGCGGGACGCGCTCGCCGATGAGCACGTCGGCGATCACCTGCGCCTGGCGCACGGCCTCGATCTGCGCGGCCGGACCGACGCCCGGCGTCACGTCGACCAGCACCCTGGAGACTTCGCCGCCGCGGGCGCGGATGCGCTGGGCGGCCTGCTGGAGCAGCGCGCGGGCGGCGGGGGAGACGGTCTGCGCGCGAGGCGCCACGGCCACCCTGACGGCGAAGCGGAGGGTCTCGCCGGTGGGGTCCCAGGTCACGCGCTCGGGGCCGGCGTCGGGGCAGCCGTCGGCGTCCTCGACGCCGTTGATGGTCTCCGGCTGGTCGGCGCATCGGTCGGCCGCGCCCAGCACCCCGTCGCGGTCGGGGTCCGTGTCGGGGCACCCGGCGCGGAAGCGATCGGCCACCGCCCCGGCGGGGACGTCGGGGCACAGGTCGGCGGCGTCGGCCACGCCGTCGCGGTCGGCGTCGGGCAGCGGGCAGCCCGCCCGGTCGGGGTCGGGCCGCTCGCCGCGGGCCACGTCCACGCAGCGGTCGTCCGGGTCGAGCACGCCGTCGTTGTCCGTGTCGGGCACGGGGCACCCCGCGCGCTCGGGGTCGGGGTGGTCGCCCGCCGCCACGTCGACGCACTGGTCGTCGACGTCGGGCACCTCGTCGCTGTCGTTGTCCGGGTCGGGGCAGCCGTCGTCGTCCTCGTGGTTGTCCACGTCCTCGGGCTCGTCGCGGCAGCGGTCGCTCCCGTCGAGCACCCCGTCCTGGTCGTTGTCCGGGTCGGGGCAGCCGTCGTCGTCCTCGAAGTCGTCGCGGTCCTCCGGCTGCGTGCGGCAGCGGTCGTCCGCGTCGACGATGCCGTCGCGGTCGGTGTCGTTGCCCCGGGGCGCGTACGACACCCCCACCACGGCGCGCCAGGCCGGGACCAGCGGCGCGCTGGTCAACGGCGCGGCGCCGCCCGCGATGAGCTCGATGTCCCCGGCCTCGTCGGTGGCGTAGCGCAGCCCGGCGAAGAGCTCCTGCGTCACGGTGGTGCTGTACCCGTCGCGGGTCACCAGCGGCACCGTGGTGAGGTACTCCGCGCTGAGTCCGAGGCGCGCCACGGGGCGCACCGCGAGGCCGACGCCGACCACCCCGACGCTGCCCACCGCCAGGTCGGCGATGGCGGAGGTGGAGCGCAGCCGGGCGCCGACGTTGGCGGTCACGGAAAGCAGCCGGGTGCGGTAGTCGATGACGGCCATCGGGGCGAAGGTCGGGCCGCCGCTGCCGTTGAAGCCCTTGTCGTCGCCGAAGGGGATGGCCGCGCCGAGGTCGAGTCGGAGACCGAAGCCCCGGGCGTCGGCGGTGCGCTCGCGCTGCACGATGGCCCAGGAGAGCTCGAAGCGCAGGTCGCGCAGGGCCGTGTCGCCGAGCGCCGCCCCGCCGGAGGGGTTGACCGCGCGAGAGCCGTCGCCGGACTGCGCCAGCACCACGGGGATGGCCGCGGAGAGCTGGAAGCGACGGAGGATGCCGACGGACCAGAGGAAGTCCGTGGTGATGGCGTAGTCGACCGCGGCGCGACGGTCCGTCGGATTACTGACGGGTGTAAGCGTGAGGGGCTGGCGCATGGCGTGGGCCAGCAGCCCGAAGCCCACGGCGCCGGAGGGGGAGACCATCGCGCTGCGCAGCGCGAGGTGGTCCGTGGGCCCCGCGGCGGGCCACCAGGTCTGGGCGTCGACGGAGGTGTCGGTCCCCACGGTCTGCGCCCGCGCCGCGGAGGGCGCGAGGGTGTAGCAAAGGGCGAACGCGCCGAGCGCCGATCGCGTCCACATCGAACGGTCCACTGAACACCTCGTCATCGGTCTCTTCGATCGCGTCACGGGAACACCACCGCCACTACGATGCTTCTAGCGGGCGGAGTAGACCGCGCCGGGCGATACGGTGATCGTCGAGGGCGACGATCCGTCCCGCTCGACGGTGAGCACCACCGGGCGGACGCTCGCCCGGTCCATCGCCTGGCGGGACTGGATCTCGCCGAGGTCCTGCACGCGGCGGCCGTCGAGGCCGACGATGCGATCGCCCTCCCGCAGCCCCGCGGCGGCGCCGGGCGCACCGGGCTCGACGGCCAGCACGCGGAGGTAGTCCTCGTGCACCTCGAAGGTGACCCCCATCCCGTAGCGGGCCTCCGGGGGGCGGGCCGACAGCCGGAGGAAGGCGTTGCGCTGGAAGCGGATGATCCAGTTGCCGCCGTCGAGCGCGGACGAGGGCACGCCGGTGACCTCCTCGGCGCCCACCGGCTGGTCGACCATGCCGTCCTCGTCCCAGAGCTCGAAGCGCAGCACGCTGTCAGGGCGCACCCGCAGCGTGATCTCCGCGGCGCGCCACTCGGGGTGGGTGGAGTTCTGCACCACCGGCGTGCGGTACACCTCCGAGCCGTCGCGGAGGATGACCGCGTAGAGGTCGGGCTCGCCATCGCTGTCCCAGCCTTGGCCGTCGGTGCGGCTCGGGGGAAGCTCCGCGGAGAGCACCGACACCGTGCGGACGTCATCGGGCGGGGGCGTCAGGGAGCGCTGCTGGATCATGTCCGCAGGGACGGCGCGCGTCGCGGTGGTGTAGCGGGGAAACACCGCGCCGCATCCGACGAGGCAGGGCGTCGAAGCGAGCGCGGCCACGATGATCCAGCGGGTTGTAGCCATTTCGCCGCGGGAGGATAGGCATAGGCGGGGGGGAGGTTCCAGACCGAACGGGCGGCGGAGGGCAGCAGCGGTTTCAGACCCGCGGCGGGCTCCAGCCCCGCAGCCGGAGAGAGTTGAGCAGCACCGACACGCTCGACATGGACATCGCCGCGCTCGCAAACACCGGCGAGAGGGTCCAGCCGGTGAGGGGCTCGAAGACGCCCGCCGCCAGGGGGATGCCCACGACGTTATAGACGAAGGCCCAGAAGAGGTTCTGCCGGATGGTGTGGAGCGTGGCGCGGGCGAGCCCCAGCGCCGTCGGCACCGCCCCGACGCCGCCCCGGAGGATCGTCACGTCCGCCGTCGACGCGGCCACGTCGGCGCCTCCCATCATGGCGATGCCAAGGTCGGCGACCGCCAGCGCCGGGGCGTCGTTGACCCCGTCGCCCACCATCGCCACGTGGGCTCCCCCGGCCTTCGCCCGGGCCACCACCTCGGCCTTCTCCTCGGGGCGCGTCTCCGCGAAGACCTCGGTCACGCCCACCGACGCGGCCACCGCGAGCGCCGTCGCCCGCCGGTCGCCGGTCACCATCGCCACCCCGACGCCCATCGCCCGCAGCGCCGCCACCGCCGGCGCCGCCTCCGGGCGGGCGGTGTCCGCGAGCGCCACCATGCCCGCGACGGAGCCGTCGATCGCCACGAAGGAGGCCGTCTCCCCTCGCGCCGCCGCCGCCGCCGCCTCGGGCTCCAGCGCCGCCACGTCGACCCCCTCCCCCTCCAGCCAGCGGCCCGTGCCGACCTGCACCAGCGCCCCGCCCACCCTCGCGCGCACCCCTCCCCCGGGCGTCGCCTTGAACTCCGTCGCCGCGGCCACCCCGGCCCCGCGCTCCGTCGCCCCGGCCACCAGGGCTCGCGCCAGCGGGTGCTCGCTGCCCGACTCCGCCGCGGCCACCATCGCAAGGAGCTCCGCCTCGGAGCGGCCCTTCCGGGCGACCACCGTAACCAGCCGGGCCCTCGCCTCGGTGAGCGTCCCGGTCTTGTCGAAGAGCACCCGGTCGATGGTGGAGGCCCGCTCCAGCGCGTCGCCGCCCTTCACCAGGAAGCCCAGCGACGCCGCGCGGCTCGTCCCCACGGCGACCGCGGCCGGGGTCGCGAGGCCCAGCGCGCAGGGGCACGCGATGACCAGCACCGCCACGAAGTGACGCACCGCCACCGCGAGGCCGTCGGCGCCGTGAGGCAGGAGCATCCACACCGCGAAGGTCAGCGCCGCGAGCGCGAGCACCGTCGGGACGAAGACCGCGCTCACCCGATCGGCGAGCCGGGAGATGGGGGCGCGCGTGCCCTGCGCCTCGGCGACCGCGTCGACGATGCGGGCGATGGCCGAGTCCGCGCCGCGGCGGGTCACCTCGTAGAGGAGGGTTCCGCCGGAGACCAGCGTGCCGCCCTGGACGACGTCGCCGGGAGCGCGCTCTACGGGGATGCTCTCCCCGGTGAGCGTCGACTCGTCGACCGCGGCGTTGCCCTCCCTCACCACGCCGTCGGTCGCGATGCGCTGGCCCGGGCGCACCCGCACCCGGTCTCCGGGGAGCAGCGACGAGAGCGGCACCTCCACCTCCGCCCCGGCGCGGAGGCGGGTCGCGGTGGGAGGCAGCAGCGCCACGAGGCCCCGCACCGCGTCGGTGAGCCGACGACGGGCGCGGTGCTCCAGCAGCTTGCCCAGCAGCAGGAAGGAGATGATCGCCCCGGCGGCCTCGAAGTACACCGGGACGTGACCGTGGGCGCCGTGAGGGAGCACCGACGGCGCGAGGGTGACCACCGTCGACCAGCCCCAGGAGGCCAGGGCCCCGAGGGCGATGAGGACGTTCATGTCCGCGCTGCGGTGACGGAGCGCCGACGCGGCGAGGGAGAGGAAGCGCCGCCCCGGGCCGAACACCACCGGGGTCGAGAGCGCGAGCTGGAGGTAGCGCCCTGCGGCGCCGCCGGTGCCGGGGATGGCGCCGTGGGACATCCCGACGATCAGCAGGGGGATGGTGAGCGCGGCGGCGATGGCCAGGTCGCGGCGGAAGGAGCGGGCCTCGCGCTCGTCGGCGGCGTCGGAGGCCGCGAGGCGGGTCATGGCGTCGTCGGGCGCGTCGCCCTCGGAGGCGCGCGGAGGGACCTCGTAGCCGGCGTCGCGGATGGCCTCGGAGAGCGCCTCGGGGTCGGTCGCGTGCTCGTCGTAGTCGACGGTGGCGGACTGGGTAACGAGGTTGACCCGCGCGTCGAGGACGCCCGGGGTCCTGGAGAGCACCTTCTCGATGCGGCCCACGCAGGCTGCGCAGGTCATGCCGCGCACCGGGAGCTGCACCCGCGCGCCAGGGTCGACGCCGGTCGGAGAACTGAGGGTCTCGGTGGTGTTCATGGGGTTCATCGGCTCCGTTCGATCTACGCCGACGCGACGCAGCGGCCGTGCTTACACCGCTGAAGGGCCGAGGGATCAGCGGCGGCGGCGAGGCGCCGGGCGGGGCGTCGGGGTCGGCGCCGGGGTCGGAGCCGGAGCAGGCGCAGGAGGCGGCGCGGCGACGGGCGCTCGCACCACCACCACGCCTCGCACCATGTTCATGCCGCACTGGAAGGGCGTGTCTCCGAGGGGCAGCGCGGGCAGCTCGATGACCACCGGCTGGTTGGTGGGCAGCTCTCGCCGCAGGTTGAGCGTCGGAAACACCACCTCTCGGGTGCACCCTCCATAGCCCCGACGGAGGAACCTCAGCCTCAGCCGCTCGCCCTGGGTGACCTCGATGCGCGAAGGTTGATAGTCCTGATCGACCACCACTTCGACCTCTCGCACCCCGCCGTCCACCTGCTGCGCTCGCGCCGCGGAGGGCGCGACCATCATCGCCGCGCCCAACACCGCTCCCAACCATTGCCGCTTCTTCATGGCTTCACCATAGGGGCCGGAGCCCCTCCTCGCCCAGGTAGACGCCTGGTGACGCGTCGGGATTACACCCCCTCCGCCGCGCCGCCCTATCGAGCGCTGTAATGCATCGCCCCCTTCGATCGTCTCCCCCCCAGTGAACCCGATGAGACCACTCCCTGCGATCGTCCTCGCGCTCCTCGCCGCGCTCTTCTCCGGCTGCGGCGGTCGTAGCGTCCCCGCCCGCTTTCCGGCGCAGTCGGCGCCGTCGCCGGAAGCCTGCGAGGCCCCTGTCGACGACCCTACGGTCGCCCTCACCAGCGACCCGCCGCTGCCCGGTGAGCCCACGGGCCCATGGCAGGGCCTCGCGCCCGACGCCGGAGCCGCCGCCGCGCCTGGAGGCCACGTCCATGCGCACTGAGCTACGCCTCGCGTGGGCCCTGCTGCTGCTTCCCCTCATGGGCTGCGCCACCACCTCGTACTCCTCCGACCTCCGCCGGGTGCATGAGCTCTCCCGCGCTCCGGTGCCATCCCGCCTCGCGGACGAGGAGGTCGAGGAGGCCGATCCCTCCGCCGCGCTCGCCGCGCCGCTCACGGTCGAGGCCTCGGTCGCGCTCGCCTTCCAGCGCAACCGTCACCTCCGCGCGTCGCTGCGCGAGCTCGGGGTCGCGCGGGGCTGGCTCGCCCAGGCGGGCACGCTCCCCAACCCCGCGGTGGAGTTCGACATCCGCTACCAGACCGATCGGGCGCAGCCCCTCCAGGCCGACCTTCAACTGGAGTTCGGGCTCACCCGGGCGATCATGGCGACGCAGCGCGCGGGCGTGGCGAGGGCCGAGCTGGCGACGGCGCAGGCCCGGGTCGCGGGCACCACGCTCGACCTGGGCTACTCCGTGCGCGAGGCCTTCTACGCCGCGCAGGCCTCCGAGGAGCGGCTGCTCATCGCGCAGCGCTCTCTCGACGCCTTCGCCGCAGCGAGGGACACGGCGAGGTCGCTTCACGGGGCGGGCAACCTCTCGGCGCTCGACCGCTCGGTGCAGGAGGCGGCCTACGAGACCGCGAGGGTCACCGTCGCGGAGATGGAGCTCGAGCGCCTCGAACGCCGCGAGGCGCTGCACAGGCTGCTGGGTCTTCACGGCGACGCCACGACCTGGACGCTGGCGGGCGAGCTCCCCGCGGCGCCGGAGGCCCTCTCGCTCGAAGGGGTCACCGAGGCGAGGGCGCTCTCCGCGAGCCTGGAGCTTCTGGCGCAGCGAGCGAACCTGGAAGCCCTCGCGAGGCGGGTGGGGCTCAGCCGCGCGGAGGGCTGGACGCCCGACGTGACCGTCGACGTGCACGCCGAGCAGGACGGCAGCAGCTACGAGATCGGCGGCGGCGCCCGGGTGACGCTGCCGGTCTTCGACCAGCGGCGCGGGGCGACGGCGGCCTACGGGGCGCAGTTCGACGCGGCGATGGAGCGCTACCACGCGAGCGCGGTGGACCTGCGATCGGCGCTGCGCGACGCCCGCAACCGGCTGCGCTCGGCGCACGCCAGGGCGAGGCAGTACGACGCCGTCATCGCGCCGGCGAGGGAGCGGGTGATGAGGGAGACGCTGCTCCAGTACAACGCGATGCAGGTCGGGGTGTTTCAGCTGCTGCAGGCGAGGCGCGAGCTGCTGGACGCGATGCTGGCGCGCACCGAGACGCGGCGACAGTACTGGACCGCGGCGGCCGCGCTCGACGCCCTGCTCGCGGGTCGCCCGATGGGAGCGCGAGAAGCGATGACGAGCAGCAACAGCACAGGCTCCATGAGCGCGAGCGGCCCTGCCGCAGGAGGTCACTGAGATGAACCGACGATCGTTCCTTCAGGTGGGGAGCACCGCGACGGCGGTGGGGCTGCTCGCCCGCGCCCAGCGCGCCGAGGCGCAGACGCACGAGGGGCACGAGGCCCCGCCCGCACCCTCACCCGCAACCACTCCCGCGCCCGCCCCGACGCCGAGGGCATCCATCGCGAGGCCCTATCCCGCGGGGCAGCCGGGGGTGACGGTTCCCAACGGGGAGACGCTTCCGTGGCGCGTGGTCGACGGGGTGAAGGTCGGGCACCTGGTGGTGGAGTCCTTCCCGCACGAGATCGCACCTGGCATGACCGTCGAGGTGTGGGGCTACAACGGGCTCACTCCGGGCCCGGTGCTGGAGCTGATCGAGGGCGACCGGGTGCGCATCCACGTGACCAACCGGCTGCCGGAGCCCACCACGGTACACTGGCACGGCATCGTGCTGCCGAGCGGGATGGACGGCGTGAGCGGCCTCTCCCAGCGCCCCATTCCTCCGGGCGAGACGTGGACCTACGAGTTCACGCTCCGTCACCCGGGGACCTTCATGTACCACTCGCACTACGACGAGATGACCCAGATCGCGCTCGGCGCGGTGGGCATGATCGTGGTGCATCCCAGGCGCGCCCGCGGCCCTCGGGTCGATCGCGACTTCGTGCTGATGACGCACGAGTGGAAGGTCAACGGCGACACCCGCCGCCCCGACCCCAACGCCATGAGCGACTTCAACGTCCTCGCCTTCAACGGCAAGGCCTTCCCCGGGACGGCGCCGCTGCTGGTGGGCAAGGGCGAGCGGGTGCGCATCCGGCTGGGCAACCTCGGCCCCATGGACCATCACCCGATCCACATCCACGGGCTTTGGTTTCACGTGACGGCGACGGACGGGGGCTACGTCCCGGCGAGCGCCCAGCGGCCCGAGACGACGGTGCTGGTGCCGGTGGGCGCGACGAGGGTGATCGAGTTCGTCCCGGAGGAGTCGGGCGACTGGGCGATGCACTGCCACATGACCCACCACGTCATGATGCAGATGGCCCACGGCCTCCCGAACATGGTCGGGATGGACCCTCGCACCGTCGAGCGGCGCATGAGCCGGGTGATGCCCGAGTACATGACCATGGGCCACAGGGGCATGGGCGGCATGGGGGAGATGCGGATGGAGATTCCCCCCAACACGCTGCCGATGCGGGGCGGCGACGGGCCGTACTCCTACATCGACATGGGCGGGATGTTCACCGTGCTGAAGGTGCGCGACGACCCTTCGACCGCCGATCCGGCGGCCTGGTACCAGGCGCCCGAGGGGACGGTCGCAGCGAGCGCCAGCGAGGCGCGACTACGGTCGGATGGGGTGGATGTGACGAGGAGCTACCGCCGGAGGTAGCGCGGAGATCAGAAGCAGCCGCCGCCGCAGTCGCCCTGGCAGTACTGGCAGGAGGGCTGCTCGGAGGGGTTGCGGACGACGAACTTCACGACCTGCGCGAGACTCTGCACGGCGGGAACCTTGGTGGGGCGTGCGACGTTCTTCATCATAGGGAGGGACTCCGTCTGCCTGAGCGGAGCGACCGCGGGAGTGCGATCGCCGTCTGGCAAGGAGGATGGTGCGCACGGGATGGTTGGAAGGCAACCGGCGCGACTGCGTGTCGCGGGTGACGGGGAGAGCGGGAGGGAGGGTCTAGCTGGCGGGCTCGTAGCGCAGGACGATGGCGTCGTCCTTCACCTCGACGTGGGCGACTCCGCCGCCGTCGGAGAGCGCCCCGAAGAGAAGCGCCTCGGCCAGCGGCTTCTTCACGCTGGTCTCGACCAGGCGGGCCATCGGGCGCGCTCCGAAGGCCGGGTCATAACCGTGCTCGCCGAGCCAGCCCCGGGCCTCCCTGGTGACCTCCAGGGTGACCTTCTTGTCTTCGAGGGCCTTGCGAAGCGCGGCGATCTCCTTGTCGACCACCTGGAGGATGACCTCCGCGGAGAGCGACCCGAACTGCACCACCGCGTCGAGGCGGTTGCGAAACTCCGGGGTGAACATCCGCTCGAGCGCTGCCCTGGCCTTGGAGGGGTCGATGCCCTTCGCTCCGGCGCCGAAGCCCACCATCTTCTCGGTCATCTCCCGGGCGCCCGCGTTGGTCGTCATGATGAGCACGACGTTGCGGAAGTCGGCCTTGCGGCCGTTGTTGTCCGTGAGCGTGGCGTGGTCCATCACCTGGAGCAGGATGTTGAAGAGCTCGGGGTGGGCCTTCTCGATCTCGTCCATCAGCACCACCGCGTAGGGGTGCTTGTTGACCGCGTCGGTGAGCAGTCCGCCCTGGTCGAAGCCCACGTAGCCGGGCGGCGCGCCGATGAGCCGCGACACCGTGTGCCGCTCGCTGTACTCGCTCATGTCGAAGCGGAAGAACTCCACCCCGAGGATCTTCGCGAGCTGCTTGGCGAGCTCGGTCTTGCCCACGCCCGTCGGGCCCGCGAAGAGGAAGTTGCCGATGGGCTTGTCGCCCGAGCGCAGCCCCGAGCGCGACAGCTTGATCGACGAGGAGAGCGCGTCGATGGCCGTGTCCTGCCCGAAGATCACCGCCTTCAGCTCCTCGTCGAGCTTGCCCAGGCGCTGCTTCTCCGAGCCCGACACGGTCTTCTCGGGGATGCGCGCCATCTTGGCGACGATGGTCTCCACGTCCTTCAGCGACACCACCCGGGTGCGCTCGGACTCCGCGCGCATCCGGTCTTGCGCGCCGGCCTCGTCGATGACGTCGATTGCCTTGTCGGGCAGCAGCCGGTCGTTGACGTACTTGGCCGACAGCTCGACCGCGGCCTTCAGCGACTCGTCCGAGTAGACCACGTCGTGGTGCTTCTCGTAGGCGGGCTTCAGGCCCTCCAGGATCTTGATCGAGTCGGCGATGGAGGGCTCCCCCACGTCGATCTTCTGGAAGCGCCGGGCGAGCGCGCGGTCGCGGTCGAAGGCGCCCTTGTACTCCTGGTAGGTGGTCGAGCCGATGCAGCGCAGCGTGCCGTTGGCGAGCGCGGGCTTCAGCAGGTTGGACGCGTCCATCGATCCCCCAGAGGTGGCCCCGGCGCCGACGATGGTGTGAATCTCGTCGATGAAGAGGATCGCCTTGGGCTGCTCCTTGAGGGCGGTGAGCACGGCCTTGAGGCGCTCCTCGAACTGCCCTCGAAACTTCGTCCCCGCGAGCAGCGCACCCATGTCGAGCGAGTACACGATGGACCCTTCGAGCACCGCCGGGACGTTGCCCTCCTGGATCGCCTTGGCGAGCCCCTCGGCGATGGCGGTCTTGCCGACGCCCGGCTCTCCCACGAAGAGGGGGTTGTTCTTGCGGCGGCGGCAGAGCACGCGGACGGTGCGCTCGAGCTCAAGCTCCCGGCCGATGAGCGGGTCGATCTTGCCCTCCGCCGCGAGCTCGTTGAGGTTGCTGCAAAACTGCCCGAGGGGATCGGGCCCCGGGGCTCCGCTGTCCTCCTCGTCCTCGCCGCCGGGCGGCGCCGCGCCCTTGCCGGGCCGCTGAGCCCTCGCGGGGGAGGCCTTCTCCGGCAGCTCGGTAGCGCCGTCTTTTCCGACGCCGTGCGAGACGTAGTTGAGGAGGTCCATCCGGGTGACCCCCTCCTCGCTCATCAGGAAGACCGCCTGCGACTCCTGCTCGCGAAACATCGCCACCAGCACGCTGGCCACGTCGATGGTCTGCTGCTCCGACGACATCACATGGATGGCCGCCCGCTGCAGCACCCGGTTGACCCCGAGCGTCTGCTGCACCTCGAGCGCCTGGCCCACCGGCAGCTTCTCGACGCTCTCGCTCAGGTACGCCCGGAGCTTCTTCTCCAGGCGCTTCAGGTTGGCTCCGCACGCCTTCAGCGCGCGCTTCGCCCAGTCATCCTGGAGGAAGGCCAGCAGCACGTGCTCCAGCGTCACGTACTCGTGCCTGGCCTCCTCGGCCATCTCCACCGCCGAGCGCAGCGCCGACTGGAGTTCCTTCGTCACCGTAGGGGGGTTCGCCATGATGCTTCAGTCGTCCTCCGGCTCCATGGTCAGGAGCAATGGATATTCGTGCTCTCTCGCCAGCCGATGCACCTTGTCGACCTTGGTCTGCGCCACATCGAAGGGGTAGACCCCGGCCACTCCAAGGCCCTTCTGATGCACGTGCATCATGATCGCCACCGCGTCCGACTCGGTCTTGTTGAAGATCCCGATGAGCACGGCCACCACGAACTCCCGCGTCGTGTAGTGGTCGTTGTGCAGCAACACCTTGTAGAGCCTCGGCCGCTGGAGCTTCTCCTTCGAGCGCTCCTCGGTGATCACCCCGGTGTCGTCTTGTTCCTTCGGTCGCCGCGCCATCGATGCCTTGTCCTGTTCCTTCGGTTCGCTACCGCTTGTCTGTCACGGCGAGAGCCCGCAGTCCCGTCGCCGCCCGCATGGAGGGTAATGCCGCTTCGATCGCCGCGCTCTCCCGCCCCACAAACTCCCTCACCGCCTGGTCGAGCCCGGGGTGAAACACCCAGTGGCATGAGCGCGTCACCGAAGGCTCGAACCCGCGGGTGACCTTGTGCTCTCCCCCGGCGCCCCCCTCGAAGCGCCTCACCCCGCGGGCGATGCACTCCCTGATCGAGTGGTAGTAGCAGACGTTGAAGTGCAGGAAGGGGTGCTCCTCGAAGCAGCCCCAGTAGCGCCCGTAGAGGTGCGTCTTCGAGGCGACGTTGATCGCCCCGGCGATGACCTCCCCTCCCCGCTTCGCCTCGACCAGCTCGAGGTGCTCGGGGAGGTCTCGCAGCACCCGACGAAAGAAGCCCTCGGTGAGGTAGCGCCGACCCCAGGCGAACTTCTCCACCGTGGAGAGGTAGAGCCGGTAGGCCAGCGCCGCGTCGGCCTCGGAGAGCTCGTCGCCCCGCCGGGTGCTGAGGGTGATGCCCTGCTCCCCGGCCGCCTTCGCCTCGCGGCGCAGCTGGTTGCGCCGCTTGCTGTCGAAGCGGGAGAGAAACTCCTCGTAGTCGCGGTAGCCCGGGTTGTCCCAGTGGTACTGCACCCCAAGGCGGATCATCGCCCCGGCGGACCCGGCCACCTCGGCCTCGTCGGCGGTGGGGAAGAGCACGTGCACCGAGGAGAGCCGCTCGGCCCTCGCGAGCGCGACGGCGCCCTCGAAGATCGCCCTGCAGAGGGCCTCGCGGTCTTCCCCAGGCGCCACCAGCACCCGCCTCCCGGTAGCGGGGGTGAAGGGCACCGCCAGCACCAGCTTTGGGTAGTACCGGATGCCCGCGCGGTGGGCGGCGTTGGCCCATCCGTGGTCGAAGACGAACTCCCCCTGGCTGTCGTCGCGACGGTACGCAGGCGCGGCGGCCACGAGGGCCTCACCGCGCCAGAGGGTGAGGTGCCGGGGGTGCCACCCGGTGGCCGCGACGGCGCAGCCCTCGCGCTCCATGGCGTCGAGCCAGCGGTGCTTCTGGAAGGGGGTGCAGGTCTCGTCGAGCAGGGCGTCCCACGCGGCCTCGGGGATCTCCCCGATGGCGTCGATGACTCGTAGCCGCAGCGCGTGGTCGGTCATGGTCGGAGGGTGGGATGTCACTCGGAGGGGAAGCGGTGTACCCCGGACCTACGATCGCGCAAGCGGCGAACGACGCGCTCAGCGCTCCGACGGGTCGACCGGGTCGACCACGCGCTCGACGGGGTTGATCTCGACGATGTCGAAGGACACCACCGGCACGTCGAGGTCGCCGACCGAGTCGCGGAGCCTGGCGAGCTCGGCCTCGCGCGCGGGGGTCGGCGCCGGGGGCCCGCCGGTGGCCCCGAGGAGCGCCGAGAGGCGGCGGGTGGCGTCGCGAAGCTGCCGCCCGCTGGCGATCGCGATCTCCATCTGGAAGCGGTACCCGAGCGGGCTCGACGCGTGGAGCAGGCGCTCGAACACGTCGCGGGTGAGCTCGAGCGCGGTGACCGCGGTGTTGGCGACGAGCGACGCGGAGCGCGGCGAGCGGTCGACGAGGGCGAGCTGGCCGGCGACGGCGCCCGCGGTCAGGCGGGTGAGCAGGCGCTCGTGCCCGTCGGACTCCTTCACGACGTCCACCACGCCGGAGACGATGATGAAGCACGACGCCGCCGGGCGGGTCTGCCGACAGAGCACCTCGCCGGGCGCGAAGGCGCGGTCGGAGCAGACGCCGAGCAGCATGTAGAGCTCGTCGTCGGAGAAGGTCGTGAGGCGACCGGTGCTGCGGAGCTGTTCGACGGTGATCACGGGGCACCTCGGAAGCGGTCGGCCAGACGCCGCCAGATCGAGTTGGCCGGTGGAGGAGGCAGCGGCGGAACCGACGGCCTGCGGGGCGCCCCGTCCGCGCGGCCGAGGGCGCTGAGCTCGGCCTCGATGCGGCGGTCCACCGAGCGGAGGCGGTCGGTGATGTCCTGGATGACCAGCCCCAGCAGCAGCGACGCGACCCGAGGGAGCTCGCGGGACATACGGTCGAGCTCGGCGCGGGTCAGCTCGACGGCGACGGCGTGGGTGGTCGCGGTGACGGTGGCCGAGCGTGGCGCGGGGTCGAGGCAGGCCTGCTCGCCGATGACGTCGCCGGCGACGAGGCGCCCGACGACCACCCGCTCGTCGCCCGCCCCCTTCACCTCCACCGCCACGTCGCCGTAGAGCAGCACGAAGAGGGAGGAGCCCGGGTCGCCCTCGCGAAACAGGGCCTCGCCGGGCGCGAGTCGCCGCTCGACGAGGAAGCGCGTGAACGAGTCCACCTCCTCGTCGGTGAGCGCATCGAACACGCCCGCGCGCTGGAAGAGGGTGCGGGTCTCGAGCGTCGGGAGCATCATCGTTTCACCTTCGGGATCCTGGGCCGTAGCCTCGCGCCGCCCGACGGTGACTACAACACCTGCGCCGACGCCACGAAACTTCCACCCGACGGACGCCCCGCCCACCCCTGCGCCGGGACACCTACACGACACAACGCCGTCCGGTGGGCACTCGGGTGACCACCAGAGCGATCACGGAAACCCCACCACATGGAGGGCCCCGGGGGGTGGCTGTGGGCTTGCAGTGGCCCTCCACCCTGATGAGCACGCACCGTCTGCTGCTGGGTCTGCTGGGGATCGGGTTGATGGCGACGGCGGCGGTCGGCTGCGCGGCCGACGAGGGCGACTCGGACGACTGGGACGAGGCCAGCGACGTCGGCGAGATCGCCGTGGCAGGGCGATGGACGCCGCCGGCCAGCGCGAGCGCCGCGGGCGACCGGCAGTGGGTGCGCTACGACGACGCTCCCTCCTGGAGCGGCGGGCGCTACTGCGGCGGCGGACTTCTGGCCGGGACGCGCGAGCTCGGCGACCACCTCCAGCGGAGCTTCCGCGGGGTGCGCTCCTATGACGGGTACGCGTGCCGGGCCAACACCGCGAACACCAGCCAGATGTCGGTGCACGGCACCGGCCGCGCGCTCGATGTGTTCATCCCGCTGATTCGGGGGCAGGCCGACAACACCGTCGGCGACGCGGTGGCCAACTGGCTCATCGCCAACGCCAGCAGCCTCGGCGTGCAGCTCGTGATCTGGGACCGCAGTACATGGAACGCCAGCCGCCCCGCAGGGTCGAAGCTGCGCGCCTACGGCGGCCCGCACCCGCACAACGACCACCTTCACATCGAGCTCAACACCGACGGCGCCGCACGGCGTACCGCCTGGTTTCGCGACCGCAGCGTAGCGTCGACTCCCGCATCCGCACCCGCACCCGCACCCGCTCCTGCTCCCGCGCCCGCGCCCGCTGCGGCTCCTGTCACGCTGCCTCGGATGCGGGTGGTCGCGGGCGGGCTCAACCTCCGGCGCTCGGCGGGGACCTCCGGGGCGATCATCACCGCGATGCCCTGCGGCGCCCCGGTGACCGTGGTCGGCGGCCCCGTCTCGGGCTGGTACAACCTGGACTACAACGGCATCCGCGGCTGGGCCTCGGGAGCCTACCTCACGCCCGAAGCGAGCTACCGCGCCTCGGTCTGCGGCAGATAGAGCGCTCGCGGGGGCTCAGTAGGGCAGGGTCCTGGCGATTCTCGGGTTGGCGCGAAGCGCCGCCTCGGCGCCCTCTCCCATCTCGGGCCCGTGCCACCAAAGGAACTCGAGCCTGGGACAGGCGCCCTCGACCAGGAGCTTCGCGTTGGCGAGGTCGAGCCCGTCGCCGAGCTCCAGGCGCTCGATGTCCGCCGCGGCGGGGGAGCGCAGGATGGCCCCGAGCCCCGCCGGGGTCATCCCGGTCGTGCCGAGCGAGAGCGCCTTGAAGCGCCTGCCGCTCGCCGCGATGGCCTGCGCCCCTCGATCGCCGATGGCGGTGGCGGCCAGGTTCAGGGTGTGGAGCGCGGGGGCCTGCGCCAGCAGCGCCTCCAGGCCCGGCGCGGTGACCGCGGACTCGTTCAACTGAAGAGACTCCAGGCTCGGCAATGCAGACATCCAGCGGGAGGGCGTCTGCCCGACCTGGTTGTGGCTGAGGGACAGCCAGCGGAGCTGCCGGGTCGCGCCCCCATCGGAGAGCAGGTCGAGCGCCGCGTCCTGGAGCTTGTTGTACTGGAGGTTCAGCCAGGTGAGGCGGTGCACCCAGTCCATCTGACCGAGCGCCCTGGCGGCGGAGGCGTCCAGGTCGTTGAGGCCCAGGTGCACGGCGGTGAGCGAGGCGAATCCAGGGGCCTTCGCCAGACCCATCACGCCCGCCTCTCCCATGCGGTTCTGTTCGAGGTTGAGCTGCTCGAGGCTGCGCAGGTCGGCGGCGCCCAGCAGCTTGAGCGCGGGGGCCTTCATGTCGCAGGTCCACAGTCGCAGGGCGCGCCACTGCCGCCAGGTGCCCTCGCCCTTGAGGGCCTTCAGAAAGCCGCCGGAGACCTTCGCCTGGTCGAAGCCCACCTGGGCGACGTTGCGGAGCCGGGCCGCCGGGTCGAGCAGGCACTCCAGCTTCTGCGCGCGCATCGGTCGGCGGGGGCTCTCGAGGATGCGCACGGCGTCGTGCTTGGGCGCGTACTGCCCCGAGTAGATCTCCTGGACCCAGTGCGCCGGCGACCGCCTCAGCTCGACGCCGGGCGCGAGGGAGAAGCCGGTCCATGGATCGAGCGTCGTCGGCCAGTGGGCCGAGGCGGCCTCGAACTCTCGCACCGCAGCCTCCTGCTCACCCGGAGCAAGGGCGTCCAGCGACTGGGTGACCTTCGTCCAGCGATCGAAGTCGGGGGTTCCTTCGGCGAGCTGCTTCAGTGTCGGCATCGGGCGTCTTCGGGCCTCCTGGGCCGAGGTCGATATCACGCCTCCGCCCTCGTGGCCTCGCCCGAAACCACCCGGAGAGCCCCCTGCGTCGCCCCGCCGGTGGGCCCAGTCTGAGAACCCTCTCATCTGGCCCACAGGTTCTTTCCGAGCATCGGCCCTATAGGAGCCGCCATGCATCGCGTTCCGTCCCTGTTGGTGTCGATCGCCCCGGTGATCGCGCTCTCGATGCTCGCCGGGTGCCGCGAGCCCGCGAGCGAGCCGTCGCCCGCTCCTCCCTCCGCGGCGTGCTCCCCGCCGAGCTCGTCCTTCGCCTGGATCGCCGTGCGCCCGGCCTCCGAGGCGTCGCCCGAGGAGTACCCCGCGCGGCTGCTGCGCACGAGCACCTCCGAGGCGGTGGTGGTCCCGCCGTTGCCCGCGCGCCTCGTGAGCCTCGCGGTGCGACCGGGCGACACGGTCTCCGTGGGGGACCCCATCGCGCGCGTCGTGATGCCCGAGATCGACGTCGCCCTCGCGACCCTCACCGGAGCGGACAGCGCGCTCGCGATCCTTCGTCGGCGCAGGACGCAGCTCGGCCTGCTGGAGCGAGAGCGGCTGGTGCAGGCCTCGGAGGTCGCCGCCGTCGACCTGGAGATCGCCCGGCACAGCGCCGACCGGCTGCGCGCCAGCGCGGTGATCACCGGCGCGGGCATCTCCCGAGGAGGGACCATCGTGCTGCGCAGCCCCATCGCGGGCGTGGTCACGGAGGTACCCGCGACGCTCGGTGAGCTGCGCCGCCCGGAGGACGGGCCCATCGCCCGGGTTCGCAGCCGCGTGGGGCAACGCATCGAGGCGACCTTCCCGGCGCGCCCTACGGAGGGGGCGACGTACTCGTTTCGCTCCGCCGCGGGGTCGAGCCCGATCGCGCTGGTCAACCAGGTTCCGGCCCCGACGGGCCTCGGCTACCTGGCGTGGTTCGAGGCGCCCGCAGGAGCCGAGATGCCCGCCGCGGCGGAGGGTCGGGTGCTCGTGCACAGCCCCGCGAGCGAGGGCTCCTGGCTGGTCCCTGCGACCGCCGTGGGCGCGCGGGGCCCCGGGCGCTTCGTCGTCGCCCGCACCCGCTCCGGGGCGGGCGCCTCGGTGGTGCCCGTCGAGCTGGTGCGCGTCGCCAACGCCGACGCCATCGTGCGCGCCGCGCTCCCGGAGGGCGCACTCGTCGCGTCCGATCCGGCGCGCGGCGAAGGGCTCGTCGACGGAGGCGCGCGGCCATGATCGAGTCCATCGTCGCGTACTCCGTCGCGAAGCGGGGATGGGTGCTCGTGCTCTGGGCGCTGCTCGCCGCGGGCCTGCTGGCCATCGCGGTCCACCTCAAGCTCGACGCGCTGCCCGACATCACCAGCAACCAGGTGCAGGTGCTCACCCGCGCCCCGGGCCTCACCCCCGAGGAGGTCGAGCAGCGGGTGACGCGCCCCCTCGAGGCCAGCTTCGGCGGCCTTCCCGGGCTCGACAACGTCCGCAGCCTGTCGCGCTACGGCCTCTCGGCCATCACCCTGGTCTTCGACGAGGACGTCGACCTGCTCCGCGCGCGACAGCTCGTGGCCGAGCGCATGGCCACCTCCGCCGGGGCGCGCGCCAGCGGCGTGGAGCCCCCCGAGCTCGGCCCCATCTCCGGCGGCCTCGGCGAGGTGTTTCACTTCACCGTCTCCGCGCCCACGCGCACCCCTTCGGAGCTGCTCGAGCTCGTCGAGCTCCGCGTGGCCCCCGTCCTGAAGACCGTGCCGGGCATCGTGGAGGTCAACACCTGGGGAGGCGCCCAGCGCACCATGGAGGTGCGCGCCGACCCCAACCAGCTCGTCGCCCGGGGGGTCACCCTCGACGAGCTCCGCGTGGCCCTCACTCGCACCGTGGGCAGCCAGCCCGGGGCCTCCCTCGAGACCGGCGACCACCACATCCTCCTGCGCGGAACCTTCCTCCCCCGCACCCCCCGCGACCTCGGCGACGCCGTGGTGAAGTTCTCCCAGGGGGCCGCCGTCCGCGTCGGCGACGTCGCCACCATCGCCGAGGGGGCCGCTCCCCGCCTCGGGGCCGCCTCGCGCAACGGCCGCGGCGAGACCGTCTACGTGATGACCCAGATGCTCATCGGCGCCAACGCCCGCGACATCACCCGCGCCGTGCGGCTGAAGATGCACGACGTCCGTCAGGTGCTGCCCCGCGACGTGCAGATCGACGTGGTCTACGACCGCAGCGCGCTGGTCGACGCCACGCTCCGCACCGTCGCCCGGAGCCTCGCCGAGGGCGGGCTCCTCGTGTGCCTCGTGCTCTTCCTCACGCTGGGGAGCGCCCGCGCCGGCGTGGTGGTGGCGCTCACCATCCCCGTCGCGATGCTCGGGGCCACCGCGGCGATGACCCTCCTCGGCGTCTCGGGCAACCTCATGAGCCTCGGGGCGGTGGACTTCGGCCTGCTGGTCGACGGCGCGGTGGTGCTGGTCGAGCACGTCTTCCACCGGGCGAGCGACGACGACGAGACCGAGACCCCGTGGGCCGATCGCGTCGCGCAGGCGTGCTCCGCGGTGGCGCGGCCGTCCTTCTTCGGGGTCTTCGTGATCCTGCTGGTGTACGTGCCGGTGCTCTCGCTGACCGGCGTCGACGGCAAGCTCTTCCGCCCGATGGCGATCACCGTGGTGCTGGCGCTGCTCGTCACGCTGCTCTTCACGCTGACCTTCATCCCGGCCGCGGCGGCGCAGTTCATCCGGGCCCGCGACATCCCCTCGAAGTCCCCGCGGCTCGTCCGCTGGATCGAGCGCGCCCACGGCTTCGCCATCGCGCGCACGGTGGTCCGCCCGGCGCTGGTGCTGGGGCTCTCCCTCGCCGCGCTGGGAGCCTCCATCGCGACGCTCTCCCGCCTCGGGGCAGAGCTCGCCCCGACCCTCGACGAGGGCGCCCTGGTGATCCAGACGACCCGCACCGCCGACCTGGGCATCACCGGGGCGATCGAGCAGGCCCGACGGTTGGAGCTCGCCGTGCTCGCCGGCACCCCCGAGGTGACCGACGTGGTGTCCCGCATCGGCAGCCCGGCGATCGCCACCGACACCATGGGGCTCGAGCAGTCGGACGTGTTCGTCGCGCTCAGCCCGCTGGAGCGGTGGCGGCCCGGCATGACCCGGGAGAAGCTCCTGCAGCAGCTCATGCGTCGCATCGAGGCGGCCACGCCGCACTCCGAGCCGGCCTTCACCCAGCCCATCCAGATGCGCTTCAACGAGCTGCTGGGCGGGGCTCCCTACGACGTGGTGGTGAGCGTCCTCGGGCAGGACCTCGCGTCGCTGCGCACCACCGTGCAGCACGTGCGGGACACCGTCGCCCACATCCCCGGGGTGGCCGATCCCCGGGTGCTCGCCGAGGACGAGATCCCGCTGCTGGAGGTGCGGCCCAACTCGCTCGCCGCAGGGCAGCGGGGGATGTCCGCGGTGGACGTGCTCGACGTGGTGGGGGCGATGCGCCTCGGGCTCCAGGTGGGCGTCACCTACGACGGACCGAGGGAGATCCCCGTCACGCTGCGGCTTGGCGCCGATCCGCCGCACCCGCACGCGCTCGCGAGCGCGATGATCCCGGCGCCGGGGGCGCTGCTGGTGCCGCTCTCGGAGGTGGCGACGGTGCGCCGCCAGAGCGCGCCCGCGGCGATGTACCGCTGGAACGGCGAGCGCCGCATGCTCCTCGGCTTCAACGTGCGCGGCAGGGAGCTGGGCGACGTGGTGCAGGAGGCGACCGCGAAGGTGGCCCGCGAGGTGAGGCTCGCCGAGGGGTCGAGGCTCTCCTGGGGCGGGCAGTACGAGACCCTTCAAGACGCCCGCAGGCGGCTGGGTTTCGTGATCCCCGCGGTGCTGCTACTGATCGGTTTCGTGCTGTTCATCCACTTCGGACGACCGGGCCCGGTGCTGTGGGTGCTCGCGCACGTTCCCTTCGCCGCGGTGGGCGGGGTGTTCGCGCTGGCGGCCCGGGGGATGGCGCTCTCCATCTCGGCGGGCATCGGGTTCATCGCCCTCTGGGGCATCGCGGTGATGAACGGCACCGTGCTGGTGACCGAGATCGACGTGCTGGAGCGAGGAGGCACCGACCCCGCCGAGGCCACGCTGGCCGCGACGAGGTCTCGCACCCGGCCGGTCTCGATGACCGCGCTTGTGGCGGCGCTGGGCTTCCTCCCGATGGCGCTCGCCCGGGGGGCCGGCTCGGAGGTGCAGCGCCCTCTGGCGACGGTGGTCATCGGCGGGCTCATCACCTCGACGACCCTCACCCTGCTGGTGCTCCCGACGCTGCGGGTGGCCTTCACGAAGCTGCAGGCGCGAAGGAGGAGGGCCTCGTGAAGGTGCTGGTCATCGAGGACGAGCCGCGCATGAGCCAGCTCCTGCGGCGCGGGCTCACCGAGGAGGGCCACACGGTGGACACCTGCGACTCCGCCGCGAGGGCGACGGAGAGCGTGCGGTACGCCGACTACGACGTGATCATCCTGGACTGGGGCCTGCCCGACGCCGACGGCATCACGCTGCTGCGCACCTGGCGCGCCGAGGGCCTCTCGACCCCGGTGCTGATGCTCACCGCGCGGGGATCATCGGGCGAGAAGGTGCTCGCGCTCCGCACCGGCGCCGATGACTTCCTGGTGAAGCCCTTCGACTTCGAGGAGCTCATCGCCCGCCTCGAGGCCCTGCACCGCCGGGCCTCCGCGGGGGCGACCGGCGCCACGGCGCTGGGGGACCTGCAGTTTCAGCGGGCGCGCCGGCAGCTCATCGGGCCGTCCGGCGCGGTCGAGCTCACCAGCCGGGAGTTTCAACTGCTGAGCGCGTTCGCCGAGCGCCCCGGGGACATTCGCACCCGCAGCGAGCTGCTCTCCAAGGTGTGGGGCGCCCACTACGAGGGCGACGCCAACGTGGTCGACGTGTACGTCGGCTACCTGCGGTTGAAGCTCGAGTCCGCGGGCGCCCGGCGGGTGTCCATCGCCACGGTCCGGGGCAGCGGATACCGCCTCCTCGTCGCTCCGCCGCCGGAGCGATGAAGCTCGTCCCGCGCATTCTCGGGCTCGGCGTGGTGCTGCCGCTCGCGGGCCTGCTCTGCTCGGTGACCATCGCGGGCGGGCTCTTCCGTCGCTCGCTGGTGCAGGACGTCGACCGTCGGCTCCTGGCGCAGGCGGCGGTGGAGTCGGTCAGCCTCTTCGACGGACCCGACGGCCGACCGCACGTCCACATGCCGCGCTCGGCGCTGGCGGCGGAGGTGGGGGCCTTCGCGCCGGAGACCTCCCTCATCGACCCGCGGGGCCGGGTGGTCATGACCGTGCCGGAGGGTCGTTCTCCGACGCCGGTGCCTCGCGCGACGGGCCCCGGTCACCCTCGCCTGGAGTCGCCAGACTCCCGCCGCCGCACGCTCACGCTCGGCGTGTCCCGCCCCGGGGACGGGCTCTACACCCTTCACCTCGTGGCCTCGCTCGACCCGGTCGAGGCCACGATGCGGTCGTTCTACCAGGCCATCGGAGGGACCGTCGCAGTCATCACGCTCCTGCTGGCCTTCGTGCTGTATGCGCAGGCGCGCAGCCTCGCCCGGCGGGTGACCGACCTCATCGGCTTCGTGCCCTCGATCGGCGGCGCCGCGCCTCCTCCCGAGCGCCGCGCGGAGGGCGCCGACGAGCTCGCCACGCTGGGCCGGGCGCTCACCGACGCCGCGCGCTTTCTCCACGAGCAGCGGCTCGCCCACGAGCGCTTCCTGGCCAACGCGGCGCACCAGCTACGCACGCCGCTCGCCGTGCTGCGCACCGAGATCGACCTGGCGCTGCGGCGCCCTCGCGACGTGGGTCAGCTCCGAGAGGCCCTGGAGATGGCGCGCAAGGAGACCGAGCGGCTGACGCTGCTCGCCCGCAAGCTGCTGGACTTCGAGAGCCTCCGATCGCAGCCGATCGACCTTCAGGACGTCGACCTGCGCCTGGTGCTGCGCGACGTCGTCGAGCGCCTCTCGACCGCCGCCGACGCCGCGGGGATCAGCCTCGTCGTGGAGGGCGACGCGGCGGTGCCGTGCCGCTGCGATCCGCTGCTGGTCTCGCAGGCGCTGGAGAACCTGGTGGACAACGCCATCCGCTTCGCCCCTTCGGGGAGCCGCGTGGAGATCAGCGCGCGGGCCGGTGACGGGCAGTGCCGGCTGGAGGTGCGCGACGAGGGACCGGGCATCCCGGAGGAGGAGCGCGCGAAGGTGTTCGAGCCCTTCTACCGGGGCTCGACGCCGGGCTCGCAGACGGGCCTGGGCCTGGCCTTCGTGGCGGACGTGGCGCGCAAGCACGGCGGCGAGGCGAGGCTGCTCCCCTCGGCGAGCGGGACCACCGTCGCCATCGAGCTCCCGTACGGTCGACGGGGCGCCTGAAGGGCAGGCCCGTTGGCCCGTGACCGCCCGATGGTGTACCCGGGGAGAGTGGAGAGGTCGCGATGATGCAGCAAGGGATGTTTGCGGCGCCTGGCGCCGCGGGGGTGACCTGCCCGTGGTGCAAGCACCACTGGCCCGCGGGGATGGTCGCCGTCGAGTGTGGCAACTGCGGCGGCGCGCTGCCCGCACCGCCTGGCCCGACGCGCGCGGCGGCGCCCCCGCCCGGCCCGCGTCGGCTGCCCGAGCGCTACACGAGGGAGCTGCTGTTCTCGAAGAACGTCGGCGCCATCATCGGCACCATCTTCGCGTCGCTGGGGGCGGTGTTCGCGGCGATCGGGCTCGGGCTCTGCTTCGTGCTCCTGCCGCTGGGCCTCGGGTTCTTCGGCTTCGGCGCGCTCTTCGGCGGCATCGGCTGGGCGCTCCGCTCGGGCTCGCGCAAGTCGGCGCTGCAGCAGATCGACGCGCTCACCCGCGGCCTCGTCGCCGAGGGTCAGCTCGTCGGCGTCCGGCAGGACCACAGCGAGACCATCAACGGCCGCAACCCCTACCGCATCGAGTACGTGTTCTACGTGAACGGCCAGGCCGTCGGCGGCTCGACGAAGGGGTGGGACATCGTGAACGCGCTGCGCCAGCCGGGCGAGCCGCTGTGGGTGGTGTTCCTGCCGGAGGACCCGGGCGTCAGCTCGATCTGGCCGCCCATCGCCTGAGGCGCGCGTCGGGGGGGATTGTGCCCCCCGGTACACTTCACTTCGCGATGAGGTTGAGGATCTTCCCTGCCTTGTAGATCACCTTGGCGACGCTCTTCCCGGCGAGCTGGCGACCCACTGAATCCATCGCCCTCGCCGCCGCGACGGCCGTCTCCTCGTCGGCGTCGAGGGCCAGCTCGATCGTGCCCGCGGTCTTGCCGTTGACCTGCACGCCGATGGTGACCGTGTCGTCGACCAGCCACTTCGCGTCGGCCACCGGCCAGGGCTCGTAGGCCACCCCACCGGGCGTCACGGCCTTGCCTGCGCCGCGCGTCCAGAGGGTCTCCGCGAGGTGCGGCGCGAAGGGCGCCACGAGCTGCGCCAGCGGGGCGAGCACCTCCCGAGAGCGCGTCCCCATGCGCGCGAGGTCTCGCGTCGCGACGTGCAGCGCCGAGATGGCCGTGTTCAGGCTGAGCGCCTCGATGTCGCGGGTGACCTTGTCCACCGCGCGGTGCAGCAGCTTGAGCTCGTCGGGCGTCGGTGCGACGTCCTGCGCGCGGGGGGCGTCGTCGTCGCCCTCGAAGAAGAGCCTCCAGACGCGCTTCAGCCAGTCGTGCTGCGCCTCGAGCTGGCTCGTCTGCCAGGGCTTGTCGCTCTCCAGCGGCGTGAGGAAGCACAGGTACACCCGCAGCGCGTCGACCCCGTACAGGTCGATGATGTCGTCGGGGTTCACCACGTTGCCCTTGCGCTTGGACATCTTCTCCCAGCGCACCTCCGCGGCCACCGGCTCGTCGTGCCCCGCCACCCGGATGAGCGCCGTGCGGTCGTCGTCCTTCACCACGCTCTCGGGGATCACCAGGTGGTTGAACTTCCCGCTCTCCCCGGCGGTGTAGAAGGTCCTCGCGAGCACCATCCCCTGGTGGCGAAGCCTGGCGAAGGGCTCCTCGTCGCGCACGAGGCCCTCGTCGAAGAGCGCCTTCTGCCACATGCGCGAGTAGAGCAGGTGCCCCACCCGGTGCTCCGCGCCGCCCACGTAGAGGTCGACGGGCATCCAGTAGTCGCTGGCCTCGCGAGAGCAGAACTCCTGGTCGTTGTGCGGATCGCAGTACCGCAGGAAGTACCAGCTCGACCCCGCCGAGCCGGGCATGGTGTCGACCTCGCGGCGCAGGTGCCGGCCCGTCACCGGATCGTCCACGTCGAGCCAGTTCACCGCGCGAGCGAGCGGCGACTCGCCGGTGCCGGTGGGGGCGTAGTCGGCCACCGGGGGCAGCTCCAGCGGCAGCTCGTCGAGCGTGAGCGCCCGCACCACCTGCTCGCCGTCCTTCAGCACCGGGATGGGCTCTCCCCAGTAGCGCTGCCTCGCGAAGGTCCAGTCGCGGATCTTGAAGTTCACCGTCGCCTTCGCGCAGCCCTTCTCCGCGAGCCACGCGGTCACCTTCCGGATCGCCTCGCCGCCCGCGGTGGCCGTCCCGTCGAAGGGCCCGCTGTTCACCATCGCCCCGTCGCCCGCGTACGCGGCCTTCGCCACGTCGCCGCCGGAGATCACCTCGACGATGGGCAATCCCATCGCCTTCGCGAACTCCCAGTCGCGCTCGTCGTGACCCGGCACCGCCATGATCGCGCCGGTGCCATAGCCAGCGATGACGTAGTCCGCGATCCACACCGGGATGGCCTCGCCCGTCGCGGGGTTGATGGCCCTCGCTCCGGTGTCGACGCCGGTCTTCTCCTTGCTCGCCTGGCGGTCTCGCTCGCTGCGCCCCGAGGTGCGCTTCTGGTAGGCCGCGACGGCCTCGCGCTGCGCCGCGGTGGTGAAGCCGTCGACCAGCGAGTGCTCCGGGGCGAGCACCAGGTAGGTCGCCCCGAAGAGCGTGTCGGGGCGCGTGGTGAAGACCGTGACCTTCTCGCTCGATCCCTCCACCGCGAAGTCGACGAAGGCCCCCTCGGAGCGGCCGATCCACTCTCGCTGCGCGGTCCTGGTGGCCTCGGGCCAGTCGATGGTGTCGAGGCCCGAGAGCAGCCGGTCGGCGTAGGCCGAGATGCGCAGCATCCACTGCGACATGCGCTTGCGCTCGACGGGGTGGTTGCCGCGCTCGCTCTTGCCGTCGATGACCTCGTCGTTGGCGAGCACCGTGCCCAGCTCGGGGCACCAGTTGACGAACCCTTCGCCCACGTACGCGATGCGCTTCGCGTAGAGGCGGGTGAAGATCCACTGGGTCCACTTGTAGTAGGCCGGGTCGGCGGTGGAGATCTCTCGCGACCAGTCATAGGAGTAGCCGAGGCGCTTGAGCTGGCGCCGGAAGGTCTCGATGGCCTCCGCGGTGGACACCTGCGGGGCGATGCCCTCGTCGATGGCGCGCTGCTCGGCGGGGAGCCCGAAGGAGTCGTAGCCGATGGGGTGCAGCACGTTGAAGCCGCGGGCGCGCTTGAAGCGGCACACCACGTCGCTGGCCGTGTAGCCCGCGGGGTGCCCCACGTGCAGGCCCTTCCCGCTCGGGTACGGGAACATGTCCAGCGCATAGAACTTCGGCTGCCCCGGGACGATGCGCGCGACGTAGCTGTCGTGCTTCTCCCAGTGGTCCTGCCAGAGCGGCTCGATCTCGGAAGGGCGGTACGGCATAGGGCCCCCTGTCTACGCGCACGGGGCGAGTCGGTGCAATACGGGCCATTGCGAGCGGCGCGGCGCCGGACCCCGTTCGACAGGCGGAGCCCGGCCGTAGCAGGATCCGCCTCCATGAACCTCCTTCGCTTACCTCTCGTGGGCCTCGCGCTCTCGCTCGCCTCGACCCCGGCGGGCGCGATCCCGCTGATTCGAGGCCTCGGCGGACCGGCGGGCTTCGGCACCAGCGCGCTCGACCCCAACGACGACGGCTCCACCGGGATCATCGCGGTGGACCGGCAGTTTCCCGAGGGGCTGTGGTTCTTCGGGAGCGTCTACCGGGCGCTCTATCTCAACAACAACGGCAACATCACCTTCAACCGCGCCCTCGGGCAGTACACCCCGGTGCGCTTCCCGGTCGCCTCTCAGCCGATGATCGCGCCCTTCTGGGCCGACGTGGACACCCGCGGCCGCGGCATGCCCGCCCGCAACAACGTCCATTGGTTTCTCGAGCCAGGGCGCTTCATCGCGACCTGGCACCTCGTCGGGTACTTCGCCTCCCACGACAACCTGCTCAACTCGTTCCAGCTGGTGCTCACCGACCAGCGCGCCCGCAACCCGGGCGACTTCGACGTGGAGTTTCGCTACGAGCGCTGCGAGTGGACCACCGGCGACGCCTCCGGCGGCACCGGCGGCTTCGGCGGAACCCCCGCCCAGGCAGGCTTCGACGCGGGCAACCTCCGTGACTTCTTCGCGCTCCCCGGGTCGTTCTCCCGCGACATCCTCAACGTCTGCGCCACCTCCAACGTCGGCGTGCCCGGGCTGTGGCAGTTCCAGATCCGGGGCGGAACCGTGGCGATGTGCGGCAACCGCATGATCGAGCGCGGCGAGGAGTGCGACGACGGCAACACCCGCTCCGGCGACGGGTGCAGCAACACCTGCCGCCGGGAGATCGACGGCGGCGTGGACGCGGGCCTCGACGGAGGCGGCTTCGACACCGGCGTCGACGTGCCCCGGGACACCGCACCCGACATGGGATGGATCCGGGACCTCGGCCCCGAGGACACCAGCGTGGACGTCCCGAGCAAGCCCCCGGAGGACGTGCCCGTGCCTCCGCCCGACGTGATCGTCGCGCTCGACGCAGGTGTCACCGACGTGCCCGCCGAGGAGGTCTGCGAGGGCTGGCGCTGCGGCCGGGAGAACCGCCTCGACGGTCGCGCCGGCCCCATCGGCGGCTGCGGCTGCGCGGTGCCCCCGGGCTCCGAGCGCTCGCCCCTCGGCCGATGCCTTGCCCTCGGCGCGGTGGCCGCGGTCGGTTTCCTTCGGCGCCGCCGGCGCCCTCGCGCTATCTGACCCGCCAACCCCACGATGACCAAGCACCCCGCCCTCCCCCTCCTCGCCCTCCTCAGCCTCGCTGCCTGCCGCAACGTGGCCCCCGAACCCCCGGCGCCTCCCGCGCAGGCCAGCGCCCCGGCGACCAGACCCGCCGCCGTTCCGGGCGCCACCCCTCACGCCGCGCCGCACACCGGCACCCTTCGCTGGGCCGACCCGGCCTCCTGGCGCCGCGGCACGCCTTCGTCGGCGATGCGCAAGGCGCAGTACGTCGTCCCCGGCCCCGACGGCGAAGGCGAGCTGACGGTGTTCTGGTTCGGCGCGGGCATGGGAGGCTCCATCGAGAACAACCTGTCGCGCTGGTACGGGCAGTTCACTCAGCCCGACGGCAGGCCGAGCGCCTCGGTCGCCACGCGCGAGACCCGCACCGTCCGCGGGCTCAACGTGACCATCACCCGCGTCCAGGGGCGCTTCGCCGGCGGCGGCATGGGGACTCCCGGCTCGGTCCCGGAGCCCGCGAGGGACAACTACGCGCTGCTCGCGGCGATCGTCGAGACCCCCAACGGGCCGTGGTTCTTCAAGCTCACCGGGCCTCGATCGACGCTCGCTGGTGCGGCGCCGGCCTTCGACGACCTGGTCGCCTCCTTCGACTTCCGCTGAGCCCCGTCAGGCGTCGGGTCGGGCGGCCGGGGCTTCGGTGGGGTGGGGCGAGTAGTCGTACTGCCCTGCGTAGTAGTACGAGGGCGAGTCGTCGTTGGGCTGGATGCCGTTGACGACCACGCCGACGACCTTGCTGCCGAGAGCGCGGAGCTGACGGAGCACCCCGGCGGCCTGGTCGCGCCGGGTCTGGCGCACGCGCACCACGAGCACCACGCCGTCGAGCTGCGGGCCGAGCGCGAGGGCGTCGGTGACCGCGGTAATGGGGGGAGAGTCGAACACGATGCGGTCGAACTGCGTGCGCAGGTAGACCATGAGCTCGCTCGCCTTCTGGCTGTGAAGAAGCTCCGCGGGGTTCGGGGGGATGGGGCCGCAGGGGAGCAGCGAGAGGTTGGGAACGTCGGTCTCGATGAGCGCCTCGTCGGCAGTGGCCTCGCCGATGAGGACGCTGGTGAGGCCCACCGGAGGACGGAGCTTGAAGACCTTGTGGATGCGGGGGCGGCGCAGGTCGGCGTCGACCAGCAGCACCCGCTTGCCGCTCTGGGCCAGCGAGATGGCGAGGCTCACCGCCGTGAAGGTCTTGCCCTCGCGCGGCGAGGCGCTGGTCACCATCAGGGTCTGGAAGGGCGTGTCGGGGGACATGAAGAGCAGGTTGGTGCGGATGCCGCGCGCGAGCTCGGCGATCATCGAGGTCGGGTGCGAGTGCACCACGAGGTCGAGGTTCTCGACCGGGCCCTCCTGAGGCTGCACGTCGCCGTAGCGGTACTTGTACTGGTTGCGCATCCCCCGACCGGTGACCATCGGGAGGAAGCCGAGCACCGGAGTGCGCAGCCCCTCCTCGACGTCGGCGCGAGAGCGCACGGTGCGGTCGGCCAGCACGGCGAGCACGGCGCCCAGGAGGCCGAGCATCACGCCCGCGATGCCGCCCACGGCGAGGGAGAGCGGCACCCGGGGCTTGATCGGCACCGACGGGAGCAGGGCGTACTCCAGCACGCTCATGTTGTTGACCTGGAGGTCGCGCATGAGGTTGCCCTCGGTGGTGCGCTCCAGCACGATGCCGTAGATCTTGGAGTGGTTCTCGCGCTCCCGGGCGAGGCGCGAGTACATCATCTCCTGCTGGTTGAGCTCGACGGCCTGGCGCTGGGCGATCAGCAGCTCGGCGCGAATGCTGTTCTCCGAGCGCTGCACGCCGCGAAGCTCGGCCTCGGTGGCGCCGCGGATGTTGGCCACCTCGGCGCGGAAGAGGCTCACCACGGAGTTGGTGCGGGCCCGGGCGCCCCGGAGCTCGAGCGACTGCTGGAGGTACCGGATCTCCGAGGTGGACTCCTCGCGCAGCGCGATCTCGAACTGCGTGCGCATCGAGGTGAGCACCGTCGAGGTCAGGAACTCCGGCGTGGTGAGCTGCGACATCGCGACGCCGACCTGGTCGCGCCAGCGGATGCGCTCGGCCAGCGGGGCGTCGATGGCCATGCCGCTGGAGACGGCCTGGAGCGAGCGCAGCACGTCGCGCTCGGCGCGCAGCACCTCGGCCGTGCGGGCCGCGAGGGCGAAGCGCCGGGTCTGCGCCTGGGTGAAGGCCTCGGACAGCTGGGCGATGCGGTTGCCCAGGATGTTGCGCTGGTCGATGAAGTTCTCGGAGACGATGTTGTGCTCTCGACGAAAGGTCTGGAGCGAGTCCTCGGCGCGGGAGAGGTTCTCCCGAAGCTCGTCGAGCTGGTTGCTCAGCCAGCGCACGGCGTCGCGGGTGCTCCCGAGGCGGTGGTCGAGGTTTCGCTGCACGTAGACGTCGACGAGGGTGTTGGCCAGGAGCTGCGCGCGGCGAGGCGAGTGATCCTCCACCACGAGGTTCATGAGTCGGCTCTCCTTCACCGGCTCGACTCGGATGCGGCCCACCAGCATCATCGCCGCCGTCGCCACGGGCACCGAGCGGAAGCTCGACCGTCGCGACGCGGGGACGCCCATGAAGTCAGGGTCGTGCTGAAGACCGAGGCGGCGCACAACTCCCTCCGCCACGCTGCGGCTCTTCACCACGCGATACTGGGTCTCGTAATACTCCCGGATGTTCCAGTACGAACCCACGCCCGAGGAGTCGAGGTCCTCGACCTGGCGACCCAGCGGCCGGGGGGGGTTGGGCTCGAACTGCAGCACCACCGTCGCGGCGTAGACCTTCGGCTGGCGGAGCACCCACAGGGCGTCGAGGCAGAGCGCCAGGGCCACGCTGGAAATGACGATCCACCGGTGCTTCCAGAGCTGCCTGAGCTGCTCCATCGGCTGGCTCTGGGCATCGGGAGACATCGTCGCCCTCGAACCACTCTCGCTCACGCGCGCGTCTCCATTCGTTTCGTTGGCCTTAGTACCAGATCATCCGGACACGACAACCCGGCCAGGTCATGCGTTGCGCTCGCACCGCCGCGACGTTCATCGACCGGCGTCGCCGAGCTGCGAGGGCGACGTGCCGCGGTTGCAGATCGCCCGCGCCCTCGCGTCGAGGGGCCCTCGCTCTCCCAGCGTCGCGCACCCCTGCTCGACCGTCGCCCGGTCGCCGGTGCGCGCCGAGGCCTCCAGCAGCTCGATGAGGAAGGGCGCCTCAGGGGCCGTCAGCGCGTGCGCCATCATGTACGCCTCGATGGCCCCCCGGTCGTTGCCCAGGGAGGTCTCGAGCGCGCCGTGGAGGCCGTGCGTGGCCACCAGTCGATCGAGGTCGGCGCCCGCGGCCTCGATGGCCGCCGTGATGGCCTCGCGCATGGACGCGGCCTCGCGGCGCGCGGCGTACACCCGGGCCCGCGCATGGTGCAGGGAGTAGCGTTCCGTGGCCCGCGCGATGCCCGAGGCGTAGGTGCGCATCGCCCCGCCGAGGTCACCCCCCGCCACCAGGATCGACCCGCGGCAGACGTAGCCCTCGGCGATCTTGGGGTGCGCCTCGATCATCCGGTCGCAGAAGGCGATCGCGTCCTGTGGGCGACCCTCCGCGAAGGCGTACTGCGAGCGGCGCCTCAGGGCCATGAGGAAGCTGCGGTCGCGCTCGAGAATGAGCGCGTCGAGGGCGGTCACCAGCGCCGGGGTGGCGCGGGGGCGGGTGGCCACGATGTCGAGGAAGTTGGTGCCGTAGGGGGCGCGCGGGGTGATGCGCGCCAGCTCCTCGGCGTCGGGCAGCGGTCGCAGGCGCACCACGAGCTCGGCCACCGGGACCATCACCCGCTCCGAGCGGGCCAGCGCCTCGCGGAGCTCGACGAGGCTCTGCGAGCGGAGGCCCCGGGCGGCGAAGGTGCGGGCGAGGAGCAGGTGCGGCTGCGCCCAGTTGGGGGAGAGCAGCAGCGCGCGGGAGACGAAGCGCAGCGCGGACTCGTCGTTCTGCGCGGCCGCGTGGGCGCCCGCGAGCAGCGGGAGGTAGGCGTCGAAGGGGTGTCGGACGAGCGCGCGGCGCAGCGCCTCGCCGCGGATGGCCGCAGGGTCGGAGCGCAGGAGCTCCTCGATGTGGTCGCGCTCTGGCTCGAGCGTCGAGCACCACGCGAAGGGAGTGAGGCCGACGCCGAGCAACAGCAGCGCGAAGGCAGGCGAGCGGAGCACCGCCGCGCCCCGGGGGAGCGCGCTACGCCAGCGGCGCAGGCGCTGCGCCATGAGGTAGCCCGCGAGAACCGCGGCGGGGTACCCGACCCCGCCAAGGAAGAGCGAGAAGTCCACGAGGTCGTGGAGTACCAGCGAGAGCATCGCGCACCAGGCGCCGAGGATCACCGGCGAAGCGTGGGTCGGGGGGCGCCAGTCACGGAGCGCGTGCGCGGCGAACCAGAGGGCGATGAGCGCCGCGGGCAGCCCGAAGGACACCGCCATGTCGACCGGCAGACACTCCACTCGGAGGAAGGTCCACTCCGGGTCGAGGCGACCGGACGACGCGACGGCCACGGGCACCGCGCCGGAGCCGACCCCGAGGAGCCAGTGATCGCGCAGCAGACCGAGGGCGCGGCGGAAGTTCTCCAGCTTGCTCACGCCCCCGCTGGCGTACTCGTCGCCGAGCGACGTCGAGGCCATGTACACGCCCGCGAGGATGATCACGACCCCGAGCGCGAGCCCCACCCAGACCTGCGGACCCGACTGGGCCGGCGCACGGTCGGACGTGCCCCGACGCGCGTTGAGGCCCACGAACAGCAGGATGCACCCCACCGTCGCCGCCACGCCGCCGCGCGAGAGGGACTCCATGCACACCACCCCGCAGAGCACCGCCCCGATGGCGGCGACGGTGCGCGGCGCCACCCGATCGGCGGCCACCGCGAGCCCGAGCCAGAGGATGGCGCCCGCGCCGGTCAGCGCCGCGAGGTGGTTGGGGTTGAGCAGCGGAGACAGAATCGGCGGCGACGCGGAGTGCGGGCGGTAGAAGCCGAACAGACGATCCTGCCCGGTGACCTGATGGGCGAGCGCGGTGCCCGCGATGAGCAGCGCTCCCCAGGCCACAAGGCGTACCGTGTGGTCTCCCTCCTCGCGAGACGACACGCGCGTGGCCGTGATGTAGGCCGCGCCCAGCCCGAGGAGGTAGAGCAGGTCGGCGATGCCGCTGCCGGGGTCATGGTGGAGCGCCCGCCACGCGCCCGCGCGGGACACTCGCAGCGGATCGAGGGCCCCGGCGGAGGCTGCCGCGGAGGTGGCGTCGATGAGCTGGAGCAGCGACGGAGGGAGCGGGAGAAGCTGGAAGCCCAGCACCCCCAGCAGGAGGAGCCAGCACACGAGCAGCCGGTCGCGCTGGGCGACCGCCCGGTCCCACCCCGCCACCACGAAGCCGGACAGGGCGATGAGGGAGAAGAGCGGTACGCTCCACCAGGGCGCTCCCCCGAGGGCCATCGGGGCGCCGAAGACCAGCACCGCCAGCGCGGGTCGGGCCCAGGCTGCGCGCGGCTTCATCGGGATGCGTTGGCCGGGCGGGTGCAGGACGTCGATCGCGGGCATAGGGGTTTGGCGGGTCTCTTCGTCAGCGACAGGAGGGTCTAGCGAGAGGGAGCGACTGACTGCGGGCCTGCGTTGCCGCAGCAGGGGCCCGAGTTCAAGCGTCACCCCTCCGAAGCACCGTTAGGTAGAACGGAGCGGGCGCCTGGAGCAACAGGGGGAGTTCACGGACGCATCACCGCGTCCCAATCTCCCCGTCGGGACCGATGGCGACCGACGGTGGTCGTCTCGGTTGACTCGGCGCGAGGCGCTGCCTCAGGATGCCGCCCCTTCTCCGCGGAGCTTTTGGAATGGCCATGGATGATCGCAACGCCCCGGACGCCGACGCCTTGAAGGACGCCGTGCGCCGTCACTGGCAGGCCGAGCCGTGCGGCACCCGGGGCACCTCGCCCGCCGAGCGCCGCGCCTTCTTCGACGAGATCGAGCGCGACCGCTACGCCTGGGAGCCGTATATCAAGCCCTTCGCTCGCTTCGAGCGGGGCCGCGGGCTGAAGCTCCTGGAGGTCGGCGTCGGGGCCGGCACGGACTTCATCAACTGGGTGCGCAACGGCGCCCTCGCCACCGGGGTCGACCTCACCGAGCAGGGCGTCGCCCTCACCCGAGAGCGTCTCGCCCTGGAGGGCCTCAGCGCCGAGGTGATGGTCGCCGACGCCGAGCACCTGCCCTTCCCCGACGCCAGCTTCGACATCGTCTACTCGTACGGGGTGCTGCACCACTCGCCCGACACCCGCGCCGCCGTGAAGGAGGTGCACCGGGTGCTCAAGCCCGGCGGCACCGCGATCGTGATGGTCTACCACCACCCGTCGTGGGTGGGCTTCATGCTCTGGGGCGTGCATTACGCGGCGCACATGCGGCCGTGGCTGAGCCCGCGGCAGGCGGTGTTCGAGCACCTGGAGAGCCCCGGCACCAAGGTCTATACGGTCGACGAGGGCCGAGCGCTCTTCTCGGACTTCGCCCGCGTCGACGTGCGGCCGCAGCTCTCGCACGGAGACCTGCTGCTCATGCCCCCGGCGGCGAAGTACCGCGGGTGGAAGCACCAGCTCGCGTGGCGGCTCTACCCCCGCTGGCTGGTGCGGCGGCTGGGCGACCGGCTGGGCACCGGGCTCATGATCGAGGCCGTCAAGGCGGGCGCACCCGACCGACGTTGAGGGATGAAGTGAATCGTCGGCCCAGGCGCGTTGGCGGTCCCGATGGACCAGTGGTAGTCACGCCCGGCCCTGCGGTATCGGAAGGATCGCGCACCATGGGAACGCTCGAAGGCAAGAAGGTCTTGGTCACTGGCGGGAGCGGGTTTCTCGGCTCGCACGTCGTCGAGGCGCTGCGCGCCCGTGGCGTCGGCGAGGTGGTGGTCCCGCGCTCGAAGGAGCACGACCTGCGCGACGCGTCCCATACCGACGCGGTGTTTCGCGAGCACCAGCCCGACCTGGTGATGCACCTGGCCGCGAGCGTCGGCGGCATCGGCGCCAACCGCCGTCACCCGGGCCGCTTCTTCTACGACAACATGGCCATGGGGCTGAACGTGCTGGAGAGCGCGCGCGTCCATGGCACCGCCAAGGTCGTGGTGGCGGGCACCATCTGCGCGTACCCCAAGTTCACCCCCGTCCCCTTCCGCGAAGACGACCTCTGGAACGGCTACCCCGAAGAGACCAACGCCCCCTACGGCATCGCGAAGAAGGCCCTGCTGGTGATGGCCCAGGCCTACCGCCAGGAGTACGGCTCCAACTTCGTGATGGTCTTCCCGGTCAACCTCTTCGGCCCGCGCGACAACTTCGACCTCGAGGACTCGCACGTCATCCCGGCGATGATCCGCAAGTTCATCGACGCGCAGGCCCGCGGAGAGTCGTACGTCACGCTCTGGGGTGACGGCTCGCCGACGAGGGAGTTCCTCTTCGTGGAGGACTGCGCCGAGGGCCTGGTGCTCGCCGCGGAGCGCTACGACGACCCCGACCCGGTCAACCTGGGCGCCGGCTTCGAGATCTCCATGCGCGAGCTCGCCGAGACCATCGCCCGCGCCTCCGGCTTCACCGGCGAGGTGCGCTGGGACGGCAGCCGCCCCAACGGCCAGCCGCGTCGCATGCTCGACGTCGAGCGGGCCCGCGAGCGCTTCGGATTCACCGCGCGCACCCCCTTCGCAGAGGGCCTGCGCCGCACCATCGCCTGGTACCGAGAACACCGCGACGACATCGCCGCCCGAGAGACCGCACGGACATCCCCATGAAGCGCGCACTCATCACAGGAATCACCGGACAGGACGGCTCGTACCTCACCGAGCTCCTGCTCGAGAAGGGCTACGAGGTCCACGGCGTCGTGCGCCGCTCCAGCTCCTTCAACACCGAGCGCCTCGACCACCTCTACCGCGACCCCCACGAGCGCGGGGTCAACCTCTACCTCCACTACGGCGACCTCAACGACGCCTCGTCGCTGCAGTCCATCGTGAGCGAGGTGCGCCCCGACGAGGTCTACAACCTCGGCGCCCAGAGCCACGTGCGGGTCTCCTTCGACATCCCGGAGTACACCGGCGAGGTCACCGCGCTCGGCGCCATCCGCATGCTCGAGGCCATCCGCAAGGTCGGCGTGCAGTGCAGGTTCTACCAGGCCAGCTCGAGCGAGCTCTACGGCAAGGTCGTCGAGACGCCGCAGCGGGAGACCACGCCCTTCCACCCGCGAAGCCCCTACGCCGTCGCCAAGGCCTACGCGTTCTACATGGTGCAGAACTACCGCGAGGCCTACGGGATGTTCGCGGTCAACGGCATCCTCTTCAACCACGAGTCGCCGCGCCGCGGGGAGACCTTCGTCACGCGCAAGATCACCCGCGCGGTGGGGCGCATCAAGCTCGGGCTCCAGAAGGAGCTCTTCCTGGGCAACCTCGACTCCAAGCGCGACTGGGGCTACGCGCCCGACTACGTCGACGCCATGTGGCGCATGCTCCAGGTCGACGAGCCCGACGACTTCGTCATCGGCACCGGGGAGACGCACTCGGTGCGGGAGTTCCTGGAGGTAGCCTTCGCGCACGCGGGGCTCGACTGGCAGGAGCACGTGAAGCTCGACCCGCGCTACCTGCGCCCCGCGGAGGTCGACCTGCTGCTGGCCGACCCCGCCAAGGCGAAGGAAAAGCTCGGCTGGACGCCCACCGTCGGCTTCCGCGAGCTGGTCACCATGATGGTCGACGCCGACGTGGCGCTCGCCGCCCGCGAGAAGCGCGCCAACGGCTGAGTTCCCGCTCGGGAACTCAACCGGGTACTCCCAGCATCGGCCATGTGCGGGATCGTCGGCATCTTTGAGTACCGCCGCGGCGCGGCCGTCGAGCACGGCCTCGTGCGGCGGATGAACGACTCCATCAGCCACCGCGGGCCCGACGACGCCGGCTACCTCTTCCACGGCGCGGTCGGGCTCGGCATGCGCCGCCTCTCGGTCATCGACCTCGAGGGAGGCCACCAGCCCATCGGCAACGAGGCCGGCGACGTGCAGGTGGTCTTCAACGGCGAGATCTACAACTTCGCCTCGCTGCGACGCGAGCTCGAGGAGGGCGGCCACGCCTTCCGCACGCACAGCGACACGGAGGTGATCGTCCACGCCTACGAGGAGTGGGGCGACGCCTGCGTGGCCCGCTTCGAGGGCATGTTCGCCTTCGCCCTCCTCGACCGGCGGCGCTCGGAGCACGGTGACCGGCTGCTCATTGCGCGCGACCACCTCGGAAAGAAGCCCCTCTACTACGCCGACGTCGACGGCACGCTGGTCTTCGGCTCCGAGCTCAAGCCCCTGCTGCTGCACCCCAAGGTGCGGCGCACCCTCGACCCCGAGGCGCTCGGCCACTACCTCGCGCTGCGGATGATCCCGGCGCCGCTGAGCGTGTTTCGCGAGGTGAAGAAGCTGCCCCCCGGGCACACCATGAGCGTGAGCCGCGCGGGCGTCAGGCTGCGCCGCTACTGGGACTGGCGCACCTACGCCAACGACGAGATGCCGCCCTTCGACGAGCTTGTCTCCGACGTGCGGCGGATGATCTTCTCCGCGGTCGAGCGGCGCCTCGTGGCGGACGTCCCCCTCGGGGCCTTCCTCAGCGGCGGCCTCGACTCGTCGGCGGTGGTCGCGGTGATGTCCCGGCTCACGCCCGGCCGGGTGAAGACCTTCTCCATCGGCTTCGAGGGGCCGGCCTCGCACAACGAGCTCCCCAAGGCGCGGCGCATGGCCGAGCACCTCGGCACCGACCACCACGAGCTCTTCGCGCAGCCCGACCTCGTCGAGCTCCTGCCGGAGTTCGTGCGCTACGCCGACGAGCCCTTCGCCATCTCCTCGGCGCTGCCGACGCTGCTGCTCGCGCGCGCCGCCCGCAAGGAGGTCACGGTGGTGCTCACCGGCGACGGCGGCGACGAGGTCTTCGGCGGCTACGCGCAGTACCTCTTCGAGCGCTGGGCCAGCCTGCTCCGCAAGAGCCCGTCGGGCCTCGACCCCGCCGCCATCCGCGCGGCCTCCGCCCTCTACGGGCAGCTCGGCGCGCGGGGTGTGGGCTTCCGTCGCATCGCCCGCTTCCTCCAGGCGGCGAGGCGCCCCACGGCGGGCGCGCGGCGGCTCGCGTGGGCCAACGCCCCGGACGACGGCGAGGTGCGCGCCATGCTCTCCCCCGAGCTCCGCGAGGGCCACCGGTCGACCGCCGCGCGCCTCGACGACGAGATCGACGCCGGCCTCCGTCGGCTCGCCCCGGAGGCCATCACCAACGCCTTCGACGTGCTGCTCTATCTGCCCGACGAGATGCTCGCCAAGGTCGACCGCATGACCATGGCGGCCTCGCTGGAGGCCCGCTCCCCGCTGCTTGATCTCGCGCTGGTGCAGCGCCTCGCGGGCGTCGCCTTCGCCCGCAAGGTGCCGGGCCTCGGGCGCTCCTCGCTCAAGCAGGTGCTGCGGGCCGCGGTCGGCGACCTGCTCCCCCCCGAGGGCCGAGACGCCCCCAAGTGGGGCTTCAACGTGCCGCTCGACCCGTGGTTCCGCGGCAAGGCGCGCTCGTACCTGCTGGAGCACCTCAGCCCCGATCGGGTCGCCCGCCGCGGGGTCTTCGACCCGGCCGCCGTGCGCGACGTCCTCGCCCGCTTCGACGCAGGCCGCGCCGACGCCAACACCCATGTCTTCCCGCTGCTCGTCTTCGAGCTCTGGGCCGAGCAGTACCTCGATCGCTGAACGCCATGCGCTGTCCCCGCAACCTCCCCACAGCGGACCTGCGCGAGCCCCCTCACTCTCCTGCGGAGCCTTCCCCGCAAGGCTTTCGCAGGGTGCGTGGCGCCACACAGCGCAGGTTTTAGGGATTGCATTCACGGCCCCGAACGGAGATGGAGACGGTGCGCTCCAGGGAGATCTGAGGCTTCGTTGTTCTTCCGCGTACTCCACTGCATCCCATCGCTCCTCGGCGGCGGCGCCGAGCGCCAGCTCTGCTACCTCGCCGCGGGGCTCGTCCGTCGCGGGCACGAGGTGCACGTCGCCTACCAGCACGACGGACCCAACTTCCCGCTGCTCCAGGAGAGCGGCGCGCGGCTGCACCGCATCCCGGCGCGGCGGGCCTTCGACCCGAGGGCGGCGCTCTCCATCGCGGAGGTGCTCAAGCGGGAGCGCATCCAGGTGCTCCAGACGTGGCTGCGTCGCATGGACATCTGGGGCGGCGTGGCCTCCGGCCTCGCGGGCGTCCCGTGGCTCTTCAGCGAGCGCAGCCAGTCGGTGACCCTCGACGAGCGCACCCCGAGCGCCCACGCCCTGCGCGCGCTGCTGCCCCTCGCCCGGGCGGTGGTGGCCAACTCCGAGACCGCGGCCGACATCTGGCGCCGAGGGGCCAGGGTCCCGGTGCACGTGGTGCCCAACGCGATCCCTGTCGACCACATCGAGCGCGTGGCCCCGGCCGACCGGCGGGAGCTGGGGCTCCCCGAGGACGTGCCGCTCATCCTCTACGCGGGGCGCTTCACCCCGGGCAAGAACGTCCCGCTGCTGGGCGACGCGCTGGCGAGCGTGCTGCGAGAGCGCCCCGAGGTGCACGCGCTGATGCTGGGCGAGGGCCCCGAGCTCGCGGGCTTCCGGGAGTGGGTGCGCGCCCAGGGCCTCGCCCGGCGCATCGTTCTCCCCGGCTACCGCGACGACCTCTTCCGCTGGATGAAGGCCGCGACGGTCTTCGTCTCGCCGTCCCGCTCCGAGGGCCGGCCCAACGTGGTGATGGAGGCCATGGCCTGCCGCTGCCCGATGGTGCTCTCGGACATCGCCCCGCACCGCGAATTCGTCGCCGAGGGGGAGGCCGTGTGGTGCCGCACCGACGACGCCGCCTCGCTGCGCGAGGGCCTCGCCCGCGCCCTCGACGACGCCGAGGCGGGCCGAGAGCGCGCCACGCGGGCGTTGACGTCCATCCGCAGGTTCTCTATCGACGCGATGGTGGATGCATACGACGCGATCTATCGCGAGGTGGTGACCCGTGGCGGATGAGCGCGTGACGCTGCTCGTGCCGAGCTGCGACCGGTACGCCGACCTCTGGGCCCCCTTCTTCGCGCTGCTGCGCCGGCACTGGCCCGACTGCCCCTTCCGCGTCGTGGTGGGCAGCAACCACCTGCCCTGCGCCGAGGCGGGCGCCGAGGCGCTGTGCATCGGCGACGACGTCGACTGGAGCCGCGGCGTGCGCGCCATGGTCGAGCGCGTCGAGACCCCCGCCGTGCTGGTGGTGCTCGAAGACTTCCTGCTGCGTCGGCGGGTCGACACCGCCGAGGTGCTGGCGAGGGTCGACGACTTCTTCCGCCTCGACGCGGCGTACCTTCGCATGCGCCCCTTTCCGCCGCCGGACGTGCGCCTCGCGCGCTTCCCCGCGGTGGGGGAGTGCGAGCCGGGCGCGCCGTACCGGGCCTCGATGCAGGCCGCCCTCTGGCGCAGGGAAGACCTCCTCGCGCTGCTCCGCGACGGGGAGAACCCGTGGGAGTTCGAGGTCTACGGGGCGCGCCGCTCCGACGCCTTCGAGCGCGGGTTCTACAGCGCCCACGCCGACGTGCTCGACTACTACGCGGCCGTCACCATGGGGAAGTGGATCCCCTACGGCGTCGCGCTCTGCCGGGAGAACGGCGTGGCGGTCGACCTCGCCGCGCGCCCGATGATGTCCCCGGAGGAGGCGATGCGCCGCAACGTGTCCCGGGTGACCAACGAGGCCTTCGGCCTGGTGCCGTGGAAGGCCCGCGAGCGAATGCTCCGGTGGTTTCGGGCGACGGGGCTTCGCAAGCCGCCGGTGCGCATCACCAACGCGCCCCGCAACAACAACAACGGCGCGGGGTAGAGGGTCTTCGTCGACGCATGAAGGTCGTCATCGACGCGTCCAACCTCCGAGCGGGCGGGGGCCTCACCCACCTGCTCTCGCTGCTCGGCGCGGCCGAGCCCGAGCGCCACGACATCACCTCGGTGGACGTCTGGTCGGGCCGCCGCACCCTCGACCGCCTGCCCTCGCGCCCGTGGCTCACCGCGCGGCACCACCCCGCGCTCGACCGCTCGCTCCCCGAGCGTCTGCTCTGGCAGCGCGTCGAGCTGCCTCGCCGGGTCGACCGTGGGCTGCTCTTCGCTCCCGGCGGCGCGACGGCGAGCCCGGTGCGGCCGCGCGTGGTGATGTGCCGCAACATGCTCCCCTTCGAGGCCGTCGAGCGGGCGCGCTTCGGGCTCACGACCACCCGGGCGCGCCTCGAGCTCCTTCGCGTCGCGCAGTCGCGGCAGTTCACCGGCGCCGACGGGGTGATCTTCCTCACGCAGTACGCGCGCGACGCCATCCTCCCGCAGCTCGCGACGCCCCCGAGGCGTCACACGATCATCCCCCACGGCGTCGACGACTCGATGCGCCTCGCGCCCCGCGAGCCGCGCCCCCGAGCCGCGCTCACCGCCGCCGACCCGCTGCGGCTGCTCTACGTGTCGACGGTGTCGCCGTACAAGCACTTCGCGGCGGTGGCCGACGCGGCGCACTCGCTGCGCGCCTCCGGGCTCCCGATCGCCATCGATTTCGTCGGCCCTTCGGACGACCGCGAGTCCGCGAGGGCGCTCGCCGGGCGCATCGAGAGGTACGACCCGACGGGCGCGTACATGACCTGGCGGGGCGGCCTCTCTCACTCGGACGTGGCGGAGCGCTACCGCCGCGCGGAGGTGTTCGTCTACGCCTCGAGCTGCGAGAACCTCCCCAACATCCTCATCGAGGCGATGGCCGCGGGGCTGCCGATCGCGAGCTCGTCGCGGGGGCCGATGCCCGAGGTGCTCGGCGACGCGGGCCTTTACTTCGACCCCGAAGACCCGGCGGGGCTGGCGCTGCGGCTGCGCGAGCTGGCGGAGTCGCATGAACTGCGGGCCTCGCTGGCGCAACGGGCCTTCGAGCGGGCGGCCGGCTACCGGTGGGACCGCTGCGCGGAGCAGACCTTCGCGTTCCTGGCCGAGGTGCTGCGCGGGTCGCAGGGAGAGAGATGAGCGACGTGTCGAGTCCTGTGGTGTTCGTGGCGGGCGCGCGGCCCAACTTCATGAAGGTCGCGCCGATGCTGCGCGCGATGACCGCGGCGGCGCCGCCCTTCGCGCGGGTGCTGGTGCACACCGGCCAGCACTACGACGCCGCGATGAGCGACGTGTTCTTCCGCGAGCTGGGGATGCCCTCGCCGGACGTACACCTCAACGCGGGCTCCGGGTCGCACGGCGCGCAGACCGCGAAGGTGCTGGCGTCCTTCGAGGAGTACCTCCTGGGCTGCGCGGCGCGGCCCCGCGGCGTGGTGGTGGTGGGCGACGTCAACAGCACGATGGCCTGCGCCCTCGCGGCGGTGAAGCTGTCGATCCCCGTGGCGCACGTCGAGGCGGGCCTGCGCTCCTTCGACCGGACGATGCCCGAGGAGATCAACCGGCTGGTGACCGACGCCATCTGCGACCTGCTGCTCACCAGCGAGCGCGCGGGGGACGCCAACCTGGCCCGCGAGGGCATTCCCCCCGAGCGGGTGCGCTTCGTGGGCAACGTGATGATCGACACGCTGATGCACCAGCTCCCCGCGGCGAGGGCGCTCGGCGTGGCGGGCTCCATGGGCCTCGCTCCGCAGGGCTACGCGCTGGTGACCCTGCACCGCCCGTCCAACGTCGACGAGCCCGGGCGCCTCGCGGCGCTGGTGGGGCTGCTGGAGAAGGTGGCGGCGCGGAGGGCGGTGGTGTTTCCGACGCACCCGCGCACGAGGGAGCGGCTGGAGCGCTTCGGGCTGCTGGAGCGGCTGCGGTCCAACGGAGCGATCCACCTGCGAGACGCCCTCGGATATCGGGAGAACCTCGGGCTGATGGCCGACGCGGCGCTGGTGCTGACGGACTCCGGCGGCATCCAGGAGGAGACCACGGCGCTGGGCGTTCCGTGTCTTACCTTGCGGAGTAACACCGAGCGCCCGGCGACGGTGACCGACGGCACCAACACCCTCGTGGGCGACGACCTCGACGCGGCCTGGGCGCGGGTGCTGGAGGTGCTCGAAGGCCGCTACAAGAAGGGCGCTGCGGTCGAGGGCTGGGACGGCCACGCCGCCGAGCGGGTGACCCGGGTGCTGCTCGACGCGTGGGGCTGATCGACGCGCCGACGCTGGCGGAGAAGCTCCGGCCGCCGAGGGCGCTGACGGCGCTCGGCGGATCGCTCTTCGCGGAGCCCGCGGAGGGCTCGACCACGGCGTGGCTGGCGTGGTGGTCCGGCGCACCCGATGAGCTGGCGGAGGTGATCGCGAGGGCGCGCTCGGCGGGGGCGACGCGGCTGACCGCGGGCGGGCCGCCGGGCAACTACGTCGAGAGCGGCGTGGACGCGAGCGACGCCCATCGGGTCGCCGCGCTCCTGGCAGCGGGCTTCACGACCCGTGGAGAGCACCTCGACCTGAGGGTGGGCACCGCGGTCGCTCCGAGGCAGTGCCCCGACGCGACGGTCGCCCGCTCGGAGGACGACCTCGGCGCACTGATCGCCCCGGCCTTCGGGAGCGCGTGGCAGTGGGAGGCCGAGCGGGCCCTCTCTCACCGCGGTCTCTTCAGCGCTCACTCGATCGAGGGCGACTGGCTGGGCTTCGCGGCCCACTCCGGCAACCTCGCGCACCGCGGAACCTTCGGCCCCATCGGCGTGCTCCCCTCGGCGCGCGGCCGAGGGGTCGGGGTGGCGCTGGCGACCGCGGTCTTCGCCGACCTCCACGCGCGCTGCTTCGACGAGGCGACGGTGCCCTGGGTGGCCGCGGAGACGGTCGCGTTCTACGAGTCGATGGTCGGCCTCAGGGGCCGCACCCGCAGGCTCGCGATGACGCTGGCGCTCAGCGGTACGGGCTCGCCTTGAGGCCCTCGGGGAGCGACTCCCGGGCGGGGCGGGGCCGACGTCGAGGCGCCGGGGCGGGCAGACGCGCCAGGGCTGGAGACTGACCCGAGGCCACCGGGAGGACCGCGGGACGGGGCGCCATCTGCGCGACCGTCGGCGGCGCCGGGGGCGGAGGGTCGGGAGGAGCGGGCGATGGCGGAGCGGGCGTCCGGGCGGGGGGCTGGCGCCCGAGCTGGCGGGCGACCACCGGCGGGGGATCGGGGTGGTTGGGCGAGCGCCACGCGGCCTCGGTGACCAGGCTGCCGAAGGCGACGAGGGCGGCGACCGCGACGCGTCGGCGCCAGCGGGCGACGCCCTGATCGGGGGAGAGCGCGGCGTCGAGCGCGTCGACCACGGAGCGGGCGTCGGGGAAGCGGTCGTCCCTGGCCTTGGCGAGGAGCCGCAGCACGAGGGCGTCGACCGCCGAGGGAATACGCGCCTCGGTAACCCGCGAGGAGGGCTTCGGGATCGCCGCGTGGTTGTGCTTGTACATCACCTCCATCGGGGTCTTGCCGTCGTAGGGCAGGGCCCCGGTGAGGAGCTCGAAGACGATGCAGCCGAGGGCGTAGAGGTCCGCCCGGTGGTCGACGAGGGCGCCGTCGGAGCCCTGCTCCGGGGCCATGTACGCGGGCGTGCCGAGGACGACCCCGTCGCGGGTGATGGGCGCCCTCCCCTGGTCGTCTTCGAGCACCTTGGAGATGCCGAAGTCGAGCACCTTGGCGTAGTCCCCCTCGTCGCGGGAGAGCACCATGACGTTCTCGCTCTTGAGGTCGCGGTGCACGATGCCCTTGGCGTGCGCGGCGCCGAGCGCGTCGGCGACCTGGCGGGCGATGCCGAGCGCGCGGGCCACCGGGAGCGCCCCCTCGCGGCGCAGCAGCCCCGCGAGGTCGATGCCGTCGATGAGCTCCATCACGAGGTAGGCGTCCCCTTCGGGGCTGTGCCCGAAGTCGATGACCTCGATGATGTGCGGGTGCCCGATGGCGGCGGCGGCCTGCGCCTCGCGGTGGAAGCGGGCGAGCGCCTCGGTGTTGCGGGCGAGGTCGGCGCGGAGGATCTTCACCGCCACGGGTCGTCCGACGGCCAGGTGACGGGCGCGGTAGACGATGCCCATGCCCCCGCGGGCGACCACGGACTCGATGGCGTAGCGGCCGCCGAGCACGCGGCCGATGGTGGCGTCCACGCCGTCGGGGGCGGCGTCCGTCGGAGGCGGGTCGGTGGGGGTGCCGCGCTCGATGCGCAGGGTGCCGACGCGGCCGGTCGCGGGCTCGCTCACCGGCGTCGCGGTGGTGGAGGCACTCACAGGTGAAGGCTGACGGACAGACCGATCGAAGACAAGAGCGAGTCGCCGTCGACGAGGTTGAACTCCTGCCACGAGAAGCGGCCGTAGAGGCCGACGGAGACGCGCGGGTGGAAGAACACGTCGACCTTGAGCGTCACGCCGCCGAGGGAGACGGCAGAGCCGACGGTTCCTTCGCGCCCGCGGCAGATGGAGTCGCAGTGCCGCAGCACCCCGGCGTGGGCGAGCACGGCGAGGTCGAAGTCGTCGCCGACGAAGGTCCAGCCGAGCTCCACCGTGCCGACCTGCGGACCCCCTTCGGTGTCGATGGCGAGGCCGTGCGCGAGCAGGGTGAGAGAGCGTCCGAAGAACACCGTGGCCTCAAGGCCCACCGCGAGGTTCTGCCGGTCGCGAGGCGACGCGAAGCCCCCGATGAGCCCGACGCGAAAGGACAGGAGACGGCTGCGCCGCCGATCGACGATGCGCTCGTAGGTGCTCGGAGGAGCGACCACTGGGGGAGCAACCACCGGGGGAGCAACCACCGGAGGAGTGACCACCGGAGGAGTGACCACCGGAGGAGTGACCACCGGAGGAGTGACCACCGGAGGAGCGACCACCGGAGGAGCGACCACCGGAGGAGCGACCACCGGCTCCTGGGAGGCGAGCAGCGAGGCGATGGTGCGCCGCACCTCAGCGGCGTCGGAGGCGTCCGGGGACTCGCGGAGGTAGGCCTCGTAGGCCTCGATGGCGGCGCCGGCGTGGCCCAGGCGCTCCTCGGCGCGGGCGACGTTGTAGAGCGTCGCGGGATGTGGCGAGAGCTCCTGGGCGCGGCGGAAGCCCTCGAGCGCTCGGGCGTAGTCGCCGCTCCGCCACGCGCGCACGGCGCCGTCGAAGGCCGCCTGGGCCACCGCCCGTCGACGCCGCGGTTCGATCGGCTGGGCCGACGCGGTAGCGCCGAGCAGGTCGAGGGCAGCCACCATCGGGAGCATCCATCGCCAGCGCTGTCGCCGCGGGGCTGCCATCGCCGGGGCGAACGCTAGCACGCCCTGCGCGGCGATCGGGCGGTTGAGCGAGCGCCCCCGGGCGTGCGAGGGTCGGCGACGATATGGCCTACAACGTCCGTCGCTCCTTCAACGAGATCCGCGCGGAGGACCTCCTCACCGAGCAGGGCCTTCGCGTGGCCGAGCTGGCCCTGTGGTCCGCGACCTCCGACGGCCTCGTCGAGCGCCACGAGCTCGAGGGGATCGTCTCGACGATCCGTCAGGTGCCTGGCCTGGGAGACTTCGACGAGGACGACGCGCAGTCGCTGCTTGAGGAGATGGCCGGGTTCGACAGCGACGAGGCGGTCACCGCGCGCCTCCACGCGCTCGCCGCCGGGATCACCGAGCCCGGGCTCCGCCGCGCGGCCTTCCAGCTGGCGGTGTACTGCGCTTCGAGCGACGGCGAGTTCTCCGCGGACGAGACGGATTTCCTCGAGTGGCTCGCCTCGGCCTTCGGCTTCGCTCCGGAGGACGCCGAGGCGATGATCCACGAGGTGATCCCCTGACGCGGGTCGCGCTCATCCCGGGCGGCGCGCGGGGCATCGGCCGCGCGGTCGCCGTGTCTCTCGCGGGCGCCGGATGGCGCGTGGCGGTCGCGGCGCGGCGGGACTCCGACGAGCTGCGCTCGCTGCGCGAAGCCCTCGGCGACGAGCATGACGTCGCGCTCTGCGACGTGGCCGACGACGAGGCGGCGAGGCGCTGGCTCGACGCGGTCACCGCGAGGCTCGGCTCCCCGGACGCGCTCGTCCACGCGGCGGGCCCCTTCTTCCGCGCGGCGGAGAGCACCGCCGACCTGCCCGCGTGGAGGCGCGCCTTCGCCGACAACCTCTTCGCCGTGGTGGGCCTCGCGGGGATGGTCGCCCCGGCGATGCGCGCCCGCTCCTGGGGCCGGGTGGTGGTCTTCGGCCACGCGGGCGTCTCGACGCTGCGCCCTCCCCCGACCATCGCCGGCTGGTACGCCGCCAAGGCCGCGCTGCTGGCCTTCGCGAGGGCGCTCGCGGCGGAGAACGCGGGCCACGGGGTGACCGTGAACTGCGTCTCTCCCGGGGTCATCGAGACCGGGGGAATGGACGCGGCGGTGTTTCAGCGCATGGCCGCGCAGGTGCCGGGCGGCGTCGCCGGTCGCCCGGAGGACGTGGCCGCCCTGGTGGCGTGGCTGTTGTCGGAGGAGGCCGCGCACGTCACCGGCGCGGAGATCACCGTCGCGGGAGGGTGGGACCTCCCGAGGGCATCTTACAAGTCTGGGTAAAGGGGTTGCCCGGCCCTTTGCGCGGTGCGCGTCGAGGGGACCGTGGCGGGGGAGAGAGAGCTACTTGGCCTCGGCGACCGGGGCCGCGGCCTCGATGTGCACCGGGAACACCGGGGTGCCGTTGGCGCGGCGGACACGCTTGTTGACCTTGCCGTTGGTGGTCTGCTTGCGGCGGCGGATACGGCTGGTCTGTTGGGTCAGCGAAACCATGGGGAGTGGGCTCCTCTCAAAAAAGTTGATGCGGTGGGTAACGGGGCGCGGAAGCTAACGGGTGTGCTGGGGAGGCGTCAACCCCTTCGAGGGGGCCCCGACGGTGGCGCGATCAGTTGCTGCGGCAGGTGCCGTCGACGCAGGACTGGCCCGCGGCGCAGTCGCGCTGCGAACCGCAGTTGGACTGCACCTCGTTGTTGGTCTGGCAGAAGCGCTGCGCGGTGCCGAGGTACGCGATGGGCTCGCAGTTGCGGTACTGCACGTCGGTGCGGATGCACTCGTCGGCGGTCGCGCAGGGGCGGCGGCACACGCCGTCGAGGCACTGGCTGCCCGCGGCGCAGTCGGAGTTGCTGCTGCAGAAGGGCCGGCGGCGGGTGTCGGGCTCGCACACGCCCTGGTCGGAGCAGTAGGTGCCCGTGGCGCAGTCGGTGGCCGAGGCGCAGCGCGTGAGGCAGGTGGCGTTGAGGCAGCGCCGGCCGGTGCCGCACTCGCTGTCGCGGGTGCACTGGCCCGCCGGGCTGGCGGCGCAGAGGCCGCTCGCGGCGTCGCAGGTCTGCCCCGACGGGCAGGGGTTGGTGGCGCTGCAGGAGGCGCGGCACTCCTGGTTCACGCAGACGCGGCCGACGCCGCACTGGGAGTTGAAGCGGCACGCGTTGGTGGGGACGGTGCACTGGCCCGAGAGGCAGACCTGGCCGTTGCTGCAGCTCGCGTCGGAGGTGCAGGCGCAGCTCGAGGTGGCGCCGTCGCAGGTGCGCCGGGCGCAGGTGCCGTCGAGGCAGACCGCGCCGCCCATGCACTGGGAGTTGTCGCGGCAGGTGCCCGGGTTGCGGGTGGGGAGCGACTCCGTCGGGGCGACGCAGACGCCGCGGGTGGTGCCGGATGCGCCGCGGCAGACCCAGCCCTGGGAGCAGTCGGCGTCGTTGAGGCAGGAGGTCGCGCAGCCGAGGCTGGTGCAGACCTGACCCGCGGAGCACTGGTAGTCGCCGAGGCAGGTGGCGCGGGTGGGGGGCGTCACGGCGCGACAGCCGACGCCGTCGCAGAAGTAGCAGCCGCTGGCGTCGCAGTAGTACGAGTCGTCGGAGCAGCCGGCGGAGGCACCGAAGAGGCCGCTCGCGATCAGCGCCAGGACGAGCTTGGAAGGGGCGAAGTGAAGTCGGCTCATGGGGGTATTGCCTCCCGATCAGGACCTTGTGATGAACGCAGCCTATGGCAGAACCATGCCATGCACCCATCACTTTCGGGCTGCAACCCTGCCGGTGCGTCGCGTGAACGATGCTTCACAAAGGCCGCGTGAACGTTCCTGGGATTGTGCCGGATGATGGCGCGGGCTTAGGGTGCCGGTCCCTCCGGTGAAGCGCGTTGCGGCGAAGTCCCTGCTGGTTGTCTCGGCGCTCTCGATGCTGGGGTGCGGGACGTCGGGCTCCTCCGCGAGGCTGACCCTCCACGCGCTGGTGTCCGCCACCCGCGGCCCCGACCCGGCGCGCGCCCTCTACGACCTGCTGCCCGAGTCCGCCCGCAGGGCCGAGTCGCTCGACGCCTTTCGCGCCAGGGTGGGGAGCGACCCGCGCTCCCTCGCCGAGCTCCGGGACTCCGTCGCCGCGGCGCTCTCCGGGGCGACGCCGGTGACCGCCGAGCTGCACCAGGGCGCCCGTCGGGTGCTCGCCGTCGAGGAGCGCGACGGCTGGCGCGTGGGAGGCCCCAGCCTCGGAGATGCCACGGTGGTCACGACCCCGGGGCGAGACGGCGCGAGGGCGGCGCTCGAACACCTGCGCCGCACCCTGGCTCGCGGCGACCTTCAGGGCCTCATGTCGATGCTGTCCGCGAGGGCCCGAGGCGCGATGGAGAGCGACCTGCGCGACCTCGCGGCGGCGCTTGAAGACCCCGACGCGCTGCAGTTTCCGGAGGTTCCCGGGGCGACGAGGGTGCGGCTGCCCGACGGCCGGGTGCTGCTGCTGGTCTGGGAGCGCGACGGCTGGCGCGTCGAGGGGCTTCGCGAGAACGTGACGCCCTGATCACTCCGCGCGGGGGCTGAGCAGCACGACCTCGACGCGGTCCTCAGTGCGGGCGCCGCCGGGGGGGCGATGGAAGCCCGCGGCCTGGAGGCGCTCGGCCGGGACGCCCGCGGCGACGAGCGCAGTGCGGAGAGCCGCCGCCTGGGCGCGCGCCGTGGCCGTCGCGGCCGCCGCAGCCGGGCCGCCCACGAAGCACTCGACGCGCACCGGGAGCGTCCCGTGCGAGCGGATCACCCGGCCGAGGAGCTCGACCCTCGACCGTGAGGTGGGCGCGAGGCGCGGTCCCGCGAAGAGACCCCGAAGGACGGCCACGACCCCTCGGGCGTCGCGGTGCGCGTCGACCCCTTCGCTCTCGGAGAGCGAGGCCTGCAGGCGCAGCGCGTCGACGTCGGCGGTCGACACCGCGGCGCCCGAGGCGCGCGTCGCCTCGAGGAGCCCATCGGCCTCGCGGTAGACCGCAGCGGACGCCGCCAGGCGGTTGGCGCCCATCGAGCGCCCGGAGACGATCCGGGCGCGCAGGGGGGTGATCGCCTCAGGCCGGGCGCCGAAGAGCTCGGCCGCGGCGAGCAGCAGCTCGGACTGAAGGTCGAGGTCGTCCGCGGCGGCGCTTCGCCTCGCGGCCTCGACCGCGCTCGGCGCCCTCGCCGCCTGCTGCGCCTGCCTCGCCTGCGACTGCGCCGCGAGGCTGCGCCGCGTCGCCTCCTCAAGCCGGGTGACCTCTGCGTCGAGGCGGGCCTGCTCGTCGGCCAGCGCCGCGCGTTGGGTCGACGCCGCCGCGAGCGCGCGGTCGGCCGCCCCCCGCTCGGCCACCGCCTGCGCCCACTCCAGCGAGAGCGCGAGCTCGACCTCCGCGTCGGCCCTCGCGGCGCCGGAGAGCCCGCGCGCCCGGTCGGCCTCGCGCAGCACCTCGACCCACGCCTCCGGGGCGCCCGTCACCAGACCTCGCGCCACCGGGCCGCCCAGCGCCCTCGTCACCGCGTCGTCTTGTGGGCGCACCGCCGCGCCTCCGCAGCCGAGGAGCGCGACCAGAAGCCCCGCTCCGAGGAGCCGTCGTGAGCTCATCGTCCCGCCTCCGCCGTCGCTGCGTCCGCGGTGACCATCACGCTCGCGTCCGCGTCCGGCGCAGGGAGCGCCCTCGTCGAGACCGCGTCCTGTCGCTCGGCCGCCACCAGCGCCTCGCTCGCCCGGTCGCGCGCCGCCCGCCGCTCGGTCACCGCGGCCCGCAGGGCGACCGTCGCGGTGAGCGCCTGCGCCGCCTGATCCTGCGCCCGCATCGCCTCGACCCTGGCCCTCAGCACCCTGGCGAGCCACGCGATGCGCCGGCCGCGCGCCTGCGCGCCACGCAGGTCGCGGTGGTGCTCCGCCTCCACCAGCTCGGCGGCCCAGGCCTCGCCGCGGTCGCTCACGTCCCTCACGCGGGTGCGCTCGTCGTCGGTGAGGGAGAGCGCCTCGGTCGCCTCGCGCAGGGGCGTCAACGCCCGGTCCATCGCCTCCCGCGGCGTGGGCCGCGGGGGGGTCTGCGCGGCGAGCGCGGCGGAGAAGGCCAGCATCGAGAGGGAGACGCCGATCAAGCGGCGGGAGAGGCCTCGCATGGGGCGCAGACGTTGCGCGGAGAGCGTCTGTGCGTCAATCACCCGCGTGCGCTCGTCGCGATTGAAAGACGCGGCGGATACGAAGTACGGTCCCGCCCTGTGATCGAACGGGTCGCGCAGCACCAGAGCCGGTTTCGCGCCCCTGGGCTCAGCCCCGACGTGCGCGGTGTGGCGCTCGGCCCCCTCGGGGTGGTCCTGGTGCCCTCGATGGAGCGCCTCGTCGCGCTGCTCCGCACGCTCGGCGAGGACGGCGCGCTCGACGAGCTGCTCGACGCCCTGCGCATCATCCAGGTGGTCTCGCCGCTGCGCACCCGCGAGCTGCTCGTCGAGGTGCAGTCCGGCACCTCGCACCGCATGGACCGGCTCGCTGCCATCGCCCGCCTCGTGGGCGCCATGGTGTTCACCGGCTCGGGGCGGCACTTCGTGAAGTACCGCGACGCCCAGGCGCCCTTCGGCTACGACATCTCCGAGCTGCTCCCCGAGCCCGGCGACGTCGCGCTCTACCACGACCGCTTCGCGCAGCCCTACCGTCACGACAAGGTCATCGCGCTGCGCGACCTGCTGCTGCGCCTCGCCCCCGTGGCGCTGCACCGAGCGCGCTGGGAGACCCCGCGCACCCTCTACGCGCTGCTGCGCCCCGGGCTCGGCGACTCCGTCATCGGCTACCTCGCCCGCTGGAACGCCCCGGCCCGCGTCGCCATGGTCGAGTGGCAGCGCGGCGGCGCGAGCGACGTCGTCGAGCAGGGCCTGCTGCTCCAGCTCTCCTCGCCCGCGCCTCGCTTCGTGCAGCTCCTCCGGTCGCTGCCCGGGGTGCTGCTCTTTGTTCCCGACGGCGACCGCTGCGCGGTGCAGTTCGGCTACCGCCACCCGGTGCCGCTCTCGGCCTGCGCGCCCCTCTTCGGCTCCGACGAGCTGCTGCTCTTCCGCGCCGAGGGCCTCGGCGCCATCCCCCTCGCGCAGCGCCCGCCCTTCGTCGACGTGCAGGCCGTCACGAGCCTCGTCGCCAACGCGCCCGCCATCGTCGACGGCGTGAAGACCTTCGGCGCCACCGCGACCTTCAACCTCCCGCTGCGCCTCGTCCCCACCGGCAGCGCCCCCAAGCGGGTCGCCGCCGCGGTGATCCCGAGCACCGAGCAGGACACCCTCGGGCGCATCCTGGGGATCCTTCCCCCCACCACGCTGGGCAAGCTCTCCATCGCGTTCACCGAGTCGTCGATCTTCGTGCACGGCCCCGACGCCGCCGACGCCGTCCCCCTCGGCACCCTCTACGAAGAGCTCGGCGAGGACGTGTACATCCCCCTCGGCTGGGGCCTCTCGCCGCCCATTCCACCCGACGTCCTCCGGCAGCTCTCGCGCGCCTCCGGCGAGCTCAGGCTCTTCGTCACCGGCGGTCCGCGGCCCATCACGGCCATCTCCCGCAGCGCCTTCGTCCCCGCCACCAGGGTGCTGCTCTCGGATGTCCCCGTGGTCGAGGAGGAGGCGATCGCCGCGCCCCTCGACGCCGAGCTCCCGCTGCCAGACCTCTGGCCCACGCCGCCGGGGCTGCTCACCGGGCTGCTCTCTCCCCTCGCCCGCAACGAGCTCCCGGCGCCGCGCGGCCCGTCCCCCACCATGGCCGAGCAGAACCCGAGCGTCTCCCTCGCGCCCTCCGCCGGGGACGATCCCGAGCGCCGTGGCTGATCCCACCGTCGACGAGTTCGTCAGCGCCTTCGTCGAGCCGCTGGTGCTCGGCGGCCGCGTGGTGGTCGACGGGCTCATCGCCCCGACGGCGCTCGCCGCCTGGGTGCGCTCGCCCAACCCCGACGCCACCCGCCTCGTGCGCGTCTGCGACGCCGCCCGCACCCGCCTCTCCCGCCTCGGCGCGGTCGGCCCGCTCGACACCCTGCCCCTCGACGCCATCGCCCTCGCGGCGGTCTGGTACGACCTGCTCGCGATGACCCACCCCGAGGCCCACTCCCGCAGCGGCCTGCGCAAGGTCGCGCGCCACTGGTGCCTCGTGCTGCTCGATTGGATCAAGGCGCCGGTGTCGCGCTTCGAGGTCGCCCTGCGCCACGCGGTGCTCGGGCGCCTCGGCGAACTGGGGCGCGTCGACACCCACGTGGAGTTCTGGGCGGGCTACGCGGACTTCGTCGGGGTCGCTCCGCCGAAGGCCCTGGTGGCGCTGCCTACGGTGCGACGGGTGCGCGAGACCCGACGCCGCGTCGACCTCTTCACCCTGCTCTCCTCGCTCGAGGCGAAGGGCGCGGCCACCGACGAGCTCCCCGACCTCACGGACGTCACCCGCGCCGCGCTCGCCGCCTCGCCCCTCACCGACGTCATCCTCGCCGACCGCCCGGCGCCGTGGACCTTCCGCTGGACGCCCGCCTCCATCAACGCCATCGCCGACGGCAGCATCCGAGGCGCCGCCCACCGCGCCGTGCTCGCCCGGGGCACCGCCACCGTGCGGGCCCTGGAGCAGGCCACCCTCGCCGCCATGCGCATGGGGGCGCCCCGCGCGGTCGCCGAGACCCTCCTGCGCTTCCACCTGGAGATGCTCGCCCTCGACGCCCTCGGGCACCGCGGGGCGACGGGCGCGCCCGCGACCCCGGGCTCCGGCGCCCACCAGGGGGCCTCGACCTCTGTCTCGCAGCCCCTCGCCATGGACGCGTACCTCCGCATGGGCGCCGAGCGCGCCGCCCCGTGGCTGGGCCTGCCGGCGGAGACCCTGCGCCGCATCCTGCCGGCCGAACCCGTCCGCTCCGCGATCAAGGATCCCCCGTCGGCGCCGCTCCTCCAGGGCGCCGGCCTCATGGAGGCAGCCGTCTCGTGAACACCCCCGTCATCCAGCGACTCCGGGCGCTCGCGCGCTCGCTCGAAACGCAGTTCCTCGGCCGGCAGGAGACGATCCGCCTGATGGTCCTCTCGGTGCTCGCGGGAGAGCACATCGCGCTCGTGGGGCCGCCGGGCACCGCGAAGAGCGCCCTCGTGCGCACCTTCGCGCGGGCCATCGACAGCAAGTACTTCGAGTACCTGCTCACCCGCTTCACCGAGCCCAACGAGCTCTTCGGCCCGGTGGACATCCCCGCCTTCCGCCAGGGCACCTACCGCCGACGCACCGAGGGCATGATGCCCGAGGCGGAGATCGTCTTCCTCGACGAGATCTTCAAGTCCAACAGCGCCATCCTCAACGCGCTGCTCACGCTGCTCAACGAGCGCAAGTTCAACAACGGCTCGACCGTCGTCGACGTGCCGCTGCTCTCGGTCTTCGGCGCCTCCAACGAGGTGCCCGCCGACGAGAGCCTCCAGGCGATCTTCGACCGCTTCCTGCTGCGGGTGCGGAGCGAGCACCTCGACGCCTACCACTTCCAGGAGCTCATCGGCCGGGGCGTGAACCTGGAGCTGGAGAAGCTCGGCGTCGCCCAGCCGCCGCAGATCTTCCTCACCACCAGGGACCTCCTCGCGGTGCGCGGCGAGGTCGCGAAGCGCATGCACCTCTCCGACGAGCTGCTCGCGACCTACAAGAGCCTGGTGTTCCAGATTCGCGCGGAGGGCGTGTCGCTCAGCGATCGCCGCGTGGTGAAGCTCATCAAGCTTATGGCCGCGAGCGCCTGCTTCGACGGCCGCCCCGCCGCCGACGTCAGCGACCTCTTCATCCTCAAGCACGTCTGGAACACCCTGGAGCAGAGCGAGATCCTCGACGCCATCGTCTCCCCGGTGCTCGACGGCTACTTCCGCTCGCACCCCGAGGCGCGCCGCGCCGGCGGCATGGAGGTCGGCCTCGACGCCCTGCTCATGGAGGTGCAGCGCATCAAGGCCACGCTCACCGCCCCGACCCCCGTGAGCGACCTCCAGCTCTTCGCCCACCTCCGCGCCCTCGGGGAGATCAAGGCCGCGCTCCAGTCGCTCGCGACGGACCCCGCGCGCCGCGCCCTCGTCGAGGTCGACCAGCTCCTCGAGCACGTCTTCCGCAGCGGCCGCATCAGCGGCTGAGAGCGTGTTTGACCCTTTTCTCGGTGAAATCGCGATGAGCCACGAGCCCGGCCAGGACGCTCGACCGCGCGTAGCGCTGCTACGCAAGGGAGAGCGGACGCCGCCGGGCGACGTGGATCTGAAGCGAGTTCACTGAGAAACAGGGTCAAACACGCTCTGAGCTCACCCCGCCGGAGGGGCGACCATCGCGGCGACGTCGCTCCCGCCGCCGATCGCCCCCACCTGCTCCATCGCTCCATCGCGCTTGCGGAAGAGCGTCGCGTGGTTGGCACCCGCGCGCGTCTGCGTGACCATGAGCAGGCCGCCCTCGGCGAGCCGGCCCACGGTGACCGCGATCATCTCGCGCAGCCGGGCCTCGCCGAAGTATCCGAGGTTGAAGACGTTGGCCACGCGGATGACGTCGAAGGCCCCCGGCACCGTCGGGCGCAGCAGGTCTTCCTCGACGACGGTGACCCCGGGCGCAGACGCCACCGCCGACGAGGTGAGCGGCACGCGGGTGACCCGATAGCCCGGGCGCTCGGCGTGCAGCGCCGCGCGGAAGGCGTCGAGCTGCGACCGCAGGATGAGCTGCGCCCGCGCGACCTTGAGCGGGTGCGCCACCAGCTCGATCTTCCGCGGCGGCCAGCGCCAGGACATAGCCCAGCGCCCCACCTCGACCTGGATCGCCTCCTCGTCGTCGTCGAAGAGCACCCCGCAGCCGTCCTCGCGGGCGACGTGGCGCGCGGCGGTCATCACGTCGGTGCCGACCGTGTCGCAGCTGAGCCCGGCGGCGGTGAGCGCGGCGTGGAGCTCGACGGTCGACACGCCGGACGAGCAGCCCACGTCGAGCACCCGCACCGAGGCGCGCCCGAGGGCCTTCACCGCGGGGACCAGCAGCGCGTTGGCGTCGTCGAGGCGGCGGTGGTGCGTGGTCTTGAACACCCCGTTGCGCATCTGGAGCCCGGCGAAGAACTGCCGCTCCACGTCGAGCCTGCCGGCCGCGCGGGCGTCGACGAACTCCAGCGAGGGCACCGCCCTCAGCGCCAGCGAGGCGCGCACCCGATCGATCATGGCAAGCACGCGGCGGACTCTACCCGAGCACCGCGTCGAGTCACGCGTGGATGCGCAGGGCGCGGGCGGTGGACGCGCGGCCGCGCAGTCGGTTAGATCGGCCATGAGCTTCGCGTCCAACCCCGTTCTCCGCCGGCTGCTGCTGCCCCTCTTCGCGCGGCTCAACCCGGGGGACATCACCATCAAGCACCACCACACCGGCGCTCCGGTGCGGCTGCACTCCTTCCGTCACAAGGGCTACTGGTGGCACGGCGCCCGCCGCGAGGCCGAGACCATGGAGGCCTTCCGCCGGGTGCTGCGGCCCGGCGACACCGTCGTCGAGGTGGGCGCGCACATCGGCTACATCGCCATGTTCTTCAGCCACCTCGTGGGCCCGCGCGGGCGGGTGATCACCTTCGAGCCCGGTGAGAACAACCTCCCCTACGTGCGCGCCAACGTCGCCCCGCTCGGCAACGTGCGCCTCGTCGAGAAGGCCGTCGGCGACCGCGCCGCGACCATGAAGCTCAACATCGAGAACCTCACCGGGCAGAACAACTCCCTCCTCGACCACTTCGAGGGGCTCACCGCCAACCAGCGCGCCGCGTCGGTCGCCACGGAGGTGCGCGCGGTGGACGTCGAGGTCATCACCCTGGACTCCTACTGCGCCGCGGAGAACGTCCGGCCCGCGCTGGTGAAGATCGACGTCGAGGGCTTCGAGCACGAGGTGCTGCTCGGCGCGAAGGAGGTGCTCGCGACGCACCGCCCGATCGTGATGGTGGAGGTGCAGCGCCACGCCGAGGCCATCTTCGACCTGCTGCGGGGCCTCGGCTACGACCTCTACCGCCCCGACGGAACCCGCGTGCACCGCGCCGGCGACCTGGAGATGAACACCTTCTGCCTCGATCCGTCGCGGCACGCCGAGGCGCTCCGCTCGCTCCGCTGGGCGTCGTGACGGTCAGCGCGCCTTCAGGTGCACGAACACCTCGCGGTTGCCCGCGGGGCCGTGCACCGGCGAGTCTTCCTTACCCACGCAGGTAAAGCCCAGCGCCTCCGCGGCCGCCACCACCTGCGCGACCGCCCTCGCCCGCAGCGCGTCGTCCCGCACCACACCCCCGGGAACCAGCTTCGGCTCCAGCTCGAACTGCGGCTTCACCATCGCCACGATGGACGCGCCCTCCGACCCGGCGAGCACCTCGGCCACCGCAGGGAGCACCTTGGTCAGCGAGATGAACGACACGTCCATCACCACCAGCGAGACCGGGTCGGTGACCACCTCGCGCAGCCCGAGGCGGGCGTTGACGCCCTCGCGCACCACCACCCGAGGATCGCGCCGGATGCGCTCGTGCAGCTGGCCGTGCCCCACGTCGACCGCCCAGACCTTCGCCGCGCCGCGCTGGAGCAGCACGTCGGTGAAGCCACCAGTGCTCGCTCCCACGTCGAGGCAGGTGCGCCCGCTCGGGTCGACGCCAAGCGGGTCGAGCACCCCGGCGAGCTTCAGCCCTCCGCGAGAGACGTAGGGACAAGGGTCGCCGCGCACCTCCAGCGGCGTGTCGACCGGCAGGCGGTGGCCCGGCTTGTCGACGCGCTGCCCGGCGACGAACACCCTCCCGGCGATCAGGAGCGCCTGGGCGCGCTCGCGGCTCTCGGCGAGGCCGCGGTCGACGAGGAGGCGATCGATCCGTTCGCGCGCGACGGCAGCCACGGCGCGGTCAGTGGACGAGCTGCGAGGCCACGAAGGCGAGCACACCCACGACCAGCACGGCGGCGAGCGCCAGCACCGCCACCGGGCGCTTCGGGGCCGCGGGGGGGGCGGTCAGCGGCGTAGGAACTGGCCGACGCGGAACGACCGCCGCGGGGACCGCCTCCGGCGCCTCCGGAGGACCGGACGAGGGGAGCGCGAGCGGCTCGATCTCGCGGGGCACCACGGGGGGCGGCGCCGTGACCAGCGGGGCGCGGTCGTCGTCGTAGCTGCCGAGGTCGGGGATGACCTCCACCGGCACCTCGGCAGTCACCGAGAGGGCGCGCTGCTCGAGGTCCCGGCGGACGCTCACCAGCTCGGTCTCGAACTGCTCCGTGAGGAAGCCGCCGAGCTTCATGGGCGAGGCGCGCAGCCGGTTGCGGATGACGTAGTCCTCGAGGTCGCGGGCCATCGCCCCGGCGGTGGCGTAGCGGTCGTCGCGGCTTGGCGCGAGCCCCTTGGAGACGATGGCCTGGAGCTGCGCGTACTCGGGCAGGCCCCGGTCGACGAGCGGCGGAACCTCGCCGGCGCGAGCGATGTCGATCACCTCGCGGCCGGGCTGGGCCCTGTACATGCGGCGGCCACAGAGGAGTTCCCAGAGGATGATGCTGGCGGAGAAGACGTCGGCGCGGCCGTCGATGCGCTCGCCGCGCGCCTGCTCCGGGGACATGTACGCGGCCTTGCCCTCGAGCGCCCCCTCGGGCAGCTCGGCGATGTCGGTCACCGCGCGCGCGATGCCGAAGTCGCAGAGCTTCACCTCGCCCTCCAGCGACACCAGCACGTTGGAGGGCGACACGTCGCGGTGCACGATGCCGAGCGCGTTGCCCTCGTCGTCCGAGCAGCGGTGCGCGTAGTCCAGCGCCTGCAGCATCTCCAGCACGATGTAGAACCCGAACTCCGCGGGCAGCCCGATCTTCTTCTGCGACAGCTTGCGGAGCAGCTGCGTGACGTCGAAGCCCTCGACGTACTGCATCGCGATGAAGAGCCGACCCTCCTCGCGGCCGAGGTCGAAGGTCTGCACGATGTTGCGGTGCGACAGCCTCGCCGCGAGCTTGGCCTCGCTGATGAGCATCGCCGCGAAGGACGGGTCTTCGGAGTAGCGGTTGAGCACCACCTTCACCACCGCGAGCCGCGAGGCGCCCATCTGGGTGGTGCCTCGCGCGAGGTAGATCTCCGCCATACCGCCGCGACCGATGTGATCGAAGAGCACGTAGCGTCCGAAGCGACGCGGGAGCTCGAACTCCGGCCCCTCGTTGGTATCAGCCATTGGCGCCGGGACCATGCCCCCTTACCCCCCCTGCGATCAAGGGTCTCCCGCGACCTCGATGCGCAGCGCTCCGTCGACGGCCCACACCACCGCGCTCGCCCCTCTCGGGAGGCGACCTCGCAGCACTGCCTCTGCCAGCGGCGCCTCCACCAGCCTCGCCACCGCCCGACGCATGGGCCGCGCGCCCAGCAGCGCGTCGTAGCCTCCGCCGTCGAGCAGCAGCTCGATCACTGAGGGCTCGACGGTGAGCGTGACGCCCTGCTCGCGCTCCAGGCGACCGGCGCGGTCGGCCAGAAGGCGGCGGGCGACCTCGGCAACCTCGGCGCGAGAGAGGGCGCCGAAGACCAGGGGCTCGTCGATGCGGTTCCAGAGCTCGGGGGGGAGCGAGGCGCGGGCGGCGTCGAGCACGGCCTGCGACGCGTCGGCGTTGGCGTCGCCGGGCGAACGGGCGCTCGCGAAGCCCACCCCCCGGCGGGTCATCGTCGACTGGAAGGCCTCCGCCCCGAGGTTGCTGGTCATCACGATGAGGGTGTTGCGGAAGTCCGCGGTGCGCCCGCGTCCGTCCGTCATGCGCCCCTCGTCCAGCAGCCCCAGCAGCGCCTGCAGCACGTCGCGGTGCGCCTTCTCGATCTCGTCCAGCAGGATGAGCTGCCACGGCCGTCGCTTCACCGCCTCGGTGAGCTGGCCCCCCTCGCCGTAGCCCACGTAGCCGGGCGGAGCGCCCACCAGCCGGGCCACCGAGTGGCCTTCGGAGAACTCCGCCATGTCGAAGCGGGTCATGCCCCCGTCGCCAGGGAAGAGCGCCTCGGCCAGCGCCTTCGCGGTCTCGGTCTTCCCGACGCCGGTGGGGCCCAGCAGCAGGAAGGTTCCCAGCGGGCGCGAGCCGCGGAAGCCCACGGCGTTGCGGCGCACCACGTCGGAGGCGCGGGCGAGCGCGGCCCGGTGCCCTACGACCCTCGCCGCGAGGTGCTCCTCCAGCGCCAGAAGCCTCGCGTGGTCGCTGCTCGCGACGCGCTCCCTGGGGAGCCCGGCCACCCCGGCGACCACCTCGCAGAGGGTGCCCTCGTCGAGCGCCGAGGCGCCCTCCCGGCGGGCCCTCGCGAGCGCGAGGTCGAGCACCGTGAGGGTGCGCTCGGGCTGAGCGCGGCCGCCCACGAAGCGGTCGCAGAGGGTCACCGCGCGGCGGGCGATCTCGTCGCCAAGGGCCACGCCGTGCATCGACGACAGCGGCCGGGCGCGGGCCACCACCACCTCCATCACCCTCGCGGAGGGGAGCTCCTCCAGGTCGATGCGCTGCGCGCCGCGCTCGATCCACGGGTCGCTCTCGGCGAGGCGCCGGGCCTCCTCGGGGGTGGCGACCCCCACCCAGGCGACGCGCCCCGACTGCATCCACGACCGCATCGGGGCGAGCACCTCGTCGGGGGTCTCTCGGGGGGAGGTCCACGCCACGATGGGGTCGAGCGCCACGACGGCGTGACCGCGCGCGGCCCAGGCGAGCACCGCCCTCGCGGCCTCGGCCTCGTCGCCCCGCATCGCGGCCATCACGTCGGCGTGCCGCAGGCGCAGCACCGCCCCGCCGGTCTCCCTCGCGAGGGCCGTGAGCACGGCGCCCTTGCCCACGCCCGGAGCGCCCACCAGCATCGAGCCCCGCGACTCTCGCCGCTCGGTGGCGTCGCGCAGCCGGGCCAGCTCCTCGTCGCGACCGACCACGTCGAGCCCCGAGGTCGGGACCAGCCAGCGGTCGAGGAGGGGGCTCTTTCGTCGCGCGGCGGCCACCTCGTCGGGGGCCTCGACGGGCTTCGATCGAAGGGGCTTCGGGCGCTGCGAGCCGCTCTTCGGCAGCGGCGGCGGAAGGGGCTGCACCCGGCGCGCGTCGAGGGGCGAGAGCCGCGAGCGGGAGACCATCGCGCTGGCGGAGGTGGGGGTGCGGGGCGCCCCCTGCGAGGCGGCGATGGAGGCCGAGGCGGCGGCGAGCTCGGCCGAGCGCTGGACCTCCGCGCGCACCGGCGGAACAGGGCCCGCGAGGGTGCGGGCGACCTTGGCGAGGTCCTGGCCGAGGGAGCGCAGCACGACGCCCGCGACGCTGTCGGGGACGACCACCGCGGCGGCCAGGAGGTGGCGGGCGCCGGGCTCCGGGAGCCCCTGGGCGACGGCGAGCTGGCGCGACTGGGACTGCGCTCGGGCGAGGGTCCCGTCGGGCTCCTGGTGGCGCGCGATGGACTGCCGCAGGTCGACGGTGCGCAGCCCGAACGATCGGAGCAGCCGGGCGAGCTCGGCCGAGCTGTCGATGGCGGCGGCCATCAGGTGCAGGGTCGTGGGCGCGACGCGCGTCTCCTGGGCCATGGTGATCGCCCGCTCTACGAGCGCGCGGGCTGAGGGCATCGACGAGGTCTGCATCGAACCCGCTGCGCTGCCACACCTGACAGGCGAAGGGGTAATTTCGGGCAGCGATGTCGCAGGGGGCGCGAGAGCAACGGCGGGGGATGGAGGTCTGGCGTTCGATGCTTCGGCAGGTAGACTGCCGCCCCTACACACCACCATGAACCGACGAACCCTCCTGGGAATGTTTCTGGGCGCCGCGGCGCTCACCACCACCGCCCCGCTGCCCGCGCAGTCCTCCGGCTCGATCGTATTCACCAACCGCCGCCCGCCTCGGGAGTTCGTCGGCAACATCCGAGGCTGGGCCAGCGCCAACCAGGCGCGCACCTACGCCGAGGATGTGCAGTCCCATGTGTGGCGGGTGCAGTTCATGGCCTTCCTCTCCAGGCCCCCGCGCGCCGCCGAGGTGACCCTGGTCTTCTACAAGGTCGAGGGGCGCACCCGGCGGTACATCACCAACCAGGCCATCGCGCTGACCAACCCCAACGACCAGGTGTTCTTCCACCAGACGGTGCTCCACCGGTCGCCGGACGAGTTTCAGCCGATGGAGAACTACGAGGTCGCGATCACCGTCAACGACGCCCGCGGAGCCACGGAGATCGCTCGCGGCCGCATCGGCCTCGTCGGGGTCCGCGACCGCCACGACGGCGTGGTCGACTTCACCGGCGCGGCGCCCGTCGTCCGCTGAGCAGGTCAGCATCAACCTGCTGCGCCCCCCGATGCAGCGGTCGGCCGCGCTCGAAATACCCCGCGTATGTCTCGCGCGGCCTCCCTCGCCTCGGGGTGCTCGCGACGGTTGATGCTGACCTGCCGTGAGTCCGCGCCGCGGATGAAGCGCGCAGGAAATTTGCGGATCGATTCTCGCGCGGGCTAACGGCGCTTCCATAACCAGTTGCGGAGGAGCTTCGGACCCGGACGGGGTCTCCGGCGCTCTCACCTTCCGCGCTGTGATCGGGAGGCGACGATGGCGACGGCGAAGACGTGTTCGGTGTGCGGCAAGAGCTTCGAGATGAAGTTCCGCTACCAGGTGGTGGAGGACGGCGCGGGGGCGCGGCACTTCTGCTCGCAGCGGTGCCAGCAGAAGCACCTCGGGGTCGACCGCGGGGCGGCGAGCTGCTCTCACTGCGCGAAGCCCTTCAAGCTGGAGTTCGCCTGGCAGGTGCTGGTCGACGACCACGGCACCCGCTTCATGTGCACCCAGGGGTGCCGCGACGCGATCATCGCCGCCCCTCCGCCTCCCCGCGCCACCCGGCGCATCGCGGTCTTCAACCACAAGGGCGGCACCGGCAAGACCACCACGGCGATCAACGTCGCCGCGGGCCTCGCGGAGAAGGGCCTGCGCGTGCTGCTGGTGGACGTCGACCCGCAGGGCAACGTCGGGGTCTCGCTCGGCGTGCGCGGTGAGACCACCCTCTACCATGTGCTGGTGCTCGGGGCCGACCCCCGCGACGTGGCGGTGCCGGTGCGCTCCAACCTCGACGTGATCACCTCCAACGAGACCCTCGCCGCGGCGGAGGTCTACCTGGCCTCGCGGCCCGCGCGCGACCGGGTGCTGCGCGAGCGGATGCTCGGCAGCGACGCCTACGACGTGGTGGTGCTCGACTGCTCGCCGTCGCTCTCGCTGCTCAACCAGAACGCGCTCTGCTACGCGGACTCGGTGCTGATCCCGGTGAGCTGCGACTACCTCGCGCTGGTCGGGGTGAAGCAGTGCGTGCGCACCCTCGGCCACGTGCACGAGCAGCTGAAGCACCCGGTGTACATCCTCGGGGTGATCCCGACCTTCTATGACGCGCGGCACAAGCTCGGGCGCGAGGTCACCGACACCCTGCAGAAGAAGTTCGAGGACCTCTGCTTCCCCCCGGTGCGCGCCAACATGAAGCTGCGCGAGGCCCCGGCGGCGAAGCAGACCATCTTCGAGTACGCGCCCGACTCGCACGGCGCGGACGACTACCGGGTGGTCGTCGAGCGCGTGCTCCAGGCCGTGCAGCGCGACCAGAAGTCGGTGGCCCCGGTGAGCGGGGAGGTCGTCGCGCCCAGGCGCGCGGCGGCAGCGGCGGCAGCGGCGACGGCGGCGGCGATGACGATGGAGGTGGCGTGATGGCTCGGACGACGTTGAAGGACCCCTCGCAGGGGATCCAGGACGTGCTCGGTGATGACATCGACACGGTGCTGCGCGAGCGCTTCTTCGCGCCCGCCTTCGTGGAGGAGCCCGACCGGCCTGGGCCGCGCCGCGCGGTGCCCGAGGCGAAGGCCCGGCCCGAGCACTACAAGGTCATCTGCATCTCGCTCTACACCGAGGACCTCGACCGGCTCGACGCCGCGGTGCGCGACCTGAAGCGCAAGGGGCACACCAAGGCGAGCCGCTCGTCGGTGCTGCGCGCCGCGATGATGCAGCTCGACCTCGCGAAGGTGCCGCGGGGGATCTAACGCGGCCCCGAGCGGACGCTGATGCGCACGGGCCTCGTCGAGAGCTCGTGCGCCAGCGAGGCGCGGGCGGGGTCGCTCTGCGGGGTGATGTTCCACTCGACCATGCGGTCGAGGGCGACGATCTGCATGGAGAGCTCGGTGACCGTGCGGACGTCGCAGCCGGCGGCGTCGGCGAGCGACTCGGGCAGCACCGAGCAGCGGGAGAGGGCGCCGTTGACGATGGCCTGCGCGGTGCGAACGTCGCCGAGCGACTCGTTGGCGCGGGCGACCATCATGCAGACCGCGCCGTCGCGCTGCACGGCGGCGGGAGCGCGGCGGGCGCTGTCCACCACGAGCCGCGGCATCCCCTGGTCGAAGTAGCGGCGGAGGAGCACCCGCGTGGCGACGGCGTCGGAGGGGGTGCGGGCGACGCGGGCCTCGAGGGCCGCGAGCGAGAGGCGCTCGGTCTCCCGCGACGGGTCGAGCACAGAGCGCACGCGCACGAAGCGCCCGGCGGACCAGGCCACGGCCACCGCGGCGACGATCGCGAGTTGCGTGCGAAGCTCCATCAGGGCCTATGCTACCCCACGCATGACCGCCGACGACATCAAGGCGCTCCGGAAGGAGCTCGGCATCACCCAGCGCGCCCTGGCCGAGGCCCTGAAGATCGAGGTGGCCGAGGTGCGCGCCTGGGAGGCCTCGGAGGGCTTCGCGACCAAGGCCCACTGCGAGGCGATGGAGCGGCTGCGCACCGATCCTCCGCCGAAGCCAGCGAAGAGCGCGTCGCCGATGCAGCTGCTGGCCGACCCGAAGTTCATGCTGCTGGTGCGAAAGCTGATGGCGCACCCGAAGCTGCGCGCGGAGGTCGAGAAGCTCGCCGCGGAGCACCCCGACCCGCTCGATGCGTGAGCGCCGATCGATTCGCTTGACGGGGACAGGCCCGGTCCCGTTCCATGGCGGGTGAGATGGCTGCTCTCGGGGTGCAAGACGTCAAGGCGATCCTGGATGAGCGAGCGTGGTCACCGCGCCAGCTCGATGAGCACACCCTGCGCTGCACCCTGGAGAGCGACGCCGGAGAGATACGCCTCGTGGTGCGCCACGCCGGGCCGTGGATCTACCTCGCCGTGCTCCCCTTCCTCGAGTCGGCCGAGCTCAAGCCCTGGGGCTCGGGGAAGTATCCCCCGCGCTTCCTCGGGCGCATCCTCGCGGTGAACTACAACCTCACGCTGGTGAAGTTCGCCCTCGACGACGACGGCGACCTCACCCTGCGCGCCGAGCTTCCCACCGAGTCGATTCAACGCGGCGAGATCGAGGTGGCCCTCGACCTGCTCGTGGGCGTCACCCAGCAGTACCGCATCCCGGTGCGCGACGCCCTGCTCGACGCCGGCCGCGCCACCGAGCGCCCGTCGATGCTCCCCCCGGCGCCCGCCTCGCAGCCGCCGCTCGCCACCGACGACCCGATGGAGGGTGAGCCCGCCATCGAGGTGCACGCCCCGAGCGTCGAGCTCGAGAGCAAGCCGCTGCCGCGCGAGCCGTAGCTCCCGCTCAGCGCGACGCCGTCACCCTCGTCCGCACGCTCTGCGCCCTCCCCGCCCCCGGCTGCATAGCCGCGAGGTGAGCCGTCGCAAGCTCGTGCGCCGGGGCCCTCCGCAGGGTCTCCCGGAAGGCCCGCGCGGCCTCGTTCCAGCGACGCAGGCGCTCGTAGGCGAGGCCCAGGTTCATCGGGGGGTTGGGGTCGTCCGGCAGCAGCCGCGACGCGTGCTCCAGCGGGCCGATCGCCCCCTCCGGATCGCTCATCCCCAACCTCATCACCCCGAGCCCGTTCCACGCCTGGCCCACCGAGGGGGCTCGCTGGGTGACCTGCTCGAAGGCCTGCAGCGCCCCGTGACGGTCGCCCGTGCGAGCGAGCGCCACGCCCAGGTTGGTGCGCGCCCCGGTGTCGTCGGGCGCCCGCTGGAGCGCCTCCCGGAAGCTCGCCACGGCCTCTACGGGGTGGTTCTCCCGCAGGTCGATCTCCCCCTGGGTGGTCCACGGTCCGGGCTGGTCGGGCATCCGGCGGCCCGCTTCGAGCACCGCGCGCCGCGCCTCCGCCATCGCCCCGAGGTCGGTCAGCACCACCCCGTAGGCCAGCCACGCCTCGCCGCTGGTCTCGTCCAGCGCCAGCGCCTGCTGCAGCATCCTCCGCGCCCCCTCGCGGTCACCCGAGCTCCGCGCGATGCGCGCCAGGTTGATCAGCGCCGCGGCGTCCCTCGGGTCGCTCTGGTGCGCCGCCTCGAAGGCCGCCCGCGCGCCCGCCACGTCGCCCACCGCGCTGCGCGCCAGGCCCAGCCGGTTGCCCAGCGCCGCGCGCACCGTCGTCCCGTGCGCCAGCGACTCGGCCAGGGTCAGCGCCCCGTGGCCGTCGCCCTCGTCCAGCATCAGGTCGAGCCGGTGCAACCCCACCCTCGCCCGCAGCGTCTCGGGGACCGACGCCCCGCGGGTGATGCCCTCCAGGGCCTGCGCCGCCCGCCGACGCTCTCCCCGGCGCTGCAGCACCACCGCGTCGACGAAGGCCACCCTAAGCTCATCGGGGTCTTCACGACGCGCGGTCTGCACCTCGGCGCTGGCCAGCACCAGCTCTCCCCGCGAGAGGTCGCCCAGCGCCCGGCAGCTGTGCCAGAGCGCCCTCGCCCGCCGCCCCCTGTCTCCATCGCCGCTCACCCGGACCACCCGGTCGAAGAGCACCTCCGCGCCGTGCCAGTCGAGGGACTCGGGCGTGGGCGCCCGGTCGATGGACACGTCCAGCTTCGCGGTGCCCTCCTGCATCCAGCGGTCGGCGCGGGCGTCCTCGCGGAGGCGCAGGCCCAGCGCGACCACCGGAGCGCAGACCGCCGCCAACGACACCGCCCAGAGGAGCTTCTTCTTCACGACGATCGGAGTCCCAACACCATCCCGGGAGCTCCGGTCAACTTTCCTGCGGTCCGCTCACCCCGCGCGCGCTCCCGCGCGACGCGCTACGGTGCCGCCCACTCCAGTGAACCGCCGCATCCGCCTCGCCTCCTCCGCCCTCGCCCTCGCGCTGCTCGTCCCCTCCTTCGCACTCGCCCAGGAGCGCCCCCCCGAGGAGCGCACCGTCTCCTTCGTCGACGCCCTGCGCCTCGCCATCCGCCAGCCCCCGGCGGTGCGCGCCGCCCTCGCCCGGGTCGCCACGGCCAGCGCACAGATCGAGCAGGCGCGCGCGGGCTGGCTCCCCACCATCGGCGTGAGCTCGACGCCGTCGATCAGCTTCTCCGACCGGCCCTTCCTCCCGGCGACCGCCACCACCCCATCGCAGCGCGTCCAGGGGTCGAGCATCAACATCGACGCCAGCGCCAGCGTCCGCTGGAACCTCTATGACTTCGGCCGCACCGCCGCCAACGTCCGCTCCGCCGAGCGCTCCCGCGACGCCCTCCGGGAGGACGCCCGCACCGCAACGCTCCAGGCCCTCTCCAGCGCCGCGACCCAGTACCTCACGGTGCTCGCCGACCTCGAGGCCATCGAGACCACGCGGGTGACGGTCACCCAGCGAGAGGCCCGGCTGCGCATCGCCCAGGGTCGCGTGGAGGTCGGGGCCACCGGTCCCAACGACGCCGTGCGAGCGCAGGTCGACCTCGACTCCGCGCGCCTCGACCTCGCCATCGCCGAGGCCCGGGTGGCCAGCGACCGCGCCGCCCTCACCGCCGCGCTGGGCCTCGACCCCGTCGCCCCGGTGCAGGTCACCCGTCTCCCCGAGGACATCCTCGCCCTCGACGACGACCCCGCCACCGCCGCCGCCGAGGCCGTGCGCGCCAGGCCCGAGTTCGCCGCGGCGCGCCTCCGGGTGGCCCAGGCCGAGGCGCAGCTCGACCTCGCTCGCGCCAACCGCCGGCCCGCCATCACCGCCAGCGCCAACGGGAGCATCGGCTACAACGAGGTGCTCGCCGGCCGCGGCCTCGGCGGCATCTCCGAGAACATCTCCGGCGGCCTGGGCCTGAGCTGGCAGCTCTTCGACGCCTCCCTCTCCGCCGCCGTGCAGGTGGCCGACACCTCCGTCGCCACCGCGAGGGAGAACCTCCTCGCGCAGTCGCTCTCCGTCCGCACCGCGGCGGTGCAGGCCGCCGTCAACTCCCGCTCCGCGCGCGCCCAGGTAGAGCAGTCCGAGCGCCTCGCGGCCGGCACCGCGGCCAACCTCGAGCTCGCCACCGGGCGCTACCAGGGCGGCGCCGCCCCGCTGCTGGAGGTCGTCGACGCGCAGGCCGCCGACGCCTCGGCGCGCATCGCCGTCGTGCGAGCCAGGCTCAACCTCGCCCTCTCCCGCGCCCAGCTCCTCGCGGCCACCGGGCGCCTCGAGCGCCTCGTCGACTGATATCAACCCCCGCCGAGCGTCTGCAGCCGACCCGACGGGTACACCGCCGCCCCGCTGGGAGGATCGTGCGCGATGGCCACCAGCGCCCTCGCCACCACCGCGGCCTCGATGGGCCTCGCCTCGAAGGGCTTCAGCAGCCCCCCCAGCAGCCGCGAGGCCACCACCGCCACGCGCTCCCCGGGCCGGGACTCCGCGCGGTCGCCGAGAAGCAGCGACGGCCGCGCGATGGCCAGCGAGGTGAAGCCCACGGTGCGAAGGTCGGCCTCCACCTCGGCCTTCACACGGTTGTAGAGCACCATCGAGCGCGCATCGACGCCGTGCGCGGTGACCACCTCGAAGCGCCGCGCCCCGGCGTCGAAGGCCGCCTTCGCGAAGGCCATCACCGCGTGGTGGTCGACCGCCCGGAAGGCCTCCGCGCTGCCCGCCTTGGCGATGGTGGTGCCCAGGGTGCAGAAGGCCACGTCCGGAGCCGGGAGCCCGGAGACATCGAGGGACGCGAAATCCACCGTGCGCTGGGTGAGTTTCGGGTGCGTCACCGGGAGCGGCCGGCGGCCGAGCGAGACCACCGCGGTGAAGCGCGGGTCGTCGAGGAGCTGCGTGAGGAGCGACGATCCGACGAGGCCGGAGGCGCCGACGATCCAGGCGGTGGTCATGGTGGGTTGCGGCGGAGGATGCGTCAGTCGAGGCGGTGGCGGAAGAGCCAGGGCCAGACCTCGACCGCGAAGCGATCGGGCATGACGTGCTGCTCGCCGTCGCGAATCACCGTCTCTACCTCGAAGCCCGCGGAGGCGAGGCGCGCGGAGAGGGCGCAGGTGAAGTAGGGGGAGACCATGTCGTCGCTCGATCCGTGGGTGAGGTAGGCGGGAGGCCTGCGGCCCGAGGTGCGGATCGGGCCGGGCTTCTCGGCGCCGCTGCAGCCGCACCATCCGCGCTGGCTGGAGAGCGAGGCGCAGGAGTCTCCGCGGCCGGTGAAGGCGCAGTCGGTGCGAAGGTCGCAGGTGCAGAGCCCGCCGGAGCTCGAGGCCCACGCGGCGACGCGCTCGCCCAGGGTGTTGGCCACGAGCTGCGCGAAGAAGGCGCCGTTGGAGTGGCCGAGGAGGTAGACCCGCGACGGGTCGACGGCGTAGGCGCGCTGCGCCGCCACGAGGAGGGCTCGCACCAGCAGCAGGTCGTGGTTGGTGTTGGGGTCGACGCTGGGCCAGGTCTCCCACCAGATGCCCTGGCTGTCGGGGTGATCCCAGTCGTGCTCCTCGTGCTCGACGGCGCGGGGGGCGATGACGACGACGCCGTGCTCGTCGGCCACGCGCTGCGCGGCGCTCTCGGAGAAGACCGCCTCGGCGGAGTCGTTGGTGCCGTGGAAGAGCAGCAGCAGCGGCGGCGAGGCTTCGACCGAGCGGGGCACGTAGACGAGCGCCTCGCGGGCCTGGCCGTCGACGGTGAGCGACGCCCGGCTGCTCCCGCTCGCGGAGGGGAGCGCGCCGCGGAAGCTCACCGGGTCGGGGTCCATCGCCAGCGGGCCCGCGTTGCCGGGGCGCGGCGTGCGCTCGGAGGCCGTGAGGCAGCCCGAGAGCAGGGCGAGCGAGAGCAGGGCGGCGCGAGGGCTCATGAGTCGCCTCGGAAGGCGAAGCCGAACACGATCATCGGCAGGCCCTGGGAGATGCAGTCGTCGCAGCCGCCGGTGCGGTAGCGGTGGCTGAGCCACCACTGGGCGAGCACGAACACCGTCGGCGCGTTGAAGAACGAGTGGCGCCCCTCTCGGAAGGTGTACGAGACCAGCGGGCCTGCGCGCAGCGTCGGGGAGTTGTCGGCGCCGCGGCCGGCGAGCGCCTCGTTGTCCGAGCCCCACGAGGCCTGCCCGTAGAGCGGGAGCACCGCCGTGAGGCGGGCGCCGATGTTGAAGCCCGCCTCGGTGTTTTGATAGATGAGGTCGAAGTCGTCGGTGAAGACCCAGCCCCCGTTCGGGGCCATCACGTCGTTGAAGCTGTCGTAGAAGACCGGGCGGTCGTCGCGCAGCGAGAGGGAGTTCCAGATGCCGCGCGCGGTGTTGCGGATGGCGAGGTCGCCGACCTTCGCCTGGAGCACGCCGTTGAGGGTGAGCATCCAGCCCCCGGCGGCCTCGGCGGAGGCGGGGTCGACCCTCGCCCGCTCGCGGATGGCCGGGTCGGAGAAGTGCTCGTTGGCGCTCGCGTACGACTGCACGAAGTTGAAGGTGCCGAACCACTGCACCCGCTCGAAGCTCGCGGAGAGGTTGAGGACCGCCAGCGGGGCGAACTCTACCGCGGCGCCCGCACGCACGAAGGCGGGCGAGGCCGCGAAGGTCCCGGCCGCGGCCCAGTAGGTGTTGCGCAGCACGATGGGGAGGTCCGGGCGGTCGAAGATCCGGTGGCGGTAGCCGAAGCGGAGGTCGTTGAAGAGCCCGAGGGGGTTGATGCGCACGAGGGTGCTATTGCGCATGTAGAGACCGTTGGTCACCCGGCCGATGCGGGTGTTGAAGCGGTCCTGCGCGACGGCCGAGCCAGGTGCGCCGAGGGCGACCAGTGAGAGGGCACACACCGCCGCGACGCGCCTCGGAACAGAGCGTTGAACCACCATTGGACGTCCACCAGTGCTCGGTTACTCCCCGGGGTAAAGTCAAGGCCTTCGAGCGCTCGAAGCACCAGCGGCGCCGAGAGCACGGTTGACAGCCTCTCTCCGACAGGGCTAACGACTTGCACAGGGACAGGTCCCGCTATGGCTGAACAGCTCGCACCAGGCGCGACCTTCGGGAGGGACTTCCGCGTGGTGCAGCGCATCGCCGCCGGAGGGATGGGCACCGTCTACGAGGCGGTGCAGCTCTCCACGGGGAAGAAGCGCGCCCTGAAGATCATGCACGCCCAGTATGAGGGCGACGATCGCACGCGGCTGCGCTTCATCCAGGAGGCTCAGGCCACCGCGGCGGTCGAGAGCGACCACATCGTCGAGATGGTCGCCGCGGGCGTCGAGGAGGAGAGCAACACCCCGTGGATCGCCATGGAGCTCCTCCAGGGCCGGGACATGAAGGCCGCCCTTGCGGAGCGCGGCACCTTTACCCGCGCCGAGGTCGCGGAGATGTTTCGCCAGCTCTGCCACGGGCTGGGCGGCGCGCACCGCGAGGGCCTGGTGCACCGCGACCTCAAGCCCGAGAACATCTTCCTCGCCGACCCCCGGCGCGAGGGCATCCCCTTCACGGTGAAGCTCCTCGACTTCGGCCTGGCCAAGCTGGTGCAGGAGTCATCGACGCAGGGCTCCGCCACGCAGGCCGTCGGCTCGCCCCGCTGGATGGCCCCCGAGCAGGCGGGCCTCAGCGGGCAGATCGCCCCGGAGACGGACGTCTGGGCCCTCGGGCTCATCGCGTTCAACCTCCTCACCGGCAAGATCTACTGGCGCATCGCCAACTCGCCCAACACAACCATCATGCAGCAGCTCACCGAGGTGCTGATGCAGCCGCTCGACCCGGCCTCGGCGCGGGCAGCGGAGTACGGCGTCGGCCACCTGCTGCCCCCGCGCTTCGACGCGTGGTTCGCGCGCTGCGTGGTGCGCGACTCCAGCCAGCGCTTCCACGACGCCAACGAGGCGCTCGGCGAGCTGCTCCCGATCCTCGACTCCCACAGCCTGCGCCCGCTGCGGGGCTCGACCCGGCCGCCGGTGTCGATCAACCTCGACGCCGACATCCCCCGCGACGAGACGCCCTTCACGCTCGACGGCGACACCTCCGGCGGCCCCTACGCCAACGCGTCCAACCCCCCGCAGGGCTCCTCCCGCCTCATGGGCCAGGTGGGCTACGTCATCGTGGGCGCGCTGGTCAGCGCCGCCGCGGTGTTCGCCATCGCCATGGGCCTTCGAAAGAACCACCAGGACCTCCCGCCGAGCCTCCCCAGCAACGCCGTCGCGGCCGCGCCCGACGTGCCCGCGGTCGCCCCGGTTGCGGCGCCGCCCGTGTTCGCGGCGGTCGCTCCCGTGGACGCCGGCGCTGCGGCGATGGTGTTCGCGCCCTCCGAACTGCTCGAAGACAGCGGTGCCCCCGTCGCCCCCGTCGCCCCCGTCGCCCGCCCGGTCGCCGCCGTCGCCCCTCCGACCCGCGCCGCGACCGCCGCCGCCCCGAGCGCGCGGGTCGACGCCGGCAGCGCCGCCCCCTCCACCACCGCCACCACCGACCTCACCTCGCTCCAGGATCGCCTGGAGGTGCAGCTCAGGGAGCGCGGCGTCGACGTGCAGGCCTGCTACGAGCGAGGCACCGAGAGCAACCCCTCGCTCGCCGGGCGGCTTACGGTCTTCTACAGCGTCGGCCTCGACGGTCGCACCAGCGAGGTCTCGACGCGCGGCCTCGCCGAGTCCCCCGCGGTGGGAGAGTGCGTGGCCAACGTGGTGCGGAGCATGACCTTCCGCTCTCCTCCGCCGCAGCCGATGACCCTGGTCTACCAGTGGACCTTCCGGTCGCGACCGGCGCCGACCGCGCCCGCGCCCGCCGAGACGCCCGCGGCGACCGAGCCCTCTGCGCCGTCCGCTCCCTGAGAGAGCCCCTCCCTCTCTACTCCTCCCTGGAAACTTCTCCGCCCCGGCGGTTGTCGATGCCAGCCAAGGACCCCGCGCGCCGCGGTGTCGTTGCTGTCATCGCCCGACGCCGCGCCGTACGATGCGGCCCGCGGACGTCCGCCACTCGCAGGGGAACCCAATGCGCCAACGGTCTCGACTTCAGATGGCTGCGTGCCTCCACGCGCTGCTCGTGCTCGCGCTCGGATGCACCGGACGGGCGGTGGCGCTCGTCCCCACGGTGGGCGAGGTCGAGCGGGTTCGCGCGGGGATCACCGTCGAGGAGGGCTCCCGCTCCCGCCCGGTGGACGACGTGCTGCGCATCGAGACCGGCGCGGTGGTGCGCACCGACGCCTCGGGCCGCGCGGTGCTCGGGCTCGACCACGGAGAGCGGCTGCTGCTCGACCACGACAGCCGGGTGCGCGTCGGCGACGACGGCGCGGTGACCCTCGACCAGGGCCGCGTGTGGATCGAGCGCGGCGCAGCGAGCGCCCGTGGCGCCGGGGCGGTGCTGCGGGCGGGCGTGACGACGCTGCGGCTCGACGGCGCGAGGGCGAGCGTGCGGCGCGAGGGCGACGGCGCGGAGGTCGACGTGCTGGAGGGCGAGGTGACCTGGGCGCGGCGCGACCGGCAGGGGGTGGTGCGCACGGGAGAGCGAGGCGCGCTGCAGGGAGAGCAGGCCAGCGTGGCGCCGAGGCGGCTCTTCGACGACTGGACCGGCGGGCTCGCGGACTCGGCGTCGAGGGGCGTCTCGACCGCGGGGGCGACGGAGCTCGGGGCGGTCTCGGCGAGGCGGCCCGACGACGTGGGGAGGCCGCGCTGGCCGCTGGTTCTACAGCGCGTCGAGGCGCGCGTGGCGGTGGTGGGCGACCTCGCGGTGACCGAGCTGGAGCAGACCTTCTTCAACCCCTCGGCGGACACCGTCGAGGGGCTCTACACGCTGACGGTTCCGCGCGGCGCGGTGCTCCAGCGCTTCGCCGTCGAGCGCCGGGGGACCATGGTCGACGCGACGGTGCAGGAGCGCGCGAGCGCCGCGGCGCAGTACCAGGCCCAGGTCTACGCGGGCAGCCCCTACGACCCCGCGCTGCTGGAGTGGGACGCCCCGGGCCGCTACCACGCGAGGCTCTTCCCCATCGTGGCGGGGAGCGCCCGTCGCATCCTGGTGACGTACACCCAGTGGCTCAACCCGACGCAGGACGGCCGGCGCAGCTACCGCCTCCCCCTCTCGGGCATCGGCACCTCGGTGGGCGAGCTCCGCGCCGAGGTCGACCTCTCCCGCACCTCCGTCCGCGAGGCCCGCGCCTCCGCAGGAACCCTCGTCGACGGCACCTCGCTCACGTACCGCCGCAACGACGTGACCCCGACCGCGGACTTCGTCCTCGACCTGCTCGGTCCTCCGCCCTCCGAGGGCAGCGTGCTGCGCTCCCCGGGAGACGCCGAGGGCAACGACCGCGGAGCCTACGTCCGCCTCGCGCTGCAGGCCCCTGACCGTGGCGCCCGCTCGGCACACGACGACGGCGTCGACGTGGTGGTGGTGGCCGACCACTCGGCGGCCACGGGCTCCGAGGCCGCGGCGCTGCAGCTCGCCTTCGTCGACGCGCTCACCTCCTCGCTCACCGCGCGCGACCGCGTGCTGGTGGTCGCCGGCGACGTCGGGGTGCGCCCCCAGGGCAAGGACGCCATGCGCCTCGACGCGGCCAGCGCCGACGCCCGCAACGCCGCGCTCGACGCCCTCTCCCGCGACCGCCTCGGCGGCGCGACGGACCTGCTCGCCATGGTCGAGGCCGCGCACGCCGCGCTCGACCCCGAGCGCAACGGGGCGATCGTGTACCTGGGCGACGGCCGCGGGACGGTCGGCGAGCGGGAGCTCTCGGAGCTGCGAGCGAGGCTCGCGAGGATGCAGCCGAGGCCGAGGTTCTACGCGGTGGCGATGGGAGAGGGGCCGCGGCTCGACCTGCTCTCGGGCATCGCCGCCCCGTCGGGCCTCGCCGCGAGGGTGGTCGACCGGGCGGAGGTCGCTCGCACCGCGATGACCCTGCTCTCCCACATGGCGCGGCCGCTGGTGCGGGGCTTCCGCGCGGAGCTCGGCCCGGAGATGGAGCGGGTCTACCCCTCCGAGGCCGTCGACCTCCCTGCGGGCGAGGCGCTGGAGGTGCTCGGTCGGGTCACCGGCCGCTCCCCCGAGCGGGTGACCGTGAGGGCTCGCTGGCACGGAGCCGAGCGGACGAGCACCGTGACCCTGTCGGGGCTGGTGATCCCCGACCGCGGCGACCTCCGGGCGCGCTGGGCGAGCGCTCGCCTGGAGCACCTGCTCGCGAGGGACGAGCCGAGGGCGGCGATCGTCGAGCTCGGCACCCGCTACGGCCTCATCACCCCCTTCACGTCGCTCTTCGTCCCTGGCGAGGACGCCTACGCGGCCCCGCCGCCGGTCAGCGACGCGCGCGACCTCTCGGTCTTCGACCTGCTCCCCCTGGTGGGCTGCTCGCGAGACAGCGCCCCGACCTCGGTGCGAGAGTCCGCCCCCGCGGCGCCGCCAGCACCGCCGCCGCAGCCCCAGGGGACGCCCGCGCCGGTCGCGGCCACCACGCCCGCGACGAGCGCGACGGTCGGCAGCGCCCCGTCGGCCCGGCCCGCTCCCATGCCCGCGCAGGCGCAGGAGGGGAGGATGGGGCATCGGGGCGCCGCCACGAGAGCCGGGCAGAGCGCCGCGGCCGACTCGCTGAGCAACGAGGTCGCCGCGGGAGGCAACGCGGGCTTCGCCGCACCATCCGCACCGCCGAGCGTGGCCGCGGCCCCGGAGCCGGAGGCCGCTCCGCCGGCCGACGAGCGGGCCGTCCGCGGGGCCGTAGCGACCGGCCGTCACATGCGCCGCCGCGATGACCTCTCCGTGCTGACCGCGCAGGGCCAGACCGAGGTCGACCGGCCCGCCGAGCCCATCGCCGGAGAGGAGGCACCGGGCGGCGCCGACCGGGCCGGGGACGTCGACGACCAGACGCAGCCGCGCAACGCGAGGCGCGTGGAGCGGGAGCGCGGCGAGAGCGACGGCGACGGGCTGCGCGACTCGGGGAGAGCCCCGGCCGCGGGACCGGCGCGCTGCAGCGACGCGGCGGCGGTGACGCTGGCCGAGCGCATCCCGCTCTGGCGCGAGCGGCTCGGGGCGGCCAGCGGCGTGGGCGGAGCGCTGCGGGTGCTGCGTGAGGCGAGGCGGAGCTGCGAGCTGCCGGCGTGGTCCGACGAGGTCGCGCTGCTGCGGCTCATCACGGCGGCGCACGGATCGGTGGGCGACGGCATCGCGCTCGCTCGCGGCGCCCAAGGGGGGGCGAAGCGGTGGTTTCAGCAGCAGGCGATGCGGGCGATGGCGAGCGCCGGCGACCTCAGTCGCGTGGGCGAGCTCGGCCTCGGCCGGCTCGACCCGTCGGAGCTCGCTCGGATGCTCACCACGGCGACCACCCCGGCCGCGCGGCGGGTGCTGCTCCAGACCCTGGCGCGGCGCTTCCCCGACGACCTCGACCTGATGCTCCTCACCCTCGACGCGGCCTCCGCCGCGGGCGACTCGGACGAGGTGCACCGCACGGCGCATCGGCTGCGCACCGACCCCCGCGCCGACTCCCGGGTGCGCACCGCCGTGGGCGAGGCGCTGCTCGCCGTGCGCGACGCCCCGGAGGCCCGGCGGGCCTTCAGCGAGATCGTGGAGTTCGCGCCGGATGATCCCTTCGCGAGGCAGCGTCTGGGCGACATCGCCCTCTCCCACGGGTGGGCCGACGAGGCGTACCGGCAGTTCCAGACGCTGGCGACCTCGCAGTCGGACGCGCCGGAGATCCTGCTGCGCGTGGCGTGGGCCGCGCGGATGCTGGGCCGCCTGGACGAGGCCATCCGGCTCGCCGAGCGGGTGACCGCGGAGAGCGCTCCGGGCGCCCGCGCGCCGCTCATCGAGTCGGTGGTGGCGTGGGTGGCCTGCGAGCTCGCCATCGCCTCCAGCGAGCCGTCGGTCTCCGCCGCGACGGTGGCGCAGCTCCGCGCCCGGTGGCGTCGCAGCCCCGCGGCGCAGGGCGCCGGGGCCGTGCGCGCCGTGCTGCGATGGACCCACCCCGACGACGGCGCCGAGCTCTGGGTGACGCTCCCCGGAGCGCCCACGCAGCGGGCCGACCTGGTGGCCTCGGAGATCCCGCTGGAGGCCCTGACCCTCGCCGAGCGCCCGACGGCGCTCACGCTGGAAGTGCGCCGCGGCGGCGGGGCGCGCCCGCGAGGCTCCGCCGAGCTGATCGTGCTCTGGGCGGAGGGCACCGCGGAGGAGCGGCTCTTACGTACCACGGTAAACCTCGACCCCGAGCACCCGAGGGTGGTGTTCGACGCGACGCCGACCGCGCTCACCGCGCGACCCGTCGTGGCCGAAGGCGGTGCCCGGTGAGGCGCGCCCCGATGCATCGCGGGCTCTGGGCAGTCGCCGCCCTCTCCGTGGCGTGCAGCCGCAAGGCTCCCGCGCTTCGCTCCGACCCGCCGACCTGCGGCTCGCTGGAGGTGCAGCACGGCGGCGTCACCCTCGGGAGCGAGGCCATCGCCCGGGGAGCGAGGTTGCCCTGCGGCGGATCGCTCTCGACCGACGCCGCGGGGCGCGCGGTGATCCGCACGGACGATGGGCTCGAGCTCCGCGTCGCGGGCGACACCCGGCTGCGCTTCGCCGACGGGGTCCCGTCGCTGGAGCGAGGGCGGGTCTTCGCCATAGGGAGCGGCGCGGAGGGCCGCGGGTTCCAACTTGGCGACGCGAGGGTGGAGATCGGCGACGCCGCGCTGGAGCTGGAGCGCGACGCGCCCGGGGCGCCCGGGGCGCGGGTGATCGTGGTGCGCGGCGAGGTGGCGTGGCGGCAGGGCCGTCAGCAGGGCCTCCTCGCGCAGGGCGAGTCGCTCGAGGGCAACAGCTCGCTCACCCCCCGCCCCGCCTCGGTGTGGGACGACTGGACCGGCGGCGCGGCCTCCCCGCAGGGCATCGCCCGCCCCCGAGGGCGCGGCGTCGGCGCGGCCTTCGCGCACGTCACCGAGGGCGAAGGTCCGGTGGCCCTCGCGGTGCGCTCTCACGAGGTGCGCGCGGTGATCCGCGGCGACCTCGCGGTGACCACCGTGGAGCAGCGCTTCTTCAACGGCTCGCCCACCGCGTCGCCGGTCGACTGGCGGCTGCCGCTCCCGGACGGCGCGCTGATCTCGCAGTTTCGCGTGGGCAGCGGCGCGGGCCCGTGGACCGACTCGTCGCCCGCGGTGCTCTCGCAGGTCTCGCGAGACGGAGGCACCTCCGCGCTCTACGCCGACGAGGACGGCAACGTGCGCGCGTACCTCGGGCAGATCGCGCCCGGCCAGGAGCTCCGGGTCTCGGTCACCTGGACCGAGTGGCTCCCCCGCGACGGCGCTCGTCGCCGCTACGTCGCCGCGGCGGCCTCGGCGAGCGACCCTCCGCTGGTGGGCGAGTACAGCGTCGACGTCGACGTGTCCCGCGCGGGCGCTCGCGGCGTGGCGATCCCCGCGGGCGCCCGGCTGGTCGACGGCCACGTGCGGCTGCGTCGCAGCGACTACCGCCCCCGCGGCGAGACCGCCGTCGAGCTCACCGACGACCCCTCCACGGCCCCCTCCGCCCGCACCTGGAACAGCGCCCACGGCGACGTCACCTCCCTCGCCGTCGACCTCACGCTCCCGACGCCCTCGCTCGACGGCAGCGACGTCATCGTGGTGGTCGACGACTCCGCGGGCACCGAGCGCAGCGCCCTGGAGATGGCCCGCGCCGCAGTGGACGCGATGCTCCGCCAGCTCGGCGCCTCCGACCGGGTGGCCCTCTGGTTCGGCGACCTGCGAGGCCGCCCCGCGGCCGGCCCGGCCGGCGCCCTCGCCCGCCTCGACGACGCCCGTCGCGAGGCCATCGTCGACGCCGTCGCTCGGGTGCGGCTGGGCGGCGCGACCAACCTGGGGCGCCTGCTCGCGGACGCCAACGCGGCGCTCGATCCGTCTCGCAACGGCGTGGTGATCTACCTCGGCGACGCGACCCCCACGGTGGGCCCCATCGACCCGTCGCGGCTGCGCGACGACCTGCGCCGACAGGCGCCTGACCTGCGCCTCTACGTGCTCGGCCTCGGCAGCGACGCCCACCCCGAGGTGCTCGCCCCCCTGGCCGCGGGCGCTCACGCCACAGAGCGAGCGAGCGACCGCGCCGAGGCCGTCGCCGCCTCGGCCCGGCTCGTCGCGAGGGCGCTACAGCCCATGCTCCGCGACGTCACGGTCACCGCGGGCCGCACGGTGCACACCGTCCTCCCAGCGAGGGTCGACCGGTGGTTCGCGGGCGACCCGCTTCGCTTCGTCGGCGTGGTCGAGGGCGCCCTCCCCAAGGAGGTTCGTGTCAGGGCCCGGGTCGGCGGCGAGGTGCGCGACTGGACGCTCCCCATCCGCCCGACGCCGGTCTTCGACGAGGGCGACCTTCAGCGCCGCTGGGCGCACCTCCGGGTGCGCGACCTCATCGCGCAGGGCGGCAGCCGCGGGGCCGTCGCCGACCTGGGCGCCCGCTTCGGCCTGGTGACCTCCGTCTCCGGCCTCGCCCTCGGCGGCGTGGCCGAGGGGAGCACCGGGCTCTTCGCCCGTTCGAGCCTCTGGGACGAGGGCGCCTCGCGCACCTCGCTCCCCTCGCTGGGCATCGCGGAGGGGGTCTCTCCCCGCGGCATCGCCCGCTTCGGCGAGCACCGCGCCGCCCCCATCGCCATCGACGACGGAACCGGCTGGACCCCCCACGTCGTCGGCGAGGGCGTCGGCCTCGGCGGCCGCGCCTCCCTGGTCGCCGCGCTCGGCGGCGCCACCGACGCCGCCACGGCCTGCGTCACCCGCAAGCGCGCGCTGCGCCCCTCCCTCGCCGGAGAGGTCACCGTGCGCGCAACCGTCGCCGCCGACGGCCGTGTCACCCTCGCCGCGGTCTCCCGCTCGACCCTCCGCGACGCCGAGACCGAGGCCTGCGTGCAGCGCGCCGTCGCCTCCGTCACGCTCCCCTCCCTCGAGCTCCTCGGGGCGACGCCCGACACCGTGGAGCGCTCGTTTCGCTTCGACGCCCCGGCCGATGGTGCGGGCGGGCGGGGGCCCGCGGCGAGGCGCTGCCCGACGAGCTCGCAGCTCCCACGCTCGCTCCGCGCGGCGCTCTGGCGCGAGCGCTGGCGCGCCCGGGGAGAGAGCGCCCCCGGCGCCGTCGCCGTGTGGACCGAGGCGCGCAACCGCTGCGAGCTCCGCTGGTGGGAAGACCGCGTGGCGCTGCTCGAGGTCTTCCTCGACGGCCTCTCCGACCCGGCCGCCCTCTCGACCCTGCGCGAGGGCCTGGTCGACCCGTCGGTCATCGACTGGTTCGACACCGCCCTCGCCCGCCGCTTCGGCCCTGCCTTCGCGTGGAGGGCCGCGCACGCTCACACCGAGCTCGTCGACTGGGACGCCCTCCTGCGCCGGCTCTCGGCGCCGGGGACCACCGCCCAGCAGCGCGTGGAGATCCTCCGCGCGTGGCTCACCGTCGCGCCCCGGGACATCGACCTCCTGCTCCGCTACATGGACGCCCTGGCCGCGGTCGACCGAGCCCCAGAGGCCCGCGCCATCGCCGACCGGCTGCGCCGCGACCCCGGCGCCGACGCCCGCGTGCGCAGTCGCGTGGGCGAGCTCCTCCTCCGCCTCGGTGCGCGCGACGAGGCGCTCCGGGCCTTCTCCGAGATCGTCGAGGGCGCCCCCTACGACCCCGCCGCGAGGGAGCGCCTCGGCGACCTGCTGCTGGCCTACGAGTGGTTCGACGAGGCCTACGCGCAGTACGTGACCCTGCGCGCGCTCCGCCCCGGAGAAGCCTCCGTGGAGGTTCGCGTGGCCCTTGCCGCGCTCGGGGCCGGGCGCGAGGACGAGGCCCTGCGAACCCTCCGGGCGGCCTCGGAGAGCAGCGGCGACGCGGCCCTCTCGCTGGGCCTGCGGGCGCTCCTCGAGCGCGAGGTGCTGCGCATCGCCGCCGCGCGCCGCGACGACCCGGGCCTGCGCGCCTGGACCCGCGGCACCCGCGCGGAGATCCGCGACGTGCTGGTGCTCCGCTGGAGCCACCCCGACGTGGGCCTCGACCTCCTCGCCCGCGCCCCCGACGACCCCGCCTTCGCCGAGGTCGGCGAGTCGCCGCTGGCGCTTGGTCTGCGCGTCCACCAGCCCCTCACCGCCGTCGAGGGCACGCACCTCGTCGTGCGCGGCCGCGTCGGCATCCGCGCCGGTCGCCCGGTGCGCGCCACGCTGCTCCTCCGCCTCTCCGGCGGCGATGGCCCCCGCGCCGCGCAGGCCGACGTCTCCCTCGACGCCTCGCACCGCGCCCGCGGTTACGTCGTGCGCAACGGCGCGCTGGTCGAGGAGCCCGTCGAGCCGACGCTGGTCCCGGCGGCCACCGAGACCCTCGAGTAGGCGCTTCTCAGTCCTCTTCGTACTCTTCGATCACCCCCGCGGCGGCCTTGTCGAGCGTCTCGTCGAGCTCGGCGAGCAGCGCCCGGTTGCCGTCCTGCGAGTAGCCCGCGAGGGCCTCCTCGTAGCGCGGCAGCGCCCTCACGAAGTCCGCGATCATCCTCGGATCGTCGAGCGACGGAGCCCACGCGCCGTAGCCCAGCAGGTCGAGGTAGCGGGCGTTGAGCAGCTGCTCGAACTGCCTCGCCAGCGGCACCGCCAGCATGGGCTTTCGCAGGTACACGGCCTCGCCCATGAGCGTGAAGCCCGCCGAGGCGATCACCCCGCGGCAGCTCGCGAGGTCCTCGATGAAGCCCTTCTCCCCGATGGGCCGGTAGAGCAGGTTGCCCTCGCGCACGTCCTCCTTGAGCTCGCGGCGCACGCCGTAGATGCGGCACTCGATGCCGGTGGCCTGGAGCGCCTCGATGAGCACCTGGTCGCCGCCGCCGGTCTGGTAGACGAGCAGGTGCTCGCCGCGCGTCGGCGTCGCCGAGAGGATCTCCGGCCGCAGGATGGGCGCGTGAAGCGAGGTACGCGGCTTGCGCACCGGCGGCCGGAAGAACGTGGTGATCAGGTACTTGTGGCAGAAGGGAAGCTTGGCCTTCACGAAGGCCTTGGTCAGCGCGAACTCGGCCTCGTGCCCGGCGATCACCCGGGGGTCGAGGGTGCAGCGGTTGATGACCTGCATGTTGTCGATGGAGATCACCGGGAGGCGGTGGTTCTTCGCGTAGAGCCAGGTCCACGACTCGAAGTCCGAGATGACCGCCTCGGCGCGAAACTCGTCGAGCAGGTCGAAGTAGGCCGCGATGTTCTTCGGCGTGCCCGTCAATCCCCCGGTGACGTTGGACCACAGGGTCTTCGCGCGGCGCACGCGGTTCTCTTCGAGGATCATGTGGTACCCATGGATCTGGTGCACACCGCTGAAGCGCTTCGAGAGGAAGTCCACCGCGCGCCCGGAGGCCATCACCTCCACCTCGTGCCCCGCCGCGATCAGGTGCTCCAGCACCACCCGAGAGCGCATCGCGTGACCGAGGCCCTCGCCCACCACTCCGTAGAGGATCTTCATCCCCGGAGACTAACTCCACCCCCGGGCTGATCGATGCGCCGACGCATCTGGAGCGAGACCCTCCCCTTCACGGCCCTCACCGAGCCCGCCACGCTCGCGCTCCTGGCGCGCTACGGGGTCGAGCTCATCGCCGCGGTGCGCCCCTGGGACCTCGCCGCCCTGCCGGGGCTTCTCGGCGCGTGCAACGACGCGGGCGTGAGCGTCGGGCTCTGGCCCATGATCGAGGACGCCGAAGGCCGCTGGGCGAGCGCCTCCAACGCGCCGCGCTTCACCGCCTTCGCCAGGCGCCTGCTGGACGCGCTCCCCCCGGAGGCGCTGGTGCGCGACCTCGCGATCGACCTGGAGCCTCCCTTCGGCGTGGTGGCCACCGCGATGCGCTCCCCAGCCGCGGTGCTCCCCTCGGTCTCCTCCGTCCACGACTCCGGGTGGGTGGCCGCGCGCAGGGAGTTTCGCTCGCTCATCGGCGAGGTGCGCGACCGGGGATTGCAGTGCAGCGCGACGGTGCTGCCCTTCGTCCTGCTCGACCCCTCCACGGGCCCGCTTCGCCCCGTCCAGCGGGCCCTCTCGGTGCCCGTCGACGCCCTCCCCTGGGACCACGTCAACGTGATGCTCTACACCTCCCTCTTCGAGGGCTGGTCCGGTGGATTGATCCGCCGCCCCAGGGCGCTCGACCTCCTCGCGCGCGGCGCCGCGGCGACCCGCCGGCGCTTCGGCGACTCCGCGGGCGTCTCCGTCGGGGTGGTCGACGTGGGCGCCCTCGGCGACGAGCCCCGCTACCGCGACCCCTCCGAGCTCGCGGTCGACGTGGCCGTCTCGCTCTCCTCAGGCGTCGACGTGATCAACCTCTTCGACCTGGGCGGCGTGCTTCGTCGAGGCCCCGCCGAGGCGTGGTTCGAGGCGCTCTCCGGCGGGTAGCCTTCTCATCACCCTCGTGGAAAAACCCGCGGGCCGTATAGACCTGTCCCTCGCAGCGATGATACTGTCGGGGTCGCCTCGTGGAATCACGCCGTCCCGAAGCCGACACAGCTTCGCTGACGTGCGTGAGACCACCGCTACCATCGCAACGTGGGAGTGGGGATGGTGCTCATCCGGGGTGTGGTCTGAAGGTTGGTTCGCCACCCTCAACCTCGCCGACGGGAGGACTCAACCCCCATCTCGCGGCGCAGACCATCGGGAACGTGGCGGTGCATCGCTCGACGAGACCATCCCCCACTGATCGGATGTCCGTCACAACTGTCCGAGGTCGTCTCATGGGATCCAGAATCTACGTCGGCAACCTTCCCTTCACCGCGGATGAGTCTCAGGTCCGCGCCCTCTTCGAGCCGAGCGGCGGCGTCCGGGAGGTTCGCATCGTCGAAGACCGCGAGACCGGCCGTCCCCGCGGGTTCGCCTTCGTCGAGATGAACAGCGACGCCGAGGCAGAGGCCGCGATCAAGGCCGTCCATGGCCTCAACTTCGGCGGGCGCACCCTCACCGTCAACGAGGCCCGCGAGCGCGAGAACCGCGGAGGCGGCGGCGGC
>Ga0207969_100034_pt1 | contig 98108 bp, 71 predicted proteins | sample LakWasMet25_LOW6_2_FD_183869 | JGI IMG/M metagenome (GOLD analysis project Ga0207969, IMG submission 183869) | Freshwater sediment methanotrophic microbial communities from Lake Washington under simulated oxygen tension - Sediment Metagenome... | ecosystem: Environmental > Aquatic > Freshwater >...
ATCCGAGTCAACCTCGCCGCATCACCACGGTCTTCGATACCATCGAGCGCGAGGCGCGTATCCATGCGCGGGTTGCGTGACGAAACCACTGTTCCACAAGGCGTTTCACGCTAACCGGTCAGGCATGGCGCTCACCCCAGGCTATAACAGGTGACGACCCCCACGTTCGTGGGGGTCTTTCGAACAGGAATGCCACTTCGATGGAGCCCACCGCACATCGATTGCAGCTTCCGGAAGGTCCATCGAGTTTCGGTACGAAAGACCCCCACGAACGTGGGGATCGTCACCTGTTATAGCCTGGGGTGAGCGCCAACGCGCGAACCCTAAGCGTCAAACAGGCGGCTTGCACCCCTGAACGGTTGGGACAGCCATACTGACAGCGAATCAGCGTCAGTCCCTCAGCCCGGCGTCGTTGAACTCGATGCCGGGGTCGTTGCAGCCGCTCTTGTCCTCGCCGGGGATCACGATGACCACGTCCTGCGAGCCGAGGTTGGCGCGGCCGTCTCCGAAGAACTGCACCCTCGCCGGGAAGCGCTGCGCGGTCGCCATGCGGGGGAGCCGGTTCTGCAGGTCGAGCGCGAAGGTGAGCCGCGTGCCCGGGACCACCCCGTAGAAGGTCGTGCCGTCGAAGCGCTCGATGTTGGCCATCGGGTCGGCGGAGGCGGGGCGCACCGCCAGCACGAACTGCGACGCGGGATGCGTCGGGTCGAGGTCGATGAGCCGCGCCGAGGCGTTGAAGCGCACCTGCTGGGTGAAGGTCTCCACCGCGGCCGCCACCCGGGTGTCGAGGTCTCGGCCGTCGGCGCCGATCTCGAAGACCAGCGGGGCGCCCGAGGCGGTGACCGAGGCGGTGTCGATGGCGAGCCGGCGCATGTCGTCGCGGCCCGAGAAGGGGGCCACGCCGGAGCTGATGCCGATGATCCTGGCGTTGAGGGTGCGCAGCGCCGCGAGGGCCTCTTCGTAGACGTGAGGGCCTCGCGCTGCGGCGCAGGCGGGGCGGCTCGGGGGGCAGCTCGCCGGGGTGACGAAGGAGCCGCTGTTGTACGCGTTGAGGTTGAGCGGGCCGTTGTGCGAGGGCGCGTCGGCCACCAGCACGATGATGGGCTGGGCGTTGGGGCGCAGGCAGCCGTAGCCCAGCCGGCCGGGGACGGGGCAGGCCGCTCGGGGGGTGATCCAGGGGAAATACCCTTCGCCGGTGGCCACCTGGTAGAGGGCCTCGACCATGGCCTCGGGGTTGTCTCCGCCGCCTCCGGTGACGATGCCGTCGACGGCGCCCTGCACGTTGGCGATGCCGCGGTCGATGGGGGAGACGAGGGTGAAGGGGATGTCCGTCGGGTCGCCGTAGTCGACGTTGTTGGGCGCGCGCAGGGGGAAGTCGGCGTAGGTGGCCACGCCGAACTGCACGTCGTCGATGGCGCGGGCGATGGCCGGGACGATGCTGCGCTGGAGGTTGGCCTTGATGTTGTCGATCTCGCCGTCCATCGAGCCGGTGCGGTCGATGAGGAGGAAGACGTCGGCGACGCTGACCTGGGGTCGGGTCTCCAGGTTGACCGTGATGACCCCGGCGTCTTCGGTGAGCTCGATGCAGGTCTCCGGCGGTCTCGGCCTCGGAGAGTCGACCGGGGGAGCGTCGGTGAGCACGTCAGGGACCCTCAACCCCGTGCGGGCGCCGCACCCGACGACCGTCGCGAGCAGCAGCGGAACGACCCGGGCGAGGCGCTTCATGCGGGCAGTGTAGAGAGAGGGGTCGAGAGCGTCCAGCCGCGGACTACTCGCCCGATGACGAGCGCGAGCGCTCCTTCACCCGCACCCGTGCCGCGTCTCGGGCGGCCTCCCAGCGGGCGCGGTCGTCGGCGAGCGCGTCGAGGTAGTCGATGGCCACCTCGGGCGGTGGCTCTCCGGGAGGGGGAGTGTCCTGGAGGGCGTCGGCGAGGTCGACCAGCTCGTCGGCGGTGAGGTCGAGCTGCGGGGCGCTGTCGCCGAGGGCCTTTGCGATGTGGAGCACCACGTCGGGGCCGAGGTCTCCCCGGCGCACCAGGGCGTGGAGGCTCTCGGCGATCTCGGGCACCGAGAGCTGCGTCTCGGTGTGCACCGCGGCGGCGATGGGGGCGAGCACGTCGGTGCCGAGGAGCCCGTCGGAGAGCAGCACCGCGGCGGCCTGGAGGTAGTTGGAGACGGGCACCACGCGGGGGCCGTAGATGCGGAAGAAGCCCGGGTCGCTGCGGCGCTCGAGGTGGATGAAGATGCGACGGACGAAGTCCCCGCGGGCGGTGCGGTGCACGAGGCGGATGATCTCCGAGACCACGTCGGCGTAGGTGCGGGATTGCTCCAGCACGGCGGTGAGCTGGCGGTCGGAGACCTTGCCCGCGAGCACGTCGGCGTAGAGGGAGTAGACGAGCGCGTCGGCCTCGGCGTCGTCGCCGAAGAGGGTCTCCGAGACCCCCTGGGGGACCCGGGTGCGGGCGTCGAGGAGGGCGGGGAGCTTGTAGCCCACCTGGTCTCGAAGGGCGCGGAAGCGCAGCCGGAGGATGTTGCGCACCGAGGGCTTGAGGGTGAACTCGTCCCACACGATGCCGTCGAGGCGGAGCTTGGACTCCAGGGTGCCGCGCATCTGCTCGGGGCTGCCGGAGAGGATGGTGACGCGGCTTGGCTGGTGCGCCCGGAGGGCGCGGATGAGCCTCGCGGCGCCGGGCACGGAGCGCTTGGTCTCGGGGGTCTCGACGGCGGTGCGGAGGAGGTCGAGCCAGTGGTCGAACTCCGTGTGGAGGTAGGTCTTGTCGAGGTCCCAGCGGAAGACGTGCTGGGGGGCGGACGAGGGGTCGAGACTCACGCCACGGACGGTACCACCACGCGAGCGCCGGAGGCACGGCGGCGGCGACGCACGAGGGCGAGCGCCAGGCCGAGCGCCGCGAGGGGCGCGGCGGAGGTCCCGGAGGTGGGGGCGGTGGTGGAGCAGGCGCAGCCACCCTGGGCGCGAGGGGCCACGAGGGGCGCGGCGTCGTCGACCAGGGGGACGTCGCCGGCGTCGGGGGTCCCGGCGTCGGGGGTGCCCGTGTCGGCGGGAGCGCCGGTGTCGGCGGGGCCGGCGTCGCGGGGCCCGGCGTCGGGGGGCTCGACGTAGGGCGTGGTGGCCACGAGGCGGGAGAGGTTGCCGCTGGCCGTGTCGTAGCCGAGGGCGCACGACTCGATCGCCTGGTCGAACTCCGCCGCGAGGTCGTCGTCGACCTGGTCGGGCTGAACCCAGAGCACCCAGACCACGTCGAGGTCGCGAGGGGTGTCGGGGTAGGCCGGGGAGCGGCGCCCGTTGGCGGCGATGACGTCGTCGATGGACACCTCCACCCGTCGGCCTCGGATGGTCACCTGTCGCCCGGAGTACTCGGGCGCCGTGTCGCGGTCGACGTTGCGAGGGAGCTGCGTGGCGTTGGTGATGAGGAAGGTCGGGCGCACCGCGCTCGCGGGCACCAGGCCCATGTTGTAGAGGTCGAAGTCCGAGAAGCGGAACGACGGGCGCTCGGTGCGGAACTCCCCAGGGGCGATCTCCGTCCAGAGGTTGCCCTCCATGGGCGATCCGCCGGTGTTGAAGAAGTAGCTCCAGTGCGCGCGGTTGACGGTCATCCCGTTGATCTCGTTGCCGCGGCCGAGCAGCGCGTCCCGGGTGAGGGGACCCATCGGGGCGACGGCTCCGTCGGGGGTCGCCCCGTCCTGCGTCGCGGCGTCGGCGGTGGCGCCGGCGTCCGTGGTGGCGACGGCGTCCGAGGCGGGGCTCGCGTCCGAGGCGGCCGCGTCGAGGGGGAGGCTCGCGTCGACGCCAGGGGAGATGGCGTCGTCGGGGATGCCTGCGTCGTTGGAGGTTCCGGCGTCGGGAGCGCCCTGGGGGAAGGGGGTGATCTCCAGCCGCGGGCCGTAGCGGTGACCGAACTCCTGCGTGCAGATGAGGTAGCGCCCGAAGTTGATCGAGCGGGGGTCGGTGTAGAAGCGCAGGGAGTTGAGGTAGAGGAAGCCGTCGAGGGGGAAGGCGGTGCTCAGCGCGCGGTTGTTGTCGAAGACCTCGGCGCGGGTGTCGGTGCTGCTGCGCTGGCCGATGCCCCGCACGTCGTTGCGGATCGGGAGGTAGAAGGCCAGCGGCTGCTGCGTGCTGGGGAGCTGCATCGTGGCGAGGTAGCGACCCTGGTGGAAGCCCTCGACCTCGCTGAGCGCCGTGGTGGCCTCGTAGATGAACGTGTACATCTCCCGGGTGTTGGTGACCGGGAGGTTCTCTCCGTAGACGGGGTCGGCGGGGTCGTCGGTGAGGATGTACCCGTGGCGGGTGACGCGGGCCACGACGATGGCCTCGGCGGCCGGGGCGATCAGGGAGAGCGCCGTGGCGGAGAGCGCGACGGCGGAGATCAGGCGGCGGGGGGCGGGCTTCACGAGCGGACCTCTCACGGGCGGGCGATGGAGGGCGCGGACCCTATCACCGCCGCGGCAGCACGGAAACTGCGCGGGCGCTGTGGCGCAGGCTCCACGCAAAGCGTCGTCATGGGCGCGCAGTGCGGGGGCCGAGGGAGTATAGGCAGCAGCGCAGTGAGCAGCGGTGACGGCCGGAGTGCGTATCGGGACGAGCGGGCGACGCTCGCGGCGGAGAACGCGCGGCTCACGGCCGAGCTGGCGGCCCTCCACGGGGCGCGGCGGTCGAGGCTGGGCCGGGCGGCGCTGGCGCTGGCGACGGTGGCCGCGGACGCGTGGGTGTTCACGCTGGTCGTGGGCTGGGTCAACGCCCCGAGCGACGCCGGGGTGTGGCTCGGCCTGGGCGTGGCGGCGCTCACCGTGGGGATGAACGTCGCGGTAGCGCAGCGGGTGCTGCGCTCGCGGGTCTGAGAGGCGGAGCAGCAATGGCGAAGACAGGGAACACCGTTCACTTCAACCCGGAGGGGATGGGAGGCATCGCGCGCAAGGTGGGGCTTTCGCTGGTGCTGCTGGTGCTGGCGTGCGTGCTGGGGTCGGCGAGCTGCACCCGAGTCGATCCGGGCCACGTGGGCATCCGGGTGAAGCTGGCGGGCACCGCGCGGGGGGTGCAGGACGCGCCCATCGTCTCCGGGTGGGTCGCGTACAACCCGATCACCGAGATGGTCGTGGAGTTTCCGACCAGCGTGCAGAACATCGTCTGGAGCAAGGACGCCCACGAGGGCTCGGTGACGGACGAGTCGATCACCTTCGCGTCGTCCGAGGGCGTGACGGTGAACGCCGACGTGGGCCTCGCGTTTCACGTGGAGGCGCAGCGGGCGCCGAGGCTCTACGCGCGCTTCCGCCAGCGCGACGTGCTGGTGCTCGCCCACGGCTACGTGCGCAACGTAGTGCGCGAGGCGCTCAACGAGGGCGCCGCGGTGATGCCGGTGCAGCAGATCTACGGCGCGGGCAAGACGCGGCTGCTCAACGAGAGCCTTCAGCGGGTGATCGCGCGGCTCGGCGACGACGGCTTCGTCATCGACCAGCTCACCTTCAACTCCGCGCTGCGGCTGCCCGACAACGTGGTCGCCGCGATCAACCGCGCCATGGAGGCCACGCAGAACGCCATCCAGGCGGAGAACCGGGTGCGGCAGATTCGCGCGGAGGCCGAGCAGGCGGTGGCGCAGGCGCGAGGCGCGGCCGAGGCGGCGAGGCAGCGGGCCCAGGGCGAGGGCGACGCGCTGCTCATCAGGGCGCGCTCCGAGGCGCAGGCCAACGAGATCATCCGGCTCTCGATGAACCGCGACGTGATCGCGTACCGGCAGCTCGAGCGCTGGGACGGCCACCTCCCGGTGGTCACCGGCGGGGGCAACGTCCCGATGATGACCCTGGACACCACGCAGGTGCTGCAGCTCCCCGAGGCCGAGCGTCGGGCGCGGCTGCGCGAGCTCCTCGGCGCCGCGGCGCCTGCCACCACCGCGGGAGCGAGGCCCACCGGCAACGAGCCCGACGCCCCCGCCCCCGCGCAGCCCGCGCCCCCCGCGGGCGTCGCCATCACCCCGACTCCCTGAGCCGAGCGGCGAGGGCGATCAGAACGACTGGCAGATGCCGCTCGCGCAGGTGTTGCTGCAGCACTGGTTGGTGCGAGTGCAGGGCTGGAAGGCCCGGAGGCACATGGCGATGCGGCAGGTGCCCTGGGCGCACACGCCGGAGCAGCAGTGCGAGCCCTCGGTGCAGGGGCCGTCGAGGGCGCTGCAGGTGGTGTCGCAGCGTCCGCCGAGGCACCGCTGGTTGCAGCAGTCGATGTTGGTGGTGCAGACGCCGCCGGGGTTCTCGCAGGTGCGCTCGCAGCGCGAGGAGAAGCTGCAGCGGTTGCCCGCGCAGCACCAGGAGGTGCTCAGGCAGAACACCCCGGTGCCCGCGCAGGAGGCCTGGCGGCAGATGCCCGCGGAGCAGCTTCGGGAGCAGCACTCGCCGTCCGTGGCGCAGGTGGCGCCCTCGCGCGAGCAGGTCGTGGCGGTGCGGCAGACGCCGCTGGAGCACATCAGCCCGTCGCAGCAGCCGGCGCCGCAGGGCTGTCCCAGCACCGAGCAGGTGGCCCCGGCCTGGCAGGTTCCGCTGGTGCAGGTGAGGCCGTCGCAGCAGCCGGCGCCGCAGGGCTGTCCCCGAGGCGAGCACAGGGTGGGGGCCCGGCAGGTGCCCGCGGTGCACGTCAGCCCGGTGCAGCACCCGCTCCCGCAGGGCTGACCGTCGGCGCTGCAGGTCGTGGCCGCCTGGCAGGTTCCGGCGGTGCAACGAGAGCCGGTGCAGCACTCGCCGTCGTACACGCAGCGGCTCCCGGTGGGGCGACAGACGCAGGTTCCGCCGGAGCAGAGCATGTAGCCGCAGCACTGGAGGGAGCTGGTGCAGGCGCGGCCCCCGGCGCTGCAGCAGATGCGGCTGGTCGGCGCAGGCTGACAGTCGAGGCCAGGACAGCAGGAGCCATCGCCCGCACAGGCCGAGCGCACGGCCAGGCAGGCGGGCACGTCGGGGACCACGGGCACGTCGGGGACCACGGGCACGTCGGGGCGGTCGACGGGCGCGACGACATCGGGGCGGTCGACGGGCGCGACGACATCGGGGCGGTCGACGGGCGCGACGACGTCGACGGGCGCGACGACGTCGATGGGGGCGACGACGTCGATGGGGGCGACGACGTCGATGGGGGCGACGACGTCGGTGGGCGCGACGACGTCGGTGGGCGTGACGACGTCGGTGGGCGTGACGACGTCGGTGGGCGTGACGACGTCGGTGGGCGTGACGACGTCGGTGGGCGCGACGACGTCGGGGAGGGAGGGCGCGTCGGGGGAGGCGTCCTGGGCGATGGCTCCATCGAGCTCCGAGGAGGCGTCCGAGGAGCTCGCGTCACCGCCCAAGGGAGGGAGCGAGCCCGTCGCGGTCGGAGAGCACGCGGCGAAGCACAAGAGGAGCGGGAGGAGACCCAGTGGAAGACGGCGCATCGCGTGTCGATACCGCCACGCGCGGCGGGCCGCAATTCAAGGGCAAAGCAGGAGCAGCTCACGGGGGGCGCGACCTCACCCACGGGCTCTCATCGCCCGATCGGGGCGCGCCACCGAAAGCGGGCGCGCCCGTGGCCGCGGGTCATGCCGGGGGTTAGACTGTTCGAGCGTGCGCGGGGTCGCGCGCAGACATAGGAGCGGGGCGCTACGGGGGACGGAGCTGGCCAATGACCTCCACGACGAGCGAGAGCGTTCAGGGCGCGCCGGTCGACCTCATCGGAGGCCACTACCGGGTGGTTCGAACGCTCGGCAAGGGCGGCATGGGCACCGTCTACGAGGCAGAGAACACCTGGACCAAGCGCCACGTCGCCGTGAAGGTCATGCGCCCCGAGGTGGCCCGCGACGGAGAGCTCGCGTCCCGCTTCATGCAGGAGGCCAGGGCGACCGCCAGGCTCGCCCACCCCAACATCATCGACGTGCTCGACATGGGCCAGGACAAGGAGCTCGGCGCCCTCTACATCGTCGAGGAGTTTCTCTCCGGGCACGACCTGCGCGTCCACATGAACGTCGTCGGCAAGATCGCCCCGCGCGAGGCGCTGGAGATCATCCTGCCCGTGATGGACGCGCTCTCCGAGGCGCACGCCCACGGGATCGTTCACCGCGACCTCAAGCCCGACAACATCTTCCTCGCCGAGACCTCGCGGGGGATCGTTCCGACGCTGATCGACTTCGGCGTCGCCAAGATCGCCGCAAGCGAGTCGGGCGAGGCCTCCCTCAAGACCAGGGCGGGCATGCTGATGGGGACGCCCTCGTACATGTCCCCGGAGCAGGGTCGGGGCGAGGCGACCCTCGACGGACGCGCCGACGTCTGGTCCCTGGGCGTGGTGCTCTACGAGATGCTCTCCGGCACCCGGCCCCACGACGCGCTCACCCCCGTCGGGCTCATCGCCCAGATCATCTACCAGGACCCGAGGCCCCTCTCCGAGGTCGCGCCCGAGCTCCCGGCGGGGCTCTCGGAGGCCGTCATGGGAGCGCTGCAGCGCGACATCACCAGGCGCTACCCCACGATGCAGGCCTTCCGCGACGCGCTGAAGTCCTGTGACCTCGACCGAGGCGCCGTGAGCGCCGCGCCTCGGGTCGAGTCGCCGGAGGAGAGCGCCGTGGTGCTCCCCACCCATCGGAGCTGGCGCTCGGCGTGGCTCGCGCTCATCGCCGTGCTGGGCCTCGGGGGCGCCCTGCTGGTGGCGACCCTGATGCGCGGCGGAGCGCCTCGGGACGATCCACCCTCGCGCCCCGCGGTGACGGCCACGGCGCTCCCTCCGGTGCCGATCGCGCCGCCGCCGGTGGCCCCGCAGCCGGTGGCGCCGGTGAGGGTGAGCGCCGCGCCGACCGCTCTCCATCCGCCGCCTCCCGCTGCGGTGGTGACCACGAGGAGGGCGCCTCCGCGAGCCGCCAGACCGCGTCCGGCGAGGTCGGTGACGGTCGAGGCGCCCCCACCGTCGGCGAGCGAGGTGAGCACCGGCGTCCCGGTGATCGAGTGAGGTGATGCATGGACCCACGAGCGCGCCGATCGGCCCTTCTCCTCGCGGCGGCCCTGGCCCTCCACCAGGGCGTCGCGGCGGCGCAGACCTCGTGTGACGACGAGGCGGTGCGAGCAGGCAATGAGCTGCGCCGCTCGGGCAACGACGACGCGGCGCTCGCGGAGTTTCGCCGCGCGTGGGAGGCCTGTCACACCCCGCGCGCGAGGGCGCAGATGGCCCTCGCGGAGGCCGCGCTGGGCCGCTGGATCGAGGCCGACCAGCACTTCGGAGAGACGCTCGCCAGCGGCGGAGACCCGTGGATCGAGCGCAACCGCCGGAGCCTCGAGGCGGTCCGGGCGCAGGTGGCGGAGCACATCGGATACCTGGAGCCGCGCGGCGCAGTCCCAGGGGCGGAGGTGCTGATCGACGGGCGCCTGGCAGGCACGATGCCGCTGAGCGCTCCGCTGCGGGCCGTGGCAGGGACCGCGTCGGTGACGGTGCGGGCGCCGGGCTACCTGCCGATCACCCGCTCGACGGTGATCACCGCGGGGCAGCTGGTGAGGGAGAGCTTCGAGATGGTCCGAGAGCCCGAGGTGGCGCCGCCTGCGCCGCCGCCTGCGCCGCCGCCGGTCGTGCGCAGCGAGCCTCCGCCGCCGCCCCCAGCGCCGCTGCCGTCGCCCCCGCTTGCGCCGCTCCCGGCCCCGGCGAGACCGGCCATCGAGGTCTTCCGCGCTCCGGAGGTCCGCGCCCAGAGCGACTCCGCCGGGAGCCTGCAGCGGAGCCTCGGCTGGGTCGCGGCAGGCGGCGCGCTGCTCGCCATCGGAGGCGGCGTCTGGGCGCTCGTGGCCCGGGAGGGCGCCCTCCAGGATCACAACAACCCCGCGCTCGCCTGCACCGTGAACGACCGTCGTACGGTGTGCTTCGAGCCGCTCGACACCGCCGACGGGCTGCAGACGCTGGCCATCGCGGGCTTCGTGGGAGGCGGGGCGCTCGCGGTGACGTCGCTGGTGTTGTTCCTGACGGCGCCGGGCAGCCCGAGGCCGAGGTCGTCGGCGGGCCTCGGCTGCGCGAGGGGCCCCGGTACGGTGGGCCTCACCTGCTCGCTGGCCTTCTGAACGGTGCTCTCCGGGCCGACGCCCGCTCCTCGAAGGGAGGGCTCATGTCGACAACGCTTGAACGGAACCCACGGAGCCCGGCCCTCGCGCTGACGCTCGCGACGATCTGCGCCGGTGCGGGCTGCTCGTCGCCGACCTTCGCCGACGCGGGCGCAGACCGGGCCTTCGTCCTCGACCAGCCGGACCCCAAGGGTCCGCTCGACTCGGGTCCTCGCCAGGACGCCTCGACGGCGTGCCCGACGGGGCAGGCGCGCTGCGGCCCGGCCTGCGTCGACCTCTCGATCGACACCCGCCACTGCGGCGCCTGCGGCCGCGTCTGCCCGGCGGGCGTCGCGTGTCGTGCGGGGCAGTGCCCTCCCTCCAACGACGACCGCGGCTCGGCGACGCCGATCGCCCTGACGGCCGCCGAGCTGGTGCTCTCCGGCAGCACCGACGGCGCCACCTTCGACGGGCCGACGGGCTGCGTGAGCGGGGCGCCCAACGTCTGGTACGCCCTCACGCTCGCCCAGCGCGCGGTCGTGTACGCCGACACCGCAGGGTCGACCTACAACACGAAGATCTACCTCGTCGACGCCGACGGGGCGGTGGTGTCGGACGCCTGCAACGACGACTCGGGATGCGCCGCCGGGGGCTTCACCAGCGAGCTCCAGTCGCGCTTCGCGAGGGTGCTCGCCGCGGGCTCCTATGCGATCGCGGTGGCGGGCTCGCAGGCCACCGACCGGGGCGCGTTCACCCTGCGGGTGCAGAGCATCCCGACCAGCTACGGGAGCTTCTTCTACGAGGCCCCCATCGCAGGATCGAGGACTGTCAGCGACAGGCTCGTGGGCGCCTCGGCCCGCGCTCCGCTCTGCGAGCGGGGCGACTCGGGCGAGGACGTCCGCTGGTTCGTGAGCTGCGGCGGCGCGTCGAGCTCGCTCTTCAGCGTGTGCCGCTCCGACGGAGGCTCCTTCGTGCGCGCCATCGGGTCGGCCCTCTACGACCCCGTGCTCTACGTCTACAGCGGGCTCACCGGCGCCCAGGTGCAGTGCAACGACGACGGAGGCGAGGCCTACAACTGCCGAGGCACGGGCGGAGACGCGCTCAACTACGGCTCCCGCATCAGCGCGCCGATGCCCCGAGGGCTCAGCGCGCTGGTGGTCGACGAGCGCCTCACCCGCAACGGGATGAACTACACGCTCCACTACGAGCTGCGCTGAGAGCGACCGCCGACGGCCGCTGAATCCGTACGAGCGGAAGGCGGGAAATCCAGCGCGTGACCAGCCGTGCTGTGGCGCCAGGGTGGCGGCTGCGTGGCCGTCGTCGTGGGTTCGTGCGTCACGTCGACGTCGCGGTGTGTAACGCGCGATGCGACGACGGGAGCACGCACCCGCGCAGACTTGGACGCGCGTTGCTCTTCCCCTCCGGATTCTCTACTCACGCGGCCGTTCGCGGGCTGGCGGCGCTCCTCCACGAGCGTCGTCGTGACGCCGTGAGAGGAGCCACCGATGACGACGCAGGACCCCACCTCAGTGACGCCCACGCGCACGACGCTCCGCCCCGACGCGCAGGAGCCGAGGCACTTCGCGGCCCAGGCCTCGCAGCCTCCGCTCTTCGGCGCGGCCCGGGTCGGAGAGGCCCGCGTCGCGGTGGTGTTCGGCGGCCAGGGGGGGCAGTGGCTCGACGGGCTGAGGGAGCTGCACCACGCGCACGCGGCGGTGCGTACCCTCGTCGGCGCCGCGACCGAGCGGCTGCGCGCCTCGGCCTCCGATCCGCGGCTGAGCGCGCTCGCCACGCCCTCGCGAGGCTTCGACCTCGCCCGCTGGGTCGAGCACCCCGAGTCCGCGCCTCCTCCGGAGGTGCTCTCCAGCTCGCTCATCTCCCAGTCGGGGATCTTCCTCACCTCCGTCGCCCGCCTCCTCGCCATGGGCGAGCGAGGCTTCGACCTCGACGCCCTCGCCTCGCTCTCGACCGCCGCCACGGGCCACTCCCAGGGCGTCATGGCCGCGCTGCTCTTCGCCGAGGGGCACGGCTTCCAAGGGTTCGTGCGCCGCGCCTCGGAGATCGCCAGCTACTTCTTCTGGCAGGGCTACCGGATGCAGGAGTCCTTCGTGCTCCCGACGGTGCAGCCCGCGGTGCGCGCCGCCGCCGCCCAGGCAGGCATCGGCGAGCCCTCGCCCATGGCCGCGGTGGCGGGCCTCACCGACGCGCTCCTCGCCGAGGCGCTCGCGAAATTCCACGCGGCCAACCCGCAGCTGCCGCCCATCGATGTCTCGCTCGACAACGGCTACGTGCGCAAGGTGCTCTCCGCGCCTCCCGCCTCGCTGGTGGCCTTCGCCCGCGCGCTCGCGGCCTTCCGCGTCGCCGAGGCGCAGGCCTTCGCCAGGGGCCGCCTCGGCCGCCGGCCGCTCGACTTCACCTGGGAGTTCGTCGACGCCTCGGCGCCCTTCCACTCCCGCTACATGGAGCACGGCCGCCGCGCGCTCCCTCACGACCTCGCCAGGGAGGGCATCCGCTTCGCCCCCGCGGCGCTGCGCCTCCCGGTGCTTGGCAACGACGGCTCCGACCTCCGCCTGGCGGCCGACGACGCGGCGCTGCTCTCTTCGCTGCTCCGGATGCAGCACGTCGAGCCGGTGCGCTGGGGCGCCGTCTGCGCCTCGCTGAGGCTGAGCCACCGGGACGGCGTCACCCACGTGCTGGACTACGGTCCGGGCGACGCTGTGGCGAGGCTCACCGCGCTCAACTGCCGCGGCTACGGGGTACACGTCTTCCCGCTCGCCACCGAGGCCGGCCGACGCGACGCCGCGGCGCCCAGGGAGCAGCTCCCCAGGGGCGCGGACTACCGGCGCTACGCCCCGACGCTCCGGCGCACTCCGACCGGCGAGGTGTCGCTCGACAACGCCTTCCGCCGCGCCACCGGCAGGCCGCCGGTCTTCCTGCCGGGCATGACCCCCACCACGGTGGAGGCGCCCATCGTGGCCGCGGCGGCCAACGCGGGCTTCGTCAGCGAGCTCGCGGGCGGAGGCCAGGTCACCGAGCGCCACTTCCGGCTGCGCGCGAAGGAGCTCGCGGGGCTGCTGGAGCCAGGAGCGGCCTACGTGGTCAACCTGCTGCACCTCGACCCCTACCTCTGGAGCCTTCACTGGAAGGGCGATGGGCTGGTGCGGAAGCTGCGCTCCGAGGGCGCGGCGATCGAGGGGGTGACGGTCTCGGCGGGCGTTCCGGAGGTGGCCGAGGCGAAGGAGCTCATCGAGGCGTGCCGGGCGCTGGGCATCGGGCTCGTGTCCTTCAAGCCGGGGACGGCGAAGCAGATCAAGGCGGTGCTGGAGATCGCGCGGGCCTGCCCCGACGCGACCATCGGCATGCAGGTCGAGGGCGGCAAGGCCGGCGGCCACCACTCCTGGGAGGACCTCCGCGACCTGGTGCGCGCCAGCTACCACCAGGTGAGGGAGCTGCCCAACGTGGTGCTGAGCGTGGGCGGCGGCATCCGCAACGAGGCCGACGCCTGGCAGTGGCTCAGCGGCCAGTGGAGCGAGCGCCTCGGGCTCGCGCCGATGCCCGTGGACGCGGTGTTTCTCGGGACGCTGGCGATGGCCGCGAAGGAGGCGATGACCTCGGCCCAGGTGAAGGCCCTGCTCGCGAAGACGCGAGGCACCGACGAGTGGGTCGCCCAGGGCGCCTCCAAGGGCGGCATGACCAGCGGCAAGAGCCAGCTCGACGCGGACATCCACTACGTCGACAACACCGCCGCGCGCGTGGGCCGGATGCTCGACGACGTGGCGGGCAACGAGGCCGCGGCGCTCTCCCGCAAGGCCGAGATCGTGGCCGCGCTCGCCGGGACCGCCAAGCCGTACTTCGGCGACCTCACGGAGATGTCCCCCGCCGCGGTGCTGCGGCGCATGGTTGCCCTCATGGCCATCGGCCGCTCGACGGACTACGACGACGGCCGCTGGCCCGACCCGTCGTACCGGCAGCGAGTGCAGGACATGGCGCTGCGCCTCGAGGAGCGGCTCGCCACCCGAGAGGGCCCCTCGGTGGTGCGCTCGCCCTCCGACCTCGACGACCCGGAGGCCTTCGTGGCCCGCTTCGTCGAGGCCTGGCCCGAGGCCGAGCGGGCGACGCTCACCCGCTCCGACGCGGACTACTTCGTCCAGCGGGTGTGCGCCCGACCGGGCAAGCCAGTGAACTTCGTTCCTGCGATCGATGGCGACGTGAGGCGCTGGTACAAGTCCGACGCGCTCTGGCAGAGCCACGACGACCGCTACGACGCCGACCAGGTGCTGATCATCCCAGGCCCCGAGGCGGTGCAGGACATCGCCCGGGTCGACGAGCCCGTCGGGGAGATGCTGGGCCGCTTCGTGGCCTACGGCGTGGCGCAGCTCGAGGCCGCGGGGCAGCGCCCCAGGGACGCCCGAGACGCCCTCGACGCCGCGGGGCTCGCCCGCGCCGCCGCCGCGCTGGGCCTCTCCCTCGAACTCCGAGGCGACGTGGTGGTGGCCGCGGCGCCGACCAGCAGCTCTCGGAGGGCCTCGCCCGGGGACGCCCGCCCCGCCGAGTTGGCGGCCTGGCTCGAGGCCCTCGACCCGGTGGTGCTCGCTCCCCTCGCGGCCGCGAGCGGCGTGCTGAGAGACCGCTCGCTGGCGCTCAACCCCCTCGGCAGGATGCTGCGCGTCGAGCCCGGCGACCGATGGACCGCCACCCGCGACGCCTCGCAGCGCCTCGCCTCGCTCTCCGTGCGCCGAGCCTCGGGCCACGGCATCGAGCTCAGCCTCGCCCGAGAGGGCGCCATCGGTCGCTGCGACGTGGAGCTGGTGCACGCGCTCCCCGCCGACCGGGCGGGCCATGTGAGGGAGGTGCGCGTCGCCCTCTCCTACGAGCGCGACCTCGGGCACGAGGGGCGCTTTCCCCGCGACGTGACGCCCTCCCGGGACTCCGGCCTCGGGGACTTCTACCGCGCGGCGATGGTGGGCGAGGCGGAGCCCGTGCGCGCGGGCGACGCGGTGCGCTCGACCTTCACCGTCGACCGCGACTTCGTGCGCGAGTACGCGCTCGCCTCGGGAGACGCCTCCATCGCCTACGTGGGCGGGCGAGGCTCGGCCGACACCATGCCCCTCAACGCGGCCTTCTCCGCGGCCTTCGGGGCGATCTTCCGCGCCACCTTCGTCCCGGGCGTGGCGTGGGACCCGTCCCGCCTTGTGCACCTCGACAACAGCGTCCGCTGCGAGGGCCCGGTGCTCCACGAGGGTGAGGTGGTCGACGTGACCGCCAGGCTCGTGGCCTGGGAGCCCTCCCGGGGAGGCGCCAGGGTGCGCACCGAGGCCTCCCTCCGAGTGGGCGACAGCGCCCGCGCCACCATCGCCAGCACCTTCTTCGTGCAGGGCCACGACGGGGCGTACCGCTTCCGCGCGGAGACGCTGCGCCACGCGCTCCCCGCGGGCGACGCGGCGCTCCTCGACCTGCTCTCGGAGAAGCCCTGGATCACCCTCGACAACGGGGCCTCGCTCGACGCCCGGCACGCCTTCGAGGTCACCCTCACGCTGCGCACGGAGACCCTCGGAGGCGCCGTGCTCGCCACCGTCGAGGGAGAGCTGCGAGACCCCTCCGGGCGCCGCGTGGCCTCGGTGCGCCATGAGCAGCCCGGGGTCGATGCAGCCGAGGCCGAGCCCGCGCGCTGGTTCGCGGCCTTCGCGCCCATCGCCGACGCCACCGTCACCCTGGCGCAGCCGTCGCCCGCTCACGTCGAGCGCGCCTTCGCCCCGTGGGACCTCGCGGAGTTCGCCCGCGCCTCCCGCGACGCCAACCCCCTCCACCGGGACGCCCACGTGGCCGCGCTGGCGGGCTTCGATCGCCCCATCGTGCACGGCCAGTGGACCGCCGCGCGCGCCGTGGCCGCCGCCGTCACGGGCTTCGCGGGGACCGACGGAGAGCGGGTGCGCGCCATCGAGGTGAGCTTCACCGACAGGGTGATGCCCGGGGACGAGATCGAGTTCCAGGCGCGCCACGTGGCGATGCTGGGCGGCGACCTCGTGGTGGAGGTGGAGGCCCGGGTGCGCGACGGCGCCGACGGGGTGCTCGCCCTCAAGGGCCGGGTGCGCCTCGCAGGACCGCGCACCGCCTACGTCTTCCCCGGCCAGGGTGTGCAGGCCACCGGCATGGGGATGGAGGGCTACGCTCGCTCCGCCGCCGCCCGCAAGATCTGGGACGAGGCCGACGCCTTCTGCCGCGACAACCTCGGCTTCTCGCTGCTCACCGTGGTGAGGGAGAACCCCGTGGAGATGCGCGTCGGGCTGGAGATACACCGCCACGACCAGGGGGTTCTCTTCCTCACGCAGTTCACCCAGGTGGCGATGGCGGTGCTCGCGATCGCCCAGGTGGCCGAGCTCCGAGAGTCGGGGTGCTTCCAGGACGACGCCCTCTTCTGCGGCCACTCCGTGGGCGAGTACTCCGCCATCGGCGCGGTCACCGACGCGCTCCCTCTGCCCGCGCTCGTCGAGTGCGTGTACCAGCGCGGCCTCGCGATGCAGGGCTTCGTCCCCCGCGACGCCCACGGCCGCTCGCCCTACCGCATGGCCGTGGTGCGCCCGAACATCGTCGGCATGAGCGAGCGCGACCTCGGCGCCCTCGTCTCCCGCATCGCCCGTGAGACGGGCCTCCTCTGCGAGGTGGTCAACCTCAACATCCGGGGCAGGCAGTACTCCATCGTGGGCCACGTCCCCGCGCTCGACCTGCTGCGGGCTCGCCTCGCCGAGAGGGAGCCTCCGGGCGCGAAGCCCTCCTACCTCGAGGTGCCCGGCATCGACGTGCCCTTCCACTCGGTCGCCTTGCGCGACGGCGTCCCCGCCTTCCGGGAGCGCCTGGAGGCCTTCGTCCCCGCCTCCCTCGACGTGCGGCCGCTGGTGGGGCGCTACGTGCCCAACCTCGTCGCCCGTCCCTTCTCCCTCTCCCGGCCCTACCTCGACGAGATGGCCGCCTGCTCGGGCTCCGAGGTGCTGGCAGGGCTGCAGGCCCGCTGGGACGCCGACGCCCGCCCCCCGGAGGGCCTCGGCCGAACGCTGCTCATCGAGGGCCTCGCGTACCAGTTCGCCTCGCCAGTGCGCTGGATCGAGACCCAGGACGTCGTCCTCGCCCGCGATCGCTCCGGCGTGTCCAGGGTGATCGAGGTCGGCCTGGGCGCCGCTCCCACGCAGGCCAACATGTTCAGGGCGACGCTGGCGCTCGACCCGTCGAGGCTCGATCCGCCCGCGGTCTACAACGTCGAGGCCGAGCGCCGCGCCGTCTTCCATGCCTACGAGTCGGAGGCCACCGAGGCCCCTGTCGCTGTCGCCACGGCCGCTGCCGTCGCTTCTCCCTCGACGCCTTCCCCATCGGTCGCCCGCGCTGCTTCCGCCGCCTCTGGGCCCATCGCCGACGCTCCGCTCACGGTGCGCGACTCGCTGCTCACCCTGCTCGCCCTCAAGACCCGGGTGCGCGTCGACGAGGTGCGCCCCGACGAGAGCATCGAGCAGCTCTTCGGAGGCAACTCCTCCCGGCGCAACCAGGTGATGGCCGACCTCGGCGCGGAGTTCGGCATCGGCACCCTCGACGGCGCCCACGAGGCTCCGCTCAACGCCCTGGTCGACTCGCTCCAGCGCGCCACCGGCGGCCGCTACCGCGCCCAGGGCCCCTACCTCCGCGCGCAGATCGCCGCGGCGCTCAAGCCCTTCGGGCTCTCCTCCAAGGACGTGCTCTCCTCGGTGACCGCGAGAGGACTCCCCGAGGGGCGCTCTCTCGCCATGCTCAACCGCGTGGCGCTCTGGCTACGCTCGGGAGACTCCACCCGCGCCGGGGCGCTCTCTCCGGTGGCTCCCCCGAAGCCCGGCGACCGCTCCGGAGCGACGGCCTGGATCGACGCGGCCCTCACGCAGTACGCCCGAGACGAGGGCCTCTCGCTGGGCGGCGGCGCCTCCGAGGGGGGCGGGGCTACGGTCGATGCCGCGGCGCTGGAGAAGCTCCTCGCGCGCTATTTCGGGGTGGGAGGAGCCTTCCTGGAGTCGCTGCGCTTCGCCGAGGCCGCGCTGGGCCGCGACGTCTGGGCCGAGCTGGAGGTCAAGGCCTCCTCGACCGAGGAGCCCGAGCGCCTGGCCCGCTACGACGCCGAGCACGGCGAGGGCTACGAGCGCTCCGTGAGGCCCGCGTTCGCCAGCGAGAAGGCCGTGGTCTTCACCGGGAGCTGGGCCTGGGCGAGGCGCGAGGCGCTGTCGCTCTACCACTCGCTGCGGCGTGGAGAGGCCGACGAGGCGAGGGTGCGCGACGCCACGAGGCGCATCGCGCGAGGGGCCGACGAGGCCACGGTGCGCACGCTCGCGTGGCTGCATGAGCGGGCGGTGAGGGAGGGCGACGAGCGCGCCGCGGAGGTCTTCGCTGCGCTGGTCGAGGGCGTCGACCCGAAGGGGCTGCCGAGGGCCGAGAGCGACGCGGCGCCGAGGTCCCCTGCGGTGGAGGTGAGGGCCGACGGTCGCATCGAGGACTTCGAGCGCCCGAGAGGGGAGCAGACGGCGGTCGCGGTGGCCGACGAGCTGAGCCTCGGCGGTCACGCGAGGCTGCGCTCCCACGGGGTAGAGCGCGACGGCGTGGCGGCGGCCTTCGAGGAGACGCTGTCCTCGCTGGCTCGGGGCGAGGTGAGCTTCGCCGGGCGCACTGCGCTGGTCACCGGGGCCTCCGACCGATCGATCGCCATCGAGCTGGTGAAGCTGCTTCTCACGGGCGGCGCCCGCGTGGTGGTCACCTCCTCGCAGCTCGCTCCCGAGCGGGTGCGCTTCTACCGAAGGCTCTTCCAGCGCTACGGGGCGCGAGGCGCCGAGCTGGTGGTGGTGCCCTTCAACCAGGGATCGCGGCAGGACATCCAGGCCCTGGTCAACTGGCTGGTCTCCACCGAGAAGACCACCGTCGGGGGATCGCTCCGCACGGTGAAGGAGCCCTGGCTGGTCGACCTGCTGGTGCCCTTCGGCGCCGTCGGCGAGGAGGCCACGCTGGCGGACATCTCCGACCGCTCCATGGCCACGCTCCGGGTGCTGCTCTACGGCGTCGAGGCGCTGGTGAGCGAGTGCGCCCGGGCCTTCTCCCGGCTGCACGTGAGGGAGCGTCGCACCCACGTCCTGCTGCCGCTCTCTCCCAACCACGGGCAGTTCGGCAACGACGGGTTCTACGGCGAGGCCAAGGCCGCGCTGGAGGCGATGCTCAACCGCTGGGGCTCCGAGCAGGCCGCCTGGGGGCGCCACACCTCCCTGGTGGGCGCTCGCATCGGCTGGGTGCGAGGCACCGGGCTCATGAACGTCAACAACGCCATCGCGCCGGGGCTCGAGGCCCGCGCCGGGGTGCGCACCTTCTCCGCCGCGGAGATGGGCTTGCTCCTCGCGGCGTGCTGCGACGACCGGGTGAGGGCGCTGGCCGTCGAGGCCCCGCTGGTGGCCGACCTCACCGGAGGCATGGACGGGGTGCGCGACCTCGCGGGCGTGGCGCGCTCCCTCCGGGCCGAGCTCACGGCGAAGGTCACCCGGGCGAAGCGCCTCTCCGCCCTGCGGGGCGAGGAGGCGAAGGTCCTCGGCCGGCGCGAGGAGGCGCCCCCCACGGTCACCCCCGCGGCGAGCTTCGGTCGCTACTTCGCCTTCCCGGCGCTGCCGTCGGAGCCGCGCCGCGCGTCGCTCTCCCCGCTGCGCTCGCTCGACCTCTCCAGGGTGGCGGTGATCGTCGGCCTCGGGGAGCTCGGCCCCTGCGGAGGATCGCGCCCCCGCTGGTCGATGGAGTCGACCGGAGAGCTCAGCGTGGAGGCCTGCGTGGAGCTCGCGTGGATGACCGGGCGCATCCGATACGAGCGCTCGCGGCAGCACGTGGGCTGGGTCGACGCGGCGAGCGGCGATCCGGTGAGGGAGCGGGAGGTGAAGGAGCGCTACGAGGAGGCGATCCTGGCGGACTCCGGGGTGCGCTTCGTCGACCCGAAGATGCAGTACGGCTTCGACCCGCAGAAGCTCACGGTGTGGGCCGACGTGGCGCTGGAGCAGGACTTCGTCTTCCCGGTGCCGGGTCGAGCGGAGGGAGAGGCCTTCGTGAGCGCGGCGGGCGACGGGGCCAGGCTGGTCTTCGACCCGGCGAAGGACGCCTGGCTCGTGGTGAGGAAGAAGGGCTCCGTGGTGAAGGTCGCGCGCGCCGCGAGGCTCAACCGCTACGTGGCGGGGCAGGTCCCCGGCTCGTGGGACCCGGTGCGCTACGGCATCCCCAAGGACCTCGCCGAGCAGGTCGACCGCACCACGCTCTACAACCTGGTGGCGACGGTGGAGGCCTTCTTGAGCGCGGGCCTCGAGCCCGAGGAGCTCTACCAGTACCTCCACCCCTCGGAGGTCGGCAGCACCCAGGGCGCGGGCATCGGCGGCATGCAGAAGCTCCGTCGGCTCTACCTCGACCACGCGCTCGACCGGCCCCGCCAGGGCGACGCGCTGCAGGAGACGCTCATCAACGTCACCGCCGCCTGGGTGGTGCAGACCCTGGTCGGCAGCTACGGGCCGATGGTGCATCCGGTGGGCGCCTGCGCCACCGCCGCGGTCTCGCTCGAAGAGGCCGCCGACAAGGTGCTCGGCGGGAAGGCCGCCTTCATCGTCGCCGGAGGCTTCGACGACTACGGCGAGGAAGGGGCCCTCGGCTTCTCCGACATGGCCGCGACCTGCGACACCGACGACATGCTGGCGCGCTCCATTCCCCCGAGGGAGATGTCGCGCCCCAACGACCGGCGCCGACGGGGCTTCGTCGAGGCCCAGGGCGGAGGCACCGTGCTCGTCGCTCGCGGCGACCTCGCGGTGCGCATGGGCCTTCCCATCTACGCCGTGGTCGCGCTGGCCCGCTCCTACGGAGACGGGATCCACCGCAGCATCCCCGCCCCGGGCCCCGGGGTGATGGCCGTGGCCGCAGAGCGCAAGGCGAGAGAGGGCGAGGAGAGCGGCGCGGAGCTGTGCGACCTGGCCTCACGAAACGCGGCGTGGGAAGCGCTTCGGGCGAAGCTGCGAGGGCTGGAGAGCACCCTCGGGGCGGAGCGCGTCGCGGCCCTCGAAGGCTCCGAGCGCCGGCGGATCTTCCATGAGCTCCACGCGGGCGACGAGCGCGTCTCTCCGCTGCGGCGAGCGCTGGCGGTCTACGGCCTCGGCCCCGACGACGTGGCGGCGGCGTGGAAGCACGACACCTCCACCGACGCCAACGACCCCAACGAGAACCGCGCCTACGACCGCATCTTCCGCTGGCTCGGCCGCTCTCCGGGCAACCCCCTGGTGGTGGTCTCGCAGAAGGCGCTCACGGGGCACTCCAAGGGAGGCGCCGCGGCGTGGCAGGTCGCCGGGCTCTGCCAGGGCCTCGCGACGGGGGTGATCCCCGGCAACCCCAACCTCGACGACCCCGACCCCGCGATGCGGGCCTACGAGACCGTCGCCTTCACCGACGCCTCGCTCACCTTCGCCCCCGGCGCATTCGAGGCGGGCATGGCGACCTCCCTCGGCTTCGGACACGTCGGCGGCATCGTGTGCCTCGTCCACCCCGACCGGGCGCTCGCGGCCCTCGATGACGAGTCCTTCGCGCGCTACCGCGAGCTGCGCGACGCCCGGGAGCGACAGCGCCTCCGAGACGAGCTCGCGGTCTACGAGGGAACCCGCCCCGCCGTGCGCATCCGCACGGAGAAGTCCTTCCTCGCGCCCGCGGACGAGGTCTACGCGGGGCTCGACGCCGAGCAGGCGGTGCTCCTCGACGCCTCCTCCCGGAGGATCACCCGAGGCGGTCCCATCGTCGCGGGCGGGGTGGCCGAGCGCATCGCCCCTCCGGTGGCGCACCTCGCGTCGCCCACCGAGGTCTGAGCGGGCCCGATGATCGCCGGAACCGGCATCGACGTGGTCGACTGCGCGGCCTTCGAGGCGCTGCTCCGCGAGCCGGGCAGCGCCTTCGAGGAGCGCACCTTCACCGCCGCCGAGCGCTCCACGTCGTACTCGCGAAGGTCCGGCACCCCGGCGACGCACCTCGCCGCCCGCTACGCCGCCAAGGAGGCCACGGTGAAGGCCCTCTCCCAGGCGATGGCGCCCGGTCCGCTGCCCAGGGCGCTGGCCGACCTCTCTGAGATCGAGGTGCGCTGCGACGACGACTCGCGCCCCTCCATCGCCCTCCGTGGGCGGGTTCTCTCCCTCGCCGAGGGCGCAGGAGTCACCCGCCTCCACCTCTCCATGAGCCACGACGGCGCGGTCGCCACCGCGATCGTCATCGCCGAACGCTGACGACCCGATGATTCGCCCGGAGCCCTCACCCATGTCCCTGATCCATCGTCCCTTCCGTCGTGTCGGCGTCGTCAACCGCGGTGAGGCCGCCGTGCGCTTCCTCCACGCCGCCCGCGCCTGGTCGCGGCGCCGCCACGAGCCCCTCGAGGTGGTCGCGCTCTACACCCACCCCGACCGCGACGCGGTCTTCGTCCGAGAGGCCGACGACGCGGTGCTGCTGGGCGACGCGATGGTCCCGGGGCCCGACGGCGCGCTGCGCAGCGCCTACCTCGACGCCTCCAGGGTGCTCCCGCTGCTGGTGGAGGCGGGCTGCGACGCCGTCTGGCCCGGCTGGGGCTTCGCCGCCGAGCGCCCCGATTTCGCCGACGCCTGCGCGGCCCTGGGCCTGGTCTTCATCGGACCGTCGGGCGCCTCGATGCGGCTGCTGGGCGACAAGATCGGCGGAAAGCGCGTGGCCGAGAAGCACGGCGTCCCGGTCACCCCGTGGAGCGGCGGCGCGGTGGTCGACGCGGCGGAGGCTGCCCGTCACGCGGCGCGCATCGGCTACCCCGTGCTGCTCAAGGCCGCCGCGGGCGGAGGAGGGCGGGGCATCCGGCTGGTGAGGGAGCCCTCGGAGCTCGATGCTGCCTTCGCGAGCGCCGCCAGCGAGGCCCGCGCGGCCTTCGGTGATGCGACGCTGCTGGTGGAGTGCTTCGCCCCGGAGGCGAGGCACGTCGAGGTGCAGGTGATCGCCGACGCGCACGGCCGCGTCCACGCCGTCGGAACCCGCGATTGCAGCATGCAGCGCCGTCACCAGAAGGTGCTGGAGGAGGCCCCCGCGCCGGGCCTCGGCGCCCTGGAGGAGAGGCTGCGCGAGGCGGCGGTCACCATCGCCCGCGCCAGCGGCTACGTGAACGCAGGGACGGCGGAGTTCCTGGTGATGCCCGACCTGTCGGGCTTCTACTTCCTGGAGATGAACACCCGGCTGCAGGTGGAGCACCCGGTGACCGAGTGCGTGACCGGCGTCGACATGGTGGGGCTGCAGATCGACGTCGCCCGGGGCGAGGCGCTGCCCGTGGCGCTCCCCTCGTCGCGCGGCCACGCCGTCGAGGCGAGGCTCAACGCCGAGGACCCCGACGAGGGCTTCCGCCCCAGCGCAGGGCGCCTCCTTCGCTTCGACCTGGCGACGGTCCCCGGGGTGCGCGTCGACTCCGGCTTCGTCGCGGGCGACGTGGTCCCCGGGGAGTTCGACTCGATGCTCGCCAAGGTGATCGCCTTCGCGCCGACCCGCGAGGAGGCCCTCGCCCGCCTCGAGGAGGCCCTCGCCCGAAGCACCGTCGCCATCGAGGGCGGCGCCTGCAACCGCTCGCTGCTGCTTGAGCTTGTCGCCCACGAGGCCTTCCGCGAGGGGCGCGTCACCACCCGCTGGCTCGACCAGCACCTCGCCGCGAGGCCCGGCCCCCGCGTCCGAAGGCACCTCGACGGGGCCCTGGTCGCGGCCGCCATCGGAGAGCACCAGCGCGCCCGCGCCGACGAGGTGGCCGCCATCCTCCGCCACGCGCACCGGGGTCTCCCGTCGACGGTCCCACAGCCGGAGCCCCGCGCCTTCCGCTTCTCCGTGGGCGGCGCCTCGGTCTCCCTGGAGGTGCTCGCCACCGGGCCCGACCGCTACCGCGTGGGCTGCTCGGGCGAGTCCGTCGACGTCACCTACCGCGCGACCGGCGTCGGAACGGCGCTCCTCACACTCCGCGGCAAGCGCCTCCCGGTGGTGCAGGTGCTCACCCCCACGGCGCTCCACGTCGAGGTGGACAGCGTGGCGCACCGCTTCGAGCGGGCCTCGGACGGCCGGGTGGTGGCGCCCGTTCCGGCTGCGGTGACGGGGCTCTTCGTGCGCGAGGGCGACGTGGTGCGAGAGGGCGACCGGCTGCTCACCCTGGAGGTGATGAAGATGGAGATCTCCATCGAGGCGCCGGTGGGCGGCCGCGTGGGGAGGCTCCTGGTCGAGTCCGCCTCGCGCGTCACGGCGGGGCAGTGCCTCGCCATCCTCGAAGGCGCCACCTCCGAGCGCTCGACCGCCGACACGCTCTCCCCGCTCCGCTCCGACGCTCCGCTCGACCCTTCGGCGAAGGCCTGCTCGCTCCGGCTCGGCGCGATGCTGGGCTACGACGTCACGGTCAAAGAGGTCGACGCCTCGCTCGCTCTCCTCCGCGAGGGGAGGGTGAAGACCACCCGGGCCGAGCTGGTGCGGCTGCTCGACGCGTACGTCTCCCACGAGCGGCTCTTCGACACCGCCCCAGGCCCCGACGGCGTCGCCCCCATCGACCACCTCGCCCGCCAGCTCCGTCCTGCATCCAGCCGCGACGACGCCTCCGCCGAGGGCTTCTCTGCGCTGCTCCGCTCGGCGCTCTCCTGGCACGGGGGCAGGGAGCTCGATCCTCCTGCGCGCCACGCCGACGCGCTGCTTCGGGTGCTCCAGGCGCACGGCGCGCTCGAGCTGCGCGACCGGGTGATGACCAGCGTCTTCGCGGCGGTCATTCGCGACGACCGCGGCGACGCGACGGCGCCCGAGCGGGTGGCCCTCCGCGGTCGCCTGGAGGCCTTCGCCGCCACGGTGGTGCGCCGAGACAGCGCCCTCTCCGAGGCGGCCTACGTCACCCGCTACCTGCTCTGCGACCGCCCCCGGCAGCTCGCCGACGCGGCCGAGCTTGGTCGCGCCGCCGCCGCCGCCTTCGCCCGCCTCGTCGACGAGGAGGCCACCGACGAGGCCCGTGCGTCCATCGAGGCCGGGCTCGACGAGCTCCCCCACGGCGCCCTGCTGTCGCTGGTGCACGCCGCGCCGAGCCTCGCCCGCGCCCCGGCGAGGGCCACGCTGCTCGACCTGCTCGTGCGCCGACTGCACCCCGAGGCCACTGCCTCGCAGCCCATGGAGGGAGGCTCGTCAGCCCTCTACGCCGTGCGCGGCGGAGCCCTCCTGGCGCTGCTCAGCGCGCCCGACTCGCTGATCGACGACGCGCTCCAGTCGGCGCTCTCAAGCCCCCCCGAGGCGATGGAGATCGACGTCTTCATTCCGGAGCCCGACGCGGCGTGGAAGGCGCGCTTCGACGAGGGCTTCGCGGCCTCGCTCGACGGGCTCCCTCCCAACGTGCGCCGGCTCTCGGCCAACTGGGGCAACGCCGAGCTCGGCCGGCTGAGCCGCACCTGGTCGAGAGGCGCCCGAGACACCTTCGAGGAGGACCGCTTCCACCGCGATTTCCATCCAGCGCGCATCGAGGCCACGGAGATCGCCCGGCTGAGGGAGTTCGACCTGGAGCGGCTCCCCGCGCCGGGTGAGGTCTTCCTGGCGGTGGCGCGCTCGAAGCACGACCCCGCCGACGAGCGCCTCGTGTGCATCGTGGAGGTCGAGCGCATCGACCCCGACCGCGACCCGGTCACCGGCGAGCTGCGCTACGTGCCCGGCTTCGAGCGCGTGTACCTCACGGCCCTCTACGCGATGCGCGAGGCGCAGATCCGCCGCGCCCGAGACCCGAAGCCCTTCTGGAACCGCCTCGTGGTCTTCACCCGCCCGATGCTCTCCTTCACCCGCGCGGAGATCAGCGCCGTCACCCGCCGCCTCGCGCCCACGGTGGCGGGCCTCGGCGTGGAGAAGATGATCGTCCGCGGCCGGGTCCCCGACCCCTCCCACCCCGGCGGTCGGCCGGTGCAGATCGAGTGGACCAACCCCACCGGCCACGGCGCCACGCTCATCATGGGTGAGCCCGACATGACCCCTGTGGCCGCGCTCACGGCCGACGAGCGGCGCATCATCGAGGCCCGCCGCAAGGGGCTCTTCTACCCCTACGAGCTGATCCGCTCGCTCTCCCGCGCCGACGGCGTGGGCGCCCTCCCTGCCGGTGATTTCGTCGAGCTCGACCTCGGCCCCGACGGCGAGAGCCTCGTACCCGCCGATCGACCCTACGGCCACAACGTCGCTCACCTTGTGGTGGGGGTGGTGACCAGCCGCTTCGAGCCCTTCCCCGACGGGCTCTCTCGGGTGCTTCTGGTGGGCGACCCGACGCGTGGCATGGGCTCTCTCGCGGAGCCCGAGTGCCGTCGCATCATCGCGGCGATCGACCTGGCCGAGCGCGAGGGCATGGCGGTGGAGTGGGTGGCCGTCTCCAGCGGCGCCCGCATCGCCATGGACAGCGGCACGGAGAACCTCGACTGGACCGCGAGGGTGCTCGCCCGCATCGTGCGCTTCACCCAAGCGCGAGGGACGATCAACGTCATCGTGGACGGCATCAACGTCGGCGCCCAGAGCTACTGGAACGCCGAGGCCACGATGCTCCTCCACTGCCGAGGCGCGCTGATCATGACGCCTCAGGGCTCCATGCTGCTCACCGGCAAGCGCGCCCTGGAGTACGCGGGGAGCGTCGCCGCGGAGGACAACAACGGCATCGGAGGCTTCGAGCGGGTGATGGGGCCCAACGGCGAGGCGCAGTACTTCGCGCCCGACCTCACGGCCGCCTACCAGCTTCTCTTCCGCCACCTGGCGTTCACCCAGATCGCGCCGGGGGAGAGGCGCCCGAGGAGGCTCAGGTCGCTCGACCCGGTGGAGCGCGACGTGACGCTCTCTCCCTACGGAGCGGACGGCGAGGAGGAAGGGTACCGCACCGTCGGGGAGATCTTCGACGAGGCGACCAACCCGGGTCGCAAGCGTCCCTTCAGCATCCGCCCGGTGATGCGCGCGGTGCTCGACCAGGACGTCGCCCCGCTGGAGCGCTGGGCCTCGTGGCAGGGCGCCGAGAGCGCCGTGGTGTGGGAGGGCTCGCTCGGCGGAGACCCGGTGTGCTGCATCGGCATCGAGTCGCGCCCCATCCCCCGCCGCGGCGACGCCCCCGCCGACGGCCCCGACCACTGGACCAGCGGGACCCTCTTCCCGCTCTCCTCCCGCAAGGTCGCCCGCGCCATCTCCGCCGCCAGCGGCGCCCGTCCGGTGGTGGTGCTGGCCAACCTCTCGGGCTTCGACGGCTCGCCCGACTCGCTGCGCCACCTCCAGCTGGAGCACGGCGCGGAGATCGGCCGCGCGGTGGTGAACTTCGACGGGCCCTTCGTGTTCTGCGTGGTGTCCCGCTACCACGGCGGGGCCTACGTGGTGTTCTCCCGCGCGCTCAACCCCGCGGTGGAGGCGCTCGCGCTGCGAGGCTCCTTCGCCAGCGTCATCGGCGGGGGCCCTGCCGCCGCGGTGGTCTTCCCTGGTCTGGTGCGCCGTCGCGCGGACACCGACCCGGAGGTGGTGGCGGCCCGTCGAGCGCTGGAGTCGGCGCCGCCGTCGATGCGAGCGGCCGCGGCGGGAGAGCACGAGCGGGTGCTCAAGCAGGCGCAGGCGAGGGCGCAGGCGGCCATCGCGAAGGAGTTCGACGGGGTGCACACCGTGGAGCGGGCGCTCGCGGTGGGCAGCCTGGACGGGGTGATCGCGGCGGAGACGCTGCGGCCCAGGCTGGTGGCGAGGGTGCGGGGCGAAGGGTCGGGGCGAGGGCTCGGCGCGGTGAGGGGGAGCGAGGGCGGAGAGACGGAGGCCGCTCAGCCCTCCTGAACGGTCACCCGGATCATCTTCACCGGGGTGCGCGGCCGGTCGTTGCGGTCGGTGGGGGTGGTCTCGATCTTCTTCACGACGTCCATGCCCTCGAGCACCTTGCCGAAGACCGGGTGCTTCGACGCGCCGGGCGAGAACCAGTCGAGGAAGGAGTTGTGCACCGTGTTGATGAAGAACTGGCTCGACCCGCTGTTGGGCGCGCCGGTGTTCGCCATCGAGAGCGTCCCTGGCTCGTTGGAGAGGCGCGCCGCGAACTCGTCCTTGATGGTGCCGTCGGGGCCGTCGCCGGTGCCCGCGCGAGAGCTGTTCGGGTCCTTGCTGTGGGGGCAGCCGAACTGGAGCATGAAGTTGTTGATGACGCGGTGGAAGTGGAGCCCATCGTAGAAGCCGGACTTCGCGAGCTTCACGAAGTTGCCTGCGGTGATGGGCATCTGGTCGACGAAGAGCTCGACCTTGATGTTGCCGAGAGAGGTTTCCATGAGGGCGGTGGGGTTGCTCATGCGCGAGACCCTACCAAAAGAACGGCCGGGTCCAAGTCCCCGATGCGCTCGGACGGCGGTGGGCGTTTGTGACGGCGCCCCGCTCGGGTACCGTCGCCCTCGATGCGTCGCTACCTGCTCTCCTTCGCGCTCCTCAGCCTCCAGTGCGATGACGCCCCCGTCGCTCGGGACGGCAGCGTCGACGCCGCGGAGGATGCCACCGCCGCCGAGGACGTCTTCGTCCGCACGCCCGCCCCGGCCTGCCCGGCCTTCGTGCCTCGCACCGTGCCGCGCTGCGGGAGCCCTCAGGACCGCTCCGGGATCCTCGCCGCGGACGCCGCGCTCGACGCCAAGGTGCGGCGCTTCGACCGTGGCTTCCACGCCATTCAAGCGCTCTACACGGGGGTGAACTCCGAGGCGATCGCCAACGACGACGCCGCGGTCGCGAGGATAGAGCGCTTCCTCCGGGAGGAGGACGGCTGGGACCTCGCGGCCTCCGCGGGCGTCGCTCCCTCGACGCTCCTGCGATGGACCAAGGTCGCGGGCGCCTACGCCGGGGCCGGGGCGGTGGCGGACTCGTTCCGCTACGCGGTGCTGCGCGACGAGGGGGCCGCGTGCGAGGAGGTCGACCGGGCGAGGGCGCACCTTCACGCCGCGCTCGACGGGATGCACCGCGCGGTGGCCATCACCGGCGCCCCCGGGGTGATCGCCCGGGGCTACATCCGCCGCGACCTGCCGGGCGGCGAGGACACGGTGACGGTGCCGCTCTTCGACGCGGCGGGCCGACCGCTGCCGACGGAGAAGACCAACGGCACCTGGAGGGCGCCCGCGGCCTCGGGGCCGACGGACTACGTCTGGGAGGACTCCTGCAGCCGCGACATGCTCATCGGCTGGGTGCTCGGCATGGCCGCGGCGTGGGAGGTCTCCCGGGGCGACGCCTCCGTCGATCCGGCGAGGCTGGCCGCGCTCCGCGACGACGCCCGCGCCATAGGGCGCAACCTCCGCCGGGTGAACCCCCGCGGCTACGACCTGGAGGTGCATGACGCCGACGGCCGGGTGACCTTCCACGGCTACCTCCACGAGGCCGCCGTCGACCGCGCGTACATCCCGAACTTCCGCGCCAACGGGCAGCACGCGATGATGTCCCTCGGCATCGCCGCCGCGCTCGCCCGCGTCGCCGACGACCCGGAGCTCGACGACTGGCTCCACAACGACCTCATCCGGGGGCGCGACCTGCCCGGCATCGCGCGCGACCGGGTCGACCTGGTGGACGTCGGCGAGGCGACCAACTTCTCCAACTACAACATGGCCTTCACCGGCGCCTGGCTCGCGGGGCGCTACCTCTGCGACGACGCCGCGCGAGAGGCCGTGCGCGCCGGAACCCTCACCGGCCTCTACCAGACGCCGGGCCGGCCGCGGCAGCCCGCGGAGATGGGCCAGAGCTTCTTCGACCTCGTGGCCGTCGCCGCCGGGGCGAGGGGCACCGCGTGGCGCGACCTCGACGCGGCGGGCCTCGACGCCGGGGCGGTGGCGAGGGCGAACGTGACGCTGCGGGAGTTTCCCGACGCGCCCTTCTGGGAGCGATCGAGGACCAACTGCGACGAGGCGGAGATCGCCGCGCGACACTGCGTGGGCGACGACGGGACGCCCATTCCCCTCTCGGCGACGCCTGGGCGGGGCGACACCCTGGTGGCGGCGGTTCCGGTGCCGATGCGCATCCGGCCGTCGAGCAACTTCTACTGGCGCAGCGACCCCTACCGCCCCAACGGCAGCGGCAGCCCTCGCGCCCTGCTGCCCGGCGTCGACCTCCGCATGGCCTACTGGATGGGCCGCTACCTCCGGGTCAGTACCCCGTCCCGTTGATCATCGCGAACTCCTGATCGAGCCCGACGCGGGCGTTGTAGCCGCGCCCGACGCCCTGGAAGGCCTGGGCGAGGGTCGGCTGGGTGAGCCGCTGGTGGAGGTACCCGCGGCCGTCCTCCCAGGTGCCCTCGAAGGCCCGCAGCGCCCGCTCCCTCAGCGCCGGCGGGAGCGCCTCGGCGACGGTGGTGGGCGCGCCTCCGACCGCGTAGCTCCAGTAGCGGGTGAGCCCGCTGTACAGCATCGTGGTCACGTCGGTGCCTCGCACGTTGGGGCCGTACTTGAAATCCGACTTGTTGTACTCGCTGCCGTCGAGGGCCGCGGGCTGGACGAAGCGCTCCGCCTCCGGGTCGGCTCGCAGCCGCTCGTAGAGCCCGAGCAGCACCGCGGTGCCGAGCTCCAGCGGGAGGTGACGGACCAGCCCCACCCAGCGCACGGCGCCGTCGTGGTGGGTGCTCTGACCGCAGGAGATGCGAGCGCAGGCGCGAAGGACGTCCTCGGTGCTCCCGGCCACCAGCGCCTCGACCGAGGGGAGGGCTGAGGCTCGCCAGCGCTCGTAGAGGTCGGCCTTGGTGGGCTTCTTCAGCCACTGCGTCGACGACCAGATCGGCTCCGGGTGGTGGTCGAACTCCACCAGCGCGAAGTCCGCGCCGAAGAAGCTGTCGGGCTTCGGGGCGGTCCATCGGCGGAGCACCGTGCCGCGCTTTGCGCCGTTGAAGGACTTGGAGTGAACGCGCTCGGCGCTCGGGGTGGGGGCTGCTTTCCTGGTGGCCATTGGGCTTCGTGGCGCGAGACGATATCACCCGGTGGTGAGCTGATGGCGCAGCCTGGCCCCTCGACGCTCTCTACGACCGCACCGCTGGAGGGCGCTCCGTCGCTGCTGCCGCTCGCCCGGGGGCTGCTCGACGCGCTGGGTCTCGGGGGCTTCGAGCTCCCTACGGAGGAGGCCTTCGCGCGGCCGCTACGGCTCTCCCGCCAGCTCGGCGGGGTGGCGATCTCCATCGAGCGGCGCTCCCTCACGGTGGACCCCTATGCGGGCGGAGCGAGCGACGAGCAGGCGCTGTACGTGGAGGAGTCGCCCGCCGGGCGGCTGCGGGTGTCCATCTCCGAGATCGCCTGGGTGGGACCGGAGCTGGAGGTCGCGGCGAGGGGATCGCCCGAGTGGGTGTCGGCGATCGCCGCCGTGGTCGAGGCCTTCGTGGCGAAGCACGAGAGGCGACCCGCGAAGCACCCCGGCTGACGAGGAGCCCGCTCGTGACGCCGTGGCGGCGCTCAGCGACGCAGCGCGTGCAGCGCCCAGGTGGCCGCCGCGATCGGCGCCACGTAGACCGTCGCCCACCCGAGGCCCCAGCCCAGAGAGCGCGCCAGCGAGCCTTCGCACCCGTGGCGGTCGTTGGCCACGCGCCCGATCGCCCTCATGAAGAGCCAGTACATCAGGAAGAACACCAGCGGCAGCGCGAGCTCGACCAGCACCCACGCCGCGCCGAGCGCAAGGCTCAGCACGATCGCGACCGCCAGCATGGCGAGCAGGCCCTCTCCGTCGGTGGCGCAGCCCCCGAGGCCGTCGGCCCATCCGCCGCAGCCGCTCTTCGCCGGCGCGGGGTCGTCGCCCTTCACGGCGGGAGGACGGTTCCAGGGCGTGAAATAGACGTAGTCGTCGCGGAGGCGAAAGCCGCGGTAGAGCAGGGTGGTCAGCGCGGCCACGACGATGATCCACCAGAGCGAGAGCACCAGCTCGGTCTCGATCCAGCGGGGGAGGCGCAGCGAGGCCGGGAGCATCACGGCCGACCCGGCGAAGGCGGCCAGCATCACCAGCGCCGTGGCGCGGGCCGACACCCGCGGCGCGGCGGCCATCAGCACCTGCCGGGCGCTCGCGCGGTAGATCGACCCAGCGCGCTCAGGGATGGGCTCGGCGATGGGCTCGTCGGGGTCGCGGTGCTCGACGACGACCCGGGCGCTGCGGCCCGAGAGCGCGATGGCGGCGGCGATGCCGAGCGCGGCCACGACCCCGACGACGACCTCGATGGGGGAGGTCTCCCAGACGCCGAGGCGCCGCTCTGCGAAGAGCCCCGCCGCCCCGGTGATCAGGAGGAACGACACCGCCAGCGACACCCGGCGCGCCGCCCGGGTGGAGTGCTCGTAGGCGCAGCGAGCGCACATCGGCTGCGCGTCGACGCGGAAGCGGTAGCACTCGTCGCAGAGGGTGCGGCTGCACCCGGCGCAGCGCACGACGGAGTCGCGGCGAGGGTGGTTGCGACAGGGCGGCGGAAGCTTGGGCAAGGCGCTCATCGGGTGAGCCCGATGTCACCACCGGCGGGGCGGTCGCGCCAGGGTGACCGCGATGCCAGGGCAGGTGCAGTAGGGGCGGCGCTGCTCTACCCTCGCGACCGGAGGCAATCACGATGGAGCGAAGGAAGATCCTGCGAGCGCTGGCGGTGGTGCTGGTGACGGGTGTGGTGACCGGGTCGCGTCCGGCCGAGGCGCAGCACCCGATCGTCGACGTGTCGGGGGAGTGGAACTCGGTGTTCGCGGGCGGCACCTCGACGCTGCGGCTGACGCAGTACGGGGCCACGGTGGTGGGCGTCTACGGGAGCAGCTCCTCGATGCCCGGCGCGATGGCGGGCCGGGTCAACGGCCGACTGATGCTAGGGCGCTGGACCGACGCGTCCTCGTCGGGAGGGTTTCGGTTGGAGTTCTCGCCCGACGGGCGGCGCTTCGCCGGCACCTGGGGGCGCACGGTGGACTCCAACACCTCCGGCGGCCCCTGGATCGGCAGCCGCTGAGGCTCCTCAGCGCCCCGTCTCGGCAGCGCTCTCCGCGATCGCCCTGAACTCCGCCGCGTCGAGGTGCTGCGGCGTGTAGCTCGCCCCCGCCATCTGGAGCTGCCTCCAGAACGAGCGCAGGTGGTTTCTCGACCCTCGCTCCAGGGTGTCGAGCGTCGCCCGGACGTCGGCGCTCGTCGCGACGCCCCGCATCTCGCGGAGGTCCGCGATGTCGAGCTCCTCGATCTCGGCGCCCACCTGGAGCGCCGCCACGGTCGACGCGCTGCCCCTCGCCACGAGCGCGTCGTGGAGCGACTGCAGCGTCGGATCGGCGAAGCTCCCCGCGGCCCTGCCCGCGCTGGGGTCGGCGATGCCGTAGCGATCGAGCAGCGTCTTCACGGCCTCGGTGTGCGTCTGCTCGCTCGCGGCGATGTTGCTGAAGACCATGCTGCGCCCCTGCAGCGCGACGTACACGTCGTGCGCGAGCTTCTCCTCCTCGCGGAGCCACCGTAGCAGCGCGGCCTCGTCGGCGAAGCGCGCGCTCCCGTCGGCGGTCGCGGCGTCGGCGGTCGCGGCGTCGTAGGCCGCGGCGTCGAAGCGGTTGCCGCCGTTGCCGTCGTTGCCCGCGTCGCCGCAGGCGGAGAGCGATGCGCCTAGCGCGACGACCATGGGGATGAGGTAGGCCTTCATGACGATGTCTCCTTCGGGGGGATCACCCGGTGGGAGCCCGCGCTCCGTCGCGTGGGTTCGCGCGTCCCTCCGAGGAGGGGTTCCTTCCCTTCCGTTGGCCTGAACTCGGCGCGACGTCAGCGCCGCGAGGGCATCGCCAGCGGGCGCAGGTAGCGCAGCGCCGCCGTGGGCTCGGCCGCCACGGCGCTGAGCAGGCCGCCCGCGAAGGCCCCCATCACTCCCGCCGACCCCACATCACAGCCCGACAGGAACAGGTTGCGGATGGGCGTTCGCGGGCGCAGCCAGGGGTTGCGGTAGCGGTCGGGCGTCGAGACGACCCCGTAGATCGCCCCCGCGGCGGGGTTGGCGAAGTGCTCGGTGGTCAGCGGCGTCGACAGCTCGGCGTGGCGCAGCATCGGCTCCAGCCCCGGGCGATGCTTGAAGAAGATCTTGAGCATCCTCGCCTTGAGGTCGGCCTTGAGGGCCTCGTACTCGGGGCCTCGCTTCATCCACGCGCTGCCTCGCCACTTCGCGAAGGCCTCGTAGGGCACGAAGGTGACGATCTCGCCCGTGTGCAGCATCGAGGGACCGGGGTCGTGCGACGGGTCTTTCAGCGACGGGTACGAGGTGTAGAGCAGCGGCGGCAGGGCGTCGGGCGAGGTGAAGTCCCAGGCCGTGAGCTCGGTGTCCCAGGTCTCCCAGAACCACTGGTTTGCCGCCCCTGCGCCGGCCTTCGTGATGTCCCCTTCGAAGCCCATGTAGAGGCACACGTGCGCGGGCGATGGGGGCATGGAGTTCACCGCGGCGGCCCACTCGCCCGGCCTCGCCTCGGGCGGGACGAGCTGCGACACCGTCACCCGCGCGTTGGCGGCGCTCACCACCCGGTCGGCGCGGATCTCCTCACCGTCCTTCATGCGCACCCCCACCGCGGCGCCGTCCTCGATGAGGATGTGGTCGACCTCGGCGCGGATGCGCGTCCAGCCTCCGGCGTCGGCGACCGTGCGAAGCATCGTGCGGGCGATGTTTCCCGCGCCTCCCACCGGGTAGTAGGCCCCGTGGAGGAAGTGGTGCACCACCGAGGCGTGGATGGCGAAGGACCCCTGGCTGGGCGGCGATCCGTAGTAGCCCCACTGCCCGGCGAGCACGACCTTGAGCCGGGGGTTGGTGGTGATCTCGTCGAGCACCGATCGCAGCGTGCGGTCGGTGTAGCGAGAGGACGCCCTCAGCGTGAGCGGCGACAGGGCCGTGGCGAGGCCCTCGGGCAGCACCCGCGTGGCGTAGTAGCCCCACATGGCCGAGACCGCGTGGCGCACCTCGGAGAAGTACCGGTCGATGGCCTCCCGCTCGTCGGGGAAGGCCTCGTAGAGGTTCTCCTTGTACTGCCTTCGGTTGTCAGGGAAGGAGATGTCGAAGCCGTCGGGGTAGTGGAAGTGCTCGTACTCCGCCCCCAGCGAGGCCCACTTCAGGCGACCGCCGGTGAGGTCGCCCAGGATGCGCCCGAGCAGGGCCTTCTCGGTGACCTCGCCGATGGCATGCACCCCGACGTCCCAGTGCCAGCGCTTGCGCTTGAACGAGTGGGTGAAGCCGCCTGGGACGTAGTGCCGCTCCAGCACCAGCACCCGCTTGCCCAGCTTCGCCAGGATCGCCGCGGTCGTCATGCCCCCCATCCCCGAGCCGATCACGATGTAGTCCCAGCGCTGGGACGGGGCCGTTCGGCTCCAGGGTCGGTCGTCGTCTCGCTCCATGGCGGTGATCCTCCGCCCCGCGTCGTAGCCCGCATCGGCGACCGCAGGCAACGCGCTCGATGAGCGAGGGCCTCCTTCGGCTGACCTTGGCTGTAGAGGGGTGAGGGGACGGATCGAGGGGGGGGAGTGAGAGCGAGGCTGACGCCCGCGCAGCATCGGGGGCTACGCGGGCGGCGCTCTCGGGGGCGGCGCTACGGCACGCAGTCCACCTGCCGCACGAAGAGCCCGGAGTTGTTCGTCGGGCAGGTGAGCAGGCTGGAGTAGCCGGTGGGGATCGCGCTGAACGCCCCGTGGCAGTAGTTGCCCCAGCGGAGCGCCGAGAGGGTGATGCCCGAGAGCACCGGGTGGCTGGCGCCCGCCGCCGTGATGGCCGTGGGCTCGCCGTTGGTCGTCGTGTGGGCGAGCGGGCTGCCGAAGGTCGGGATGAAGCTCGCCGGGGTCGGCGACGACGCGCTCAGCAGCGAGCAACCCCAGGAGAAGTAGAACCCGGTGCGACCGCCGGCGCTGTTGCGCCCGAGGCCCGCCAGCCAGGTGACGTGGTTGGAGATGTACAGCGAGGCGCCCGCAAGGGACGAGTGGTAGTCGGGGTCGGCCGAGTTCATCGAGACGCGACCGGTCACCGCAGGACCCCAGGTGCCCTGGGTGGCGCTCAGCGTCGCGAAGGTCGCCGTCGAGCCGCTGCACCGGTTGCCGTCGACCCAGAGGACGTCGTACTCGCCGAAGTTCGCGGTGGTCATCGAGCGCCACATCGCGTCGCTCGCGACCGTGACGATGGTGCCCGCGGGGAAGCGTCCCTGCGAAAAGGTGCCGCCCGGTCCGTAGATCAGCACCCGCGCGGGCGCCGTGTTGCAGCGCGGGCCGCAGCTTCCCGCCGTGCACGCGCTCGCGCCGCAGGAGGTGCCGCAGCGCCCGCAGTGCGCCGCGTTGGTGTTGAGGTTGGCCTCGCAGCCGTTGGCGGCCACGCCGTCGCAGTCGCCGAAGCCGGGGTTGCAGGTGAAGCCGCAGGCGCCCGCGGCGCAGGTCGGGGTCGCGTTGGCCCGCGCCGGGCAGACGGTGCCGCAGGTGCCGCAGGTCGAGGTGCTGGTGTTGAGGTTGGCCTCGCAGCCGTTGGTCGCCACGCGGTCGCAGTCGGCGAAGCCCGACGTGCAGACGAACGCGCAGGTGCTCGCCGCGCAGACCGCGATCGAGTTGGGGCCCGCGGTGCAGGTCGTGGTGCACGAGCCGCAGCGGGTCGGGTCGTTGGTGAGGTTCACGCAGCCGCCGCTGCAGAGCGTGAGGGGCGCGCCGCAGGTGGCGACGCAGGCCCCGGCGGAGCACACCTGGCCGGCCGCGCACCCGCGCCCGCAGGCGCCGCAGTTGGCGTTGTCCGTCGCGGTGTTGACCTCGCAGCCGTCCGCGGCGCTCGCGTTGCAGTTCAGGAAGCCCGGATCACAGGTCGTGATCGCGCAGGCCCCCGCGGTGCAGGTCTCGCCCGCGTTGGCGAGGGCGCACGCGCGGCCGCAGGCGCCGCAGCTCGACACGGTGGTGTTGAGGTCGGTCTCGCAGCCGTTGGCGGCCACGCCGTCGCAGTTGCCGAAGCCCGTCGCGCAGGTGAGCACCGTGCAGGCGCCCGCCGCGCAGCCGCTCGCCGTCGCGTTGGTGAGCGCGCACGCGCGGCCGCAGGCGCCGCAGTTCGCCGGGTCGTTGGAGGTGTTGGCGCAGTACGCCGCCGCCAGGGTCCCGCACGTGGTGAGGGGCGACGCGCAGGTCGCCGTGCAGGCGCCGCTCGAGCACACCTGGCCCGCGGCGCAGGTGCGGCCGCAGGCGCCGCAATTGTTGTTGTCGGCCTGGAGGTTGACCTCGCAGCCGTCGGACGCGGTGCCGTTGCAGTTGAAGAAGCCCGTCGCGCAGGCCGTGATCGCGCACGCGCCGGCCCCGCAGGCCGCGGTCGCGTTGGCGAGGGTGCACGCCCGGCCGCAGGCGCCGCAGCTGGCGCTGCTGGTGAGGAGGTTGGTCTCGCATCCGTCGGACGCGGTGCCGTTGCAGTCGCCGAAGCCCGTGGCGCAGGTCTGCACGGTGCAGGCGCCGGCGCCGCAGCCCGAGGCCGAGGCGTTGGGGAGGGCGCACGCCCGGCCGCAGGCGCCGCAGTTCGCCGGGTCGATGGTGGTGTTGGCGCAGTACGAGGCGCCCCCGCTGGAGCAGGTCGTCAGCGGGGTGGCGCAGGTCGTGGCGCAGACGCCGCGCGAGCACACCTGGCCGGCCCCGCAGGTGCGGCCGCAGGCGCCGCAGTTGGTCGAGTCGGTCTGGGTGTTGGTCTCGCAGCCCGAGGCCGCGCTGCCGTCGCAGTCCGCGAAGCCGGTGCCGCACGCGGTCACCGCGCAGACGCTCGACACGCAGGCCGAGGTCGCGTTGGTGAGCACGCAGGCGCGGCCGCAGACGCCGCAGTTGGTGGAGTTGGTCCGGAGGTCGACGCAGGCGCCGCCGCAGAGGGTCTGGCCCGCCGGGCAGGCGCACGCGCCCGAGACGCAGCTCTGGCCCCCGGCGCACGCGTTGCCGCAGGCGCCGCAGTTCATGTTGTCGGTGCGGAGGTTGGTCTCGCAGCCGTTGGTGGCCGCCCCGTCGCAGTTGCCGAAGCCGGTGCCGCAGCTCACGACGACGCAGGCGCTGGCGTTGCAGCCGCTGATCGAGGCGTTGGCGAGCGCGCAGGTGGTGCCGCAGGTGCCGCAGTTGGAGGGATCGCTCAGCGTGTTGGCGCAGTACGACCCGCCCGCGCCGGCGCAGGTGGCGAGCGGCGCCGCGCAGGTGGTGGTGCAGACGCCGGCGGAGCAGACCTGGCCGGCCCCGCAGGTGCGCCCGCAGGCGCCGCAGTTGGCGTTGTCGGTCTGCAGGGCGACCTCGCAGCCGTCGGCCGCGCGCATGTTGCAGTCCGCGAAGCCCATGGTGCAGGCCATCACGGCGCAGTTGCTCGCGGAGCAGGTGGAGCTCGCGTTGGCGAGCGCGCAGATGCGCCCGCAGGCGCCGCAGTTGGCCGCGCTCGACGCGAGGTTGGTCTCGCAGCCGTTGGAGGCCACGGCGTCGCAGTCACCGAAGGACGCGGTGCAGGTGCCCACCGCGCAGGCGCCGCTCGCGCAGGCGTTGTCGGCCACGTTGGGCAGCGAGCACGCGGTGCCGCAGGCGCCGCAGTTGGCCGGGTCGACCGCGACGTTGGCGCAGAACTGCGACGGGCTGGTGCCGCAGGTGCGGAGGGGCGAGGCGCAGGTGGTGGTGCAGGCGCCGCCGGAGCAGACCTGGCCGGCCCCGCAGGTGCGCCCGCAGGCGCCGCAGTTGGCGTTGTCGGTCTGCAGGGCGACCTCGCAGCCGTCGGCCGCGCGCATGTTGCAGTCCGCGAAGCCGGTGTCGCAGGCGGTGATGCCGCACGCGCCCGAGGCGCAGGTCGGCGTCGCGTTGGGGAGGCTGCAGGCGCGGCCGCAGGCGCCGCAGTTGCTGGTGTCCGTGAGCAGGTTGGTCTCGCAGCCCGAGGCCCCCACCATGTCGCAGTCGCCGAAGCCGGCGTTGCAGCGGGCGACGCCGCAGCGACCCGCGACGCAGGTCTGCACCGAGGCGTTGACCAGCGCGCAGGTGGTGCCGCACGCGCCGCAGTTGGAGGGGTCGTTCTGCGTGTTGGCGCAGTACGATCCCGACGCGGGGGTGCAGGTGGTGAGGGGCATCGCGCAGGTGCTGCCGCAGGCCCCGGCGGAGCACACCTGGCCGGCCCCGCAGGCGGTGCCGCAGGCGCCGCAGTTGGCGTTCTCGCTCTGCAGGTTGACCTCGCAGCCGTTGGCGGGATCGCGGTCGCAGTCCGCGAAGCCCGCGGCGCAGGCCATCACGGCGCAGGTGCCCGCGGCGCAGGTCGGCATCGCGTTGGGCAGCACGCAGGCCCGCCCGCAGCCGCCGCAATTGGTGAGGCTGTCTCGGGTGTCCGTCTCGCAGCCGTTGGCCGACATCCCGTCGCAGTCGCCGAAGTTCGGGGCGCAGCGCACGACGCCGCAGCTCCCGTCGGCGCAGCCCGCGGCGGCGGTGTTGGGCAGCGAGCAGGCGCGGCCGCACATCCCGCAGTTGGCGGGGTCGATCGAGGTGTTGGCGCAGTAGGCGCCCGACGCGCTGGCGCAGGTCGCGAGGGGCGCCGCGCAGGAGGTGCTGCACGCCCCGGCGGAGCAGACCTGGCCGGCCCCGCAGGTCGTGCCGCAGGCGCCGCAGTTGGCGTTCTCGGTCTGGAGGTTGACGCAGGTCGAGCCGCACTGGGTGAGCCCGGTGCCGCACGAGACCGCGCACACGCCCGCGGTGCACGCGGTGCCGGAGGGGCAGGCGTTGCCGCACGCGCCGCAGTGGAGGTTATTGGTCTGCAGGTCGAAGCAGGCGCCGCTGCACTGGGTCTGGCCCACCGCGCAGGTGAGCGTGCAGGCGCGGTCGACGCAGATGCTGCCCGCCGGGCACTCGGTGCCGCAGGCGCCGCAGTTCAGCCGGTCGCTGCGCAGGTCGGCGCAGAAGGTCGCAGCGCCGCCGTCGGCGCGGGCGCCCCCGTCCCCGGCGCCTGACGAGCAGGTCGCGAGCGACGCGGCGCAGGTCGTGCCGCAGGCTCCGAGGCTGCACACCTCGCCCGCCGCGCAGGCGCGGCCGCAGGCGCCGCAGTTGGCGTTGTCGGTCTGGGTGTTGACGCAGGTGCCGCCGCAGGCCGAGGCGCCCATGGGGCAGGTGAGCTGACAGGTCCCGGCGACGCACAGCATCGAGGTGCCGCAGGCGGTGCCGCAGGCGCCGCAGTTGGCCGGGTCGCTCTGGGTGTTTGTGCAGGTGTTGCCGCAAATCACCTGCGCCCCCGTACACGAGGGCCCGAGGTCCGATACGACGTCGCTCCCGGCGTCGGGTGGGCCGCCGACGATAGACGTGCCAGTACAGCCAAGCATGAGAACCCCGACGGCGAGCCATGAGGCCAGCCGCCGGGTACGACCCGAAGTTCTTTGTTTCATAGGAGTGCCCTCACCGCCCCCGCGCCATTCGCGGTCCGGCGAGACTAGGGCCGATCGGCCCTGAGAAGGACGGCAATCGTGTCGCAAGGCGCGATCTCGGAGGCCGGCGGGCTCTGTCCTGCTCCGGGGAGATGCCACCGACTTCTCGCCCGGCGGATCGACCCTCTCAGGCCAGGTCGAAGACCAGCACCTCGGCGCCGTCGACCCCATCGATGTTCACGGCCCCCTCCTCAGAGAGCGCCGCCGCGTCGCCCGCGCCGAGCTCCTGCCCGTTGATCCTCGCCCGGCCACGGGCGACGTGTACCCACGCGTGCCGCCCCGGCGCCAGCTCGTGCCTCGCGCCCTGGCCGCTCGCGAACAGCCCCGCGTACAGCCGCGCGTCGGTGTGGACCGTCACGCTCCCTCCGCCCCCGTCGGGCGAGGCGACGAGCCGCAGGCGGCCGTCCTTCTCCTCTCGGGAGAAGGTCTTCTGCTCGTAGCCAGGCGCGATGCCCGGCTGCGAGGGGAGCAGCCAGATCTGGAGGAAGTGCACCAGCTCCGTCGACGAGGCGTTGAACTCGCTGTGCGCGACGCCGGTTCCTGCGCTCATGCGCTGCACGTCCCCAGGGCGGATCACGGACCCGGTTCCCATCGAGTCGCGGTGTTGGAGCCCGCCCTCCAGCACATAGGAGATGATCTCCATGTTCTGGTGACGGTGCGTGCCGAAGCCCTTCGTGGGCTGCACCCGGTCTTCGTTGATCACCCGCAGCGAGCGGAAGCCCATGTGTGCAGGGTCGTGGTAGTCGGCGAACGAGAAGGTGTGGAAGCTGTTGAGCCAGCCGTGGTCGGCGTGGCCGCGCTCCTCGGCGCGTCGGATGGTCATCATGGGTGCTCTCCTTCTTTGCCTCGGGCGGCGCCGCCCGCCGTCCCTAAGCCTCCATCATGGCCACGGTCCCCCCATCAAGGGAATCGGCCAGATGGCCATGTATGCTGCCCCGTATGTCACGCTCCCCTTCCTCCCGGCGTGCCTCGCTCGGCGCGCTCTCTCTCTGTGCCATGACCGCGTGCAGCGACAGCGGCGCCCCGGTGGACGCCTCCACCCCCGACGTCGTCGACGTGCCCGCGAGCGACGTGCCCGCGAGCGACGTGCCCGCCGCCCCGCTGCGGCGCTGCCCGACCGTTGGTCGCGGCGCCGTCGAGGGGGACCACTGCTTCGTGCTCACGCCCTCGGAGTCGGGGCTCCCCGCGGCGGGCGCGAACGCGGACGAGGACCAGTACGCGCTGCGCCCCGCGAGCGCCGCGCGCGGCCAGCTCCTGCTCTTCTTCAACGGCAGCGGCGGATCGCCCCGCGGCGGTGTCGCCTCCGCCTCCACCAGCTTCTACAGCGTCGCGCGGGCGCAGGGTCTGCACGTGCTCGCGGTGAGCTACCGCTCGGATGAGGCGATCGGGGTACTCTGCGCCGCCGCGGCCGACCGGGACGCGTGCTTCCTCCAGACGCGCACCGCCGTGCTCACCGGCGAGTACCAGGACGGAGCCGCCGCGAGCCTCCGTGGCATCGAGCGCCATGAGGGGGTGTACGCGCGCCTCCTCGCCGCCCTCATCGCCCTCGCGCGGCGCGATCCCGCCGGGGGCTGGGATGCCTACTTCGACCCGGCGATGCTCGCGACGCCCCTGCGCGCGGTGCGCTGGGAGCGCGTGATGGCGTCGGGGCACTCGCAGGGGGGCGGGCACGCGGCGCTGCTCGGGAGACGACACGCCCTCGCGCGGGTGATCGCCCTGGCGTCTCCGTGCGACAGCAACCGCGGGGTCGCCGCGCAGTGGCTCGTCAACGACGGCTCCTACGCGACAGACCCCGCCACGCGCTTCTTCGGGCTGGGCGCGCCGGGCGACGCGATCTGCCCCGGGTACCCCGCGGCCTGGGAGAGCCTCCGCATGGCCCCCGCCGCGCGCATCGCCGACGCCGTGGTGTGCGGTGAGGGAGCGCACGGCGCCCCCATCGCATGCGTCGAGAACGCGGGGCGCTGGGAGCGGCTGCTGCAGCCGTAGCGCGGCGGCCTGACGGGGGAGTAAGGGTGCGTCGCGCCGCGAGGGCTCACACTCTGCCCACCACTTTTCTCCGCGGTGTCGTAGAGGGGGCCTCCATGTTGCTCGACCTCCACCGTCACCTCGAAGGGTCGCACAGCCCTCGCGCCCTCCTCGACGTCGCCCTCGCCTTCGACATCCGCAACCCCCTCTTCTTCGACGCCGCGACCGGCCAGCCCGTCGCGCCGGAGGTGCTGGCGCGGCAGCTCACGATGCAGTCGCCTTCGGACGATGCGTCGGTGTTCTACCAGTGCATCGTGAAGGCCCGCGCGGCGTACGTGAGCGTCGAGGCCATCGGCGCGCTGGCGGGCAAGGCCTTCCGCGAGGCGGCGCACGACACCGACGGCTTCGAGATGCGGCTCTCGCTCTTCTCCATGGCGCGCACCCTCATCGAGCACCAGGGGCGGGTGTGGCGAGACGTGGCGCCGGTGGAGTTCGCCGAGCGCTACGCGAGGCCCGTGCTGCAGGCGGTGCTCTCGGCGCGCGACGAGGCCTCCCGGGAGACGGGCAAGCCGATGCTGGTTCGCCTCGGGCTGTCTCGCACCTTCGAGAGCGAAGCCCACTACCGGGCCCTGGCGGCGATGGCGCGAGAGCACGCCGCGGCGCTCGTGGGCCTCGACGTGCTTGGCATCGTGATCGGCGCGGACACCGAGCCCTTGCCGCCGGGGCTGCTCGACGTGCTGGCGACGCTGCGCCGCGACCTGCCGGACCTGACCATCCACGCCGGGGAGTTCGCGGACCACGCCTCCGTCGACCGCACGCTGGCGCTCTCGCCGCGAGGCATCGGCCACGGCGTTCACTCGCTGCAGAGCCCCGCCACGCTGGAGCGCCTGGCGAGGGAGGGCGTCACCCTGGAGGTGTGCCCGACGAGCAACCGGCTGCTCATCCCGACGGCGTTGAGGGCGCTGGAGGCGGCGCACGGGGGCGCGACGCCGCTGAAGGCGCTTCAGCGGGCGCAGGTGCGCTGCGTGCTGGGGAGCGACGACCCGACGCCGATGGGGACGTCGTTTCGGCGTGAGGTCGAGGTCGCGAGGGAGCTCGGCGTCGACATGGCGCAGCTAGAGGCCGACACCGGGCGTCGCTGGGCCGAGCTGACGGGGTAGCGCCGGGTAGGGGAATGCTCCATGGGCGTCCCATGCTTCCACCGATGGGTCGACGACTTCGTAGGGCGGTGATCGCGCTCGATCTCCTGCGAGCGCAGCGCGAAGGCACGACCGGTCTCGACCGGCGTCAGGGGGCCCGCCTCTCGGCCCTGATAGCGCACGCCCGGGCGTCATCGCCCTTCTATCGGGCGAAGTACCGCGGGCTGCCCGAACATCCGTCGTTGCGCGAGCTGCCGGTCGTGAGCAAGCCGGAGCTGATGGCCGCGTTCGATGACTGGGTCACCGATCCGCAGGTCGACCGGGTCGGAGTCGAGGCCTTCATCGCAGACCCTGCCCGCATCGGAACGCGCTACCTCGGCCGGTACTTCGTCTGCAGGACCTCGGGCACCACCGGGCACCCGGGCCTGTTCGTCCATGACGCGCACGCGTGCGCCGTGTACGAGGCCTTCACCGCTCGCATCGACCTGGCATGGCTGTCCGGTCCCCAATGGATCCAGATGGCCCGTCAGCGCGCTCGCTGGGCCGCCGTGCTGGGCACCGGGGGCCATTTCGCAGGCGAAGGGTGGATGGAGTTCCAGCGGCAGCGAGACCCCTGGCGGCGACGCACCCTCCGCGTGTTCTCCCTCCAGCGTCCGCTTCCGGAGCTCGTCGCTGCGCTCAACGCCTTCGATCCGGCGGTGCTCACCAGCTACCCGAGCGCCCTGGAGCTGCTGGCCGGGGAGCAGCTCGCCGGTCGCCTCCAGGTGCGCCCGGTGATCGTGGAGCTCGGCGGCGAGTCCCTCGGCGAGGACGCCCGCGCTCGCATCGCTGCGGGCCTTGGCGGCGCGCTGCACGACGCCTACTCGGCCTCGGAGTGCATGGCCATGGCCTTTGACTGCGCGCACGGGTGGCTGCACGTGAACAGCGACTGGGTCCTCCTCGAACCCGTCGATGCCGACGGGCGCCCGACAGCGCCGGGCGAGGCGTCGCACACGGTCCTGCTCAGCAACCTGGCCAACCGCGTGCAGCCGATCATCCGCTACGACCTCGGCGACACGGTCCTCGCTCGCCAGGACCCCTGTCCCTGCGGCAACCCGCTGCCCGCGATCCGTGTGCAGGGCCGACGTGACGACGTGCTGCGGCTGCGATCCGCGGAGGGAGCGACGATCCGCGTCCTCCCGCTGGTGGTCGGATCGGTGGTCGATGAGACACCCGGCGTGCAGCGGAGCCAGCTCGTGCAGACCGGAGCCCGCTCGCTGCTGCTGAGGCTCGACCTGGAGCCGGGCGCATCAGCCGAGCGGGTCTGGACGCAGGCTCACGCCCGCCTCGCGGACTTCCTGATCGCCCAGGGACTGCGAGGAATCGAGATCGTCCACGGAGCCGATCCCCCCTCGCGCAGCGCGACGAGCGGGAAGTTCCGTCAGGTCATCGCCGGAGGGATCCAAGGGTCAGTCTGACGAAGCCGATGGGGGGAAGTTGTGAGGTGCTGGTGCCCCACACCCATCCGAGCACCGCTCTCAAGGGGGGGGAGCGAGCGCGGGCGTCGCGCGGCGATCCAGTGGGCTCACATCGAGGAGGGCCCCCCGCCTTCCGCGAGACGTGCCGGATGTGCCGCAGGAGCGGTCGGAATGGAGCGCCTCCGCAACAGGGTCGAGCGGGCACCGACGCCGCTCTCTCGCGCCGTGGGGTGGTAAGAGACCCTCCACCATGCGAAAGCGTCATTTCCTCTTCGGTCTGATCTCGCTCCTCTCGCTCGGCCTCCCCGCGGGGGCCGACCCGGGGCTGTCCCGTCCGACGGTCACGGTGCCGCGCGGCCCGCGACCCACCGCGCTCCGCACCCGTGACCTGCGCGTGGGCACCGGCGCCGTGGCGGTCGCGGGCAGGGAGGTGGAGGTGCAGTACGTCGGCGTCGCGTGGTCGACCGGCCGCGAGTTCGACGCCTCATGGAACCGCGGGAGCCCCTTCCGCTTCACCCTCGGCCGCCGGATGGTCATCGCCGGCTGGGACCAAGGGGTCGCGGGGATGCGCGTGGGCGGCCGTCGCGAGCTGGTGATCCCGCCGTCGCTGGGCTACGGCGAGCGGGGCGCCGGGGGCGCCATCGGCCCCAACGAGACGCTGATCTTCGTCGTCGACCTCATCGCGGTGCGCTGAACTCTCGCGGACCCCAACACCCCGTTCCCCGCGTTCACAACCGTCGTGATCCCGTTCACGACCGTCGTGATCCTCGACGGCCCTCTCTGACTACTTCGGGGGTTCGAGCGCCGCGGTGATCCGATCGGCCTCGGCTTCGTGGAAGTCCGCCTCGCCGATGTCGCCGCGGGCGCGGGCGAAGGGCGCCAGCGCGCGTCGCGCGTCGCGTTCGAGCGAGAGCGCGCCGGCGACGAGGGCGTGGGACAGCACCTCCTGCGCGGCGGCCTCGCGGGCGCTCGCGGCGGAGGGTCCTGCCGGGAGATTCGCGAGCGCGAGCAGCGTGCCGAGGCGGGTGCGCGGCAGGTCACGGAGCTTCTCGGCGGCGTCGAGGAGCCCGGCGATGGCGAGCTCGTCGTCGCCGCGAGCGACGAGGTGACGCGCGAGCGCCTGCTGCCAGCGGTCGAAGAGGCGCCACGAGCGGTAGCGCTCGTCCTCGTCGGTCCAGGCGGCGGCGCAGGCGTCGAGCGCCGTCGTGGCGTCGTCGGCGCGGGCGTCGTCGACGGCCTTCTCCGCGTCGCGTACCGCGCGCTCCAATCGAACAAAGGGGGTCTCGACGGGGCGCTCGGGGAGGTGGTCGGGCAACGCGGGAGGAGTCGTGTCGGCGTGGAGGCGCTCCTTCGCCTGCTCCTCGCGCTCGCGAAACACCCGGAGGTCTGGCGAGAGACCGAGCTCGGCGTAGCGCTTCGCGATCTTCTCCAGCGCCTCGACCTGGAGGTCGAGCGCGCCGGACCGCTCGCCAAGGCGCAGGCTTCGCTGATGATGCTGGAGAGCAGCGACCGCATCGAGGCGCTCCCACGCGATGTCTGCGCGTAGGTACTCGACATAGGCCGTAACCATGGGCCACCAATCGGTGGCTCGGCGGCGGATCGTCTTGAGGGCCTCGTGAAGCCAGCGCTCGGCTGAGGCGAGCTGGCCGAGTTCAAACAATCTAGTCGCTGCCCGAGTGCAAGTCGGGCCAAGGAAATTCTCTGCAAGCTGTACTTCCCACCGGAAGGCGTTGGCCAGCGTCTGTTCAAGACCAGAGAATGCTATGCGCCACTCGGTCGAGAGGAGGGCAACATCCACCCGCTCCAGAAACCTCTCTTTTGGAGCGTTCCTGCTACGTCCGCTTCTAACGAATTCGCGCGCATCTTCAATGCGCTCCTGCCTTCGCAGAATGGATAGCTTCGAATTGCGCCATCTTCGTTCGTCGAGGCTCCCTGTCTTCAATGAAGACTTCACGAGATCGAGCGTCGCCAGCGCCTCCCCATAGCGTCCGAATCGATGGAGCAGCCAGGCCTTGTCGAGTAGCAGGCTCGTGCGCTGACCTCGCTTCCAGGTGAGCTCATCCTCGACCCTCCGTAGCTGCTCCTCGATCGATGGCCCCAACGGGCCCTCGTCTGTCCCCGTGGTGACGCTCGTCTCGATGTCCTCGTGAGAGAGAAACCACGCGACGTCGCTCCGGTAGCTCCACAGGTTCGGCGCGAGGCTCGCGACCCGCTCCATCGCGCCGAGCGAGGTCCACAACAGCAGCGAGACGCCCTCTCCCTGGAGCAGCTCCCTGCGTACATCGAGCGAGCGCAGCACGCGGTCCTCGACGTCGTCGTCGAGCCGCGCCGACACGACCTGCGCCTCGGCCGAGCGCGCCTGGAGCACCACGCCCCACGGGTCATCGGCCCCCTTGTGGATCGCAGTCGAGGCGATGCCGACCTCGTCGAGCCGACCCCTGAGGGCCGCCTCGACCCGGGAGCGCAGCGCCTCGCTCGCACCCACGCACACCACGAAGCCCCGACGTCGGCCCGCGCGGAAGCGCCGCGCGAGCTTCGTCACCTCGCGCTCGTGCGGAAACGCGAGCGCCCCGTCGTCCATCTCAGTCGGCGGCCCGCGGGCGTCCGGCCGCCGCCCTGCGCCAGGTCTCCTCCAACTCGCGGTCGACGATGGCCGCGTCGGTGCCCTTGTCGATCAGCAGGTTGCGGTCCTGGCGGATCCAGGCCTCGACGAGGTCTTCCATCGCCGGGTGCACGCCGTACCAGACCGCGCTGTTCACGTATTCGACGACGTGCACGGTGTCGAGCATCTCGCTGAAGCCCTGGATGTCGCCCCGGGCCTGCACCAGCTTCAGGCCCGCCTGCCGCCACGGCTCGTTGGCGGTGCGCGCCATGATCTGCTGCAAGCCGATGCGCGCCACGTTGAGCGTGGGGAGGTCGAGGCGCTGCTTGTGGTGGTCGATGCAGAGCTCGAAGCCCGCCGAGAGGAGCCTGAGAAACTCCCTCGGAATGCCCGCCGAGAGCAGCGCGGCGCGGTCGATCACGGCCTGGTCGAGCACCAGCGAGCGGTCGGCCAGCTTGTCGTACACGCCGTTGAAGAAGGCCCGCGCGGGCTCGAGCAGCGCGCGGCGCTCCAGGGGGAGCAGCGTCGGGGGCTGCTGAACCCGCTCGGCAACCTTCACGTTGTGGATGGCGTGGGCCGAGTCTTCGCGCTGCACGAAGGAGTCGGTGAAGTTCAGGAAGTAGGGGTACGTGAGCACCGCGGGGCAGGGGAGCGACCGGAGCGCCTCCATGCCGTCGTAGAAGATGGACTGCACCTCGGAGGGCACGACGTACTTGTCGAGGTCGTCGATCACCAGCAGGAGGTACTGCGGGCCGTCGACCCGCAGCTCGAGCGCCTGCTGCGTGAACTCGATGAGCGCCGAGGCGACCCGGTGCAGCTCGGTGACGCTGTAGCGCGCGTCGCCGAGCACCTGCGCTCGGCGCTGCGGGTCGCGGACGATCTCCTCGCTCAGCTCCAGGAACTGGGCGCTCAGCTTCGTCTTCGCGTTCTGGAAGGTCTCCGGGGCGGCCGGGGTGCTCTTGTCTCCGAAGAGCCTCGTCCAGGCGCTGAGCACCTTGCTGATTCCGCCGACCTTGAGGCCGCCGAGGTCGACCCGCTGGTCGAGCGTGCGCTCGTCGATGAACTGGCTCACCTGGGTGATGAGCATCACCAGCAGGAGCCGGATGTCGGCCGCGCCTGCGGGGATGTGGCGGGTCGCGCGCACCACCAGCGGGACGAAGTGCTCGGTGATGGCGCTGTCTCGGACGATACGCGCCAGCGTCACCGTCTTGCCGGCGCCCTTCTGGCCGGTGACGAAGACCTTCTCCGCGTGCTTGCGGCGACGAACCAGATGCCGAGTGATCCTCTCCCGGACGGGGGCGCTCGGGGGCTGGCTCGGGTCGGGACGCGCCCCGGGAGGCTCGACGTAGAAGTCTGCGACGTCGGCCGAGGTCACGCCCTGGTCCTGCATCTGATCGAACAGGTCCGCAGCCTCTTCCAGCGTGGTTGCGACCTTGGGCATCGGCTCCTGCGAGGGACTATCGTGAGCGCCGCCGGGGCGTCAACCAAAGGTCAGGACTTCGATCTGGACCGTCGTCACGACCGCTCTTTCCGCCTCGCTCCGCTCCAATCCCTTCGCGCCCCTGTGCGATCCTGCGGTCACCCACCGATGGCCCTCTCGCACCGCCTCGCGCCGCTCGCGCTCCTCGCCCTCCTGGGCTGCTCCGACCCTTCGCCCGCGTCCTCCGACGCCTCCGCGTCCGACGCGTCCGCGTCCGATGTCTCCGCCTCCGTCGACACGCCCGACGCGCGCGCCTCGTCGCCCGTCGACCCCGCGCTCTTCGACTGCCGCGCCCGCGCGATGATCCCCGCCCGCGCCTCCACCGTGCCCTTCGCGTGCGGCACCGACCCCACCTGCCGCACGCCTCAGGTGATGGGCCACCGAGGCGCGGGTGGATCCTTCGGATTCATCGCCCCGGAGGACACCCTCTCGGCCTACCGGGCGGGCATCGCGCTCGGCATCGAGTACGTCGAGACCGACCCGCGGCCCACCATGGACGGCGTGCTGGTCAACATCCACGACGACACCGTCGACCGCACCACCGACGGGACGGGCGCCGTCGACCAGATGACCTTCGAGCAGGTGCGAGCGCTGCACATCCGCGCCGACGGCCTCGCCGGGGACTTCTCCTGCGAGCGGGTGCCTACGCTGAGGGAGATCCTGGAGACCTGCCGCGGCCGGGTGATCGTGGTCATCGACGCCAACAAGACCGACCGGGTCGACCTGCTGGTGCAGGCCATCCGCGAGGCCGACGCGGTCGACTCGGTGGTGTTCAGCACCAGCAGCATCGACAAGGTGCGCCGTGCCCTCGCGATGGAGCCCCGCATCCGGGCGCACATCCGCCCCGACACCGTCGCGGCCATCACCCAGCAGCTCGACATGCTCGCCCCGGTGGTCCCGGCCATCGTGGAGCTTCGCCGCGCCGACGTGCGGATGGGGGCGCCCATCGTCCACGCGAGGGGCTCTCGCGTCGAGACGGACATCTTCGGCGAGGACGCCGTCGCGGCCATCCGCGGCGACACCTCGCTCTACCTCAACGCCTTCAACGAGGGCGCGGACATCGTGCAGTCCGACCGCCCCTCGCAGGTGCTCGACGCGCTGCGCCGCGCCGGCCGGCGCTGAGCTCCCCCCTCTCGCTCCCGACGAAGCCCACGATGGGGTCGCCGGTCCGGCTCCTTCGACCCATTCCCTATCTGGCCCTGAGCGGAGTCGATGCCATGAGATCAGTGATCTTCGGAATGCCACGGCGTCGTAGCGATGCGCGCGCTGCCAGGGCGATTTTCAGCGCGCCATTTCAGAGCGTGCATGTCGATATCGCTCCGGGGCAAGCGCGCGAGGCCGGTCTGACCGCGGGACTCGCGGGGCTCGGCTGCGAGTTCTTCTCCGACGAGGACGGAACCCTGTCTGCGCTGACGCTCGACATGAACCCCTACGCGCTGGTGGACACCCTCCAGGCGCCGCTGTGGCAACCCGTGTACGAGCACATCCGGCACCGAGCGATGCCGGGAGACCTGGCGCTCGAGACCTTTCCGCGCGCTGAGCTCATCGCCGACGCCGTGTGGCTGGGCCAGCCGTTCGGCCGAGCGATCTGGTCCTTTGGCAAGCTGCCGCTGGAACCGCTCGAAGCCTTCGTGAAGGCGACGCTTGATCACGATTACACCGAGGTGGGCGACCGGCTGATCGTGGGGGTTCATCGGCCCAGCGGGGCCTTGAGCCTGGTGCTGGCCGAAGGCTTCGACCTGGAGCAGCAGATCTACGGGTTGACGGTCCGCGAAGCCTCGCACGACCGGGCCTTCATGGATCGTCTCAACGCCATCCACTGGAATTTCTACGCCGACGCCGAGTTGCCCACGGAGGCACAGAATCCGATGGAGGCGCTGCTGCTCGATCCCACGCTGCCAGCGCTGCTGCGCCGACTCATCACTTCCTATCTCGAGAGCCTCAGTCGGTTCTATCAAGACACAGACGCGGAGTGATGGTGTGCCGCCGTTGGCTCAGCCCGATCGGGGGCCGTACTACGCAACGCGTCAAAATCCTTCCTTCCACCGCCGGTGTTGGTGTAGCAAGCCGCGGGTGATGAGGGACACCACGGTCCGCGCTGCGGGCGAATCGGACGGCCGGGCGACGAGCCTCGACAACGCCCGGCGCCTCTGGGAGCTGCGCGTCGAGCTCTCCGACGGCCGCAGGCTGGGGGGCGACGCGCTGCGCGAGATGAGCGACTTCCGGCGGAGCATCATGCGGATGAAGCCGGAGGTGGACCTCGACGCGGACTTCGAGCGCTTCGCGGCCTTCATCACCCGGTGCCCGATCGTGATGCGCGCGCGGGACCGCGAAGGAGCGCTGCGAGGGACCTTCGTCGTGCGCTGGATCGACGGCGTGCGCGACGGTCGTCGCTGGCGGCTCGTCCTCCCGGAGTACGCGTTCTTCCACCCGTCCCTCCGCGGCTCGCCGGCGCTTCCCTGGGCCGTGCTCCGCGCGCTCTGCTCGCGCCTCGACGTGCTGGTGGGGCATGACGTCTACCTCGGCGGCGTGGCCTACCCCACGGGCGTGCTCGCCCTCGACGGGATCTTCGGTCCCGCGCGCTTCCTGTCCGATCCCGACCTCGACGCGCCGACGCGGGAGAGCCTGGAGCGCATCGTCGCGGAGATCGCCGGCGCCCGCTTCGACGCCGCCACCGGTCGAGTGAGCATGCCGACGCGACCGCCGCGGCCGGGGCCACGGTGGTTCGAGCGCATGGCCGCGCGACCGACCTTCGCGCGCTACGAGGCCCGGTGCCCCGAGTGGCTCGACGGCTACGCGCTGCCCTGCGTGTTCCGGGTCGAGGCCCGCGGCGTCGCCGACGCCGTCCGCCGCACCATCTCCCGCTCGCTGCGCGCGCGCTGGGAGGCGGAGAGGGCGTGAGCCAGGCACGGCGCAGCGCCCGGCGGGTCGCCCTCCTCGGCCTGGTCGCCTTCGCGGTCTACGGGTCGTGGGCGGCGTTCGCCAACCGCGGGCACGGCCTCGACGCCGCGCTGCGTGCGCTCTTCGTCCAGGGGTGCTCCAGCGCGTTCGTGACCAGCACCGTCGCCGGGGTGATCGAGTGGGCCCACGCGCGCCTCCCCCGCACGCGCACCTCCGCGCTGCTCTCGGTGTCCTCCGGGGTGCTGTTCGCGGCGGCGTTTCACACCGGGCTGAACCTCGCGGTAGGGACGCCGGAGGTGCTGCGCACCGTCACGGTGCCCATCCTCGCGAGCGCCCTCTACGCGGGCAGCTACGTGACGACCCTGCGAGCGCTCGACCGATCGCGAGCGTGATCGGGGCGGCGCCGTCACCCCGGGGCCGCCTCATCACCCGCCGAACCAGGAACAAGAAGCCCTCCGACGGCCCCGCCGCCGAGCGGGTGTCCTCGTCCGCGAGGAGGCAGGTCCAGGTCTCCGGGGGGCCATGCGCTGCCGAAACAGCACAGGGTCCCTCTCCAGAGGGAACAGAGCTGTCACCCCGCGCTCGTACCGGAGCAGCGCCCTCCGCTCCCCTCCGCTCACTCCCGCCGCAGCGCCACGATGGGGTCGAGCCTCGCGGCCGAGCGCGCCGGGAAGAACCCGAAGATCACCCCGATGCCTCCCGAGACGGCCATCGAGAGCGCCGCGATGTCGGGCCGGAAGCCCACGCTGAACTCCGTCAGCCGCCCCACCAGCAGGCTCGCCACGATGCCCACGCCGATGCCCGCCACGCCGCCGATCACCGCCAGCGTCGTCGCCTCGATCAGGAACTGCGCGAGGATGTCCCGCCCCCGCGCCCCGATCGCCAGGCGGATGCCGATCTCCCGGGTGCGCTCGGTCACCGAGACCAGCATGATGTTCATGACCCCGATGCCGCCCACCAGCAGCGAGATCGAGGCGACCACCATCAAGAGCGCCGACACGATCGCCGTCTGCTCGTTGAAGGCGCTGGTGAGGTCGGACAGGTTGCTCACGCCGAAGTTGTCCTCGGCGCCAGGACGGATGCGATGCCGCTGGCGCAGCAGCAGGGTGATCGAGTCCTGCGCCCGGCGCAGCACGTCGGGGCCGCGCGCGGTCACCATGATCGAGTTCACCTGGCTGTTGGGCATCCGGGTGATGCCCGCGCGAAACGAGCTGATCGGCATGACGACCGTGTCGTCGTTGTCCTGGCCGAAGCCCGACTGACCCTTGCGGGCGAGCACCGCCACCACGGTGCACGGCATCTGCCCGACGCGTATCTCGCTCCCGATGGGGTCGGTGCCGCCGAAGAGCCCCTGGCGCACCGTCTCGCCGATGGCGCACGCCGGGGCCCGGGAGCGCACCTCCTCGTCGGTCCAGAGCGCGCCGAGCGAGGCGGACCAGCTACGGACGGAGAAGAAGCCCGCGGTGGTCCCGGTGACGCGCGTCGAGACGTTGCGCTCCCCGGCGACCACCTGCGCCCCCGACGCCACCGTCGGCGCCACCGTCGCCACCGTCGGAACCTCCCGCGCGATCGCCTCCGCGTCCTCGTCCGTCAGCGACACCGCCGTCCCCTGCGCCGAGCGCACTCCGCCCGTGCGCATCCCCGCGGGCATCACCACCAGGAGGTTCACCCCCAGCGTGGTCATCTGCGCCTGCATCTTCTCCTGCGCCCCCACGCCGAGGGCGTTGGTGGTCACCACCGCCGCGATGCCGATGAGGATCCCCAGCGCCGTCAGCGACGCCCTCAGCTTGGCCCGCACCAGCGAGCGCAGCGCCAGGCGAAAGGCCATCAGCCAGTTGAGCCCTCCCCCCGCGGCGCTCTCCACCGGCGCGCGCGCGGTGATCTCCGCCCCCGAGGCGTCCACCCTCCACGGCTCGGCCCCCGCCGGGGCCTTGGCGCGCCTCGGCTCGGCCACCAGCTCGTCGGACAGGATGAGCCCGTCCTTCACCGTCACGATGCGCGACGCGCAGTGGGCCACGTCGGACTCGTGCGTGACCATCACGATGGTCAGGCCCCGCTCGCGGTTGAGCCACTGGAGCATCGCCAGCACCTCGTCCGTCGTGCGCGAGTCGAGGTTGCCCGTGGGCTCGTCGGCGAGCAGCACCTCGGGCTCGGTCACCAGCGCCCGGGCGATGGCGACCCGCTGCTGCTGTCCGCCGGAGAGCTGCGACGGGGTGTTGGCCAGGCGGTCGCCGAGGCCCACGAGCTGGAGCGAGCGCCGTGCCCGCTCGTGGCGCTCCTCGCTCGAGATGCCGAGGTAGACCAGGGGCATCTCGACGTTCTCGATCGCCGAGGTGCGGGGCAGCAGGTTGAAGCCCTGGAAGATGAACCCGATGAGCTCGCTTCGGACCATCGCCCGCTGGTCGGCGTCGAGCACCGACACGTCGTGACCCGCGAGCAGGTACGAGCCCGCCGTCGGCCGGTCGAGGCAGCCGATGATGTTCATGAGCGTGCTCTTGCCCGACCCGGAGGCCCCGATGATGGCCACGAACTGCCCCCTCGGGACCTCGAGCGACACCCCCCCCAGCGCCAGCACCGAGACCTCCCCGGAGTCGTACTGCTTCTCGATGCCATGCAGCGAGAGCACCGGCCCCTCCGCGGCCACCGCCCCCTCCGTAGCAGCCGCCATCAGAACACCCTCGGAGGCCGCGGCCCTCGGGTGGTGGAAGCGCCCGCCGCGCTCGGGGCGCCGGTGGCGTCGGTCTCGTCGACCACCACCAAAGCCCCCTCGCTCAGCTCGGCGGCGGTCACCTCGGTGTAGATCCCGTCGGTGAGCCCCACCCTCACGGGCACCCGCACCGCGCTCGTGCCCCGCAGCAGGTACACCCCGCCGCGATCGCCCGCTCCCCCGCGCGCCCCTCGACCGCCCCCTCTCCCCGTCGCCACCCCGCCGTCGCCCCCGAGGCCGGCGTCGCCCCACGCCCTGGCCCTCGGCCCAGGCGCGGCCCCGGCGTCGGCCCCTGCGTCGCTCCCTGCGACCGCGCTCGGGCGGTAGCGCAGCGCGGCGTTGGGGACGCGCAGCACGCCGGGGTGGTGCGAGGTGACGGCGGTGACCGTCGCGGTCATCCCAGGGCGCAGCCGCGACTGCGGGTTGGCGACGTCGATCACGGCCTGGTAGGTGACCACGCCGCTGGTGGTCGTCGGCGTGATGCGCAGCTCCCGCACCGTCCCTCGAAACTCGTCGCGGGGGAAGGCGTCGACCCGCGCGGAGGCCTCCATCCCCTCGGTGAGCTTGCCGATGTTGGCCTCGTCCACGTTGGCGATGACCCTCATCTGCGTGAGGTCGTTGACGATGATGAAGAGCGTCGGGGTCTGTAGGCTCGCCGCCACGGTCTGCCCCGGGTCGACCGAGCGCGTCGCCACGATGCCGTCGATGGGGGCAAGGATGCGGGTGTACGTGAGGTTGGTGCGCGCCACCTCCAGGGTCGCGGTGGCCTGCTGGATCTGGGCGCTCGCCACCCCGACCGTCGCCCTCGACGCGTCCCGGGTCGCCTGCGCGGAGTCGACGTCGGCCTGGGCGTTGAGCCCCTGGGCGCGGAGGGCCGTGGCGCGCACGAGGTTGCGCTCGGCCAGGGTGAGGTCGGCGCGGCGCTGCACCAGCACCGCCCTGGCGGAGGCGAGCGAGGCCCGCGCCTGCGCCTCCTGGGCGCGGTAGGGGGCGGGGTCGAGCTCGGCGAGCAGGTCGCCCTGGCGCACCCGGCTGTTGAAGTCGACGGCGACCCGGGTGACCCGCCCGCTGATCTGGGCGCCGACCTGCACCTCCAGCACCGGCCGCACCGTGCCGGTCGCGCGCACCGTCTCGGTGAGGTCGCCCCGGGTGATCGGCGCCGTGAGGTAGCGAGGCACGGCGGTGGCGGCCTTGCGACGCACCGCCACCACCGCGACGCCCGCGGCCACGGCGACGAGGGCGATCACGGCGAGGATCCACCACGGGCGGCGCTTCGCGCGCAGGCGCCCCAGCGAGGCGCTGCGGGCAGGACTCTGGGGCGCGGCGGGGGGCGGAGCGGGAGTGACCATCGCCCAGAACATAGTCGCCGCCGCGGCCGATGGCCGACGAGAGTCTCCGCCCCCGAGACGAATCGGAGCCCCGCGGACGAAGCTCCGCTATACCCCGTCGACGCCGATGTCCGACGACGCTGCACCGCTGCTCGCGCTGCCCTCCGACGAGGCCCACCTGTGGCTTCTCGACCCGGCGGCCTGGGACATCCCCGCCCTCTCCGACCGGCTGCGCTCATGGCTCACCCCCGACGAGGCCGCGCGGATGGACCGCTACCTCTTCCTCCGCCACCGCCACGAGTACCTCGCGACGCGCGCCCTCTGCCGGGCCGTGCTCTCCCGCTACGCTCCCGTCCATCCCGCGGCGTGGCGCTTTCGGGCGAACCGCTGGGGCCGCCCGGAGGTGGACTCCACGGAGACGGGGTGGCTGCGCTTCAACCTCTCCAACGCCGAAGGGATGCTGGCCTGCCTGGTCGCGAGGGAGCGCGAGGTGGGCGTGGACGTGGAGGACACCGCGCGCGAGGTCGACGTGCTCTCGACCGCGGCGCACGTCTTCGCCCCCTCGGAGATCGCCGCCCTGCGACGCCAGCAGCACGACGCGCACCGGGCGCGCTTCTTCCACTACTGGACCTTGAAGGAGTCCTACATCAAGGCCCGGGGGATGGGCCTCGCGCTGCCGCTCGACCGCTTCGCCTTCGAGCTCGACGAGGGCGACGGCGAGGCCCGCATCGTCATCGACCCCTCCCTGGGCGACGCGGCGGAGGCGTGGCAGTTCGCCCGGCTGCGACCGACCCCGAGGCACCAGGTGGCGGTCGCGCTGCGCCGAGGGGCGGAGCCCGACCTGCGGGTGGTGGTGAGGGAGGCCTCCGGGCTCCTCGATCAGGCCTTGCGGTAGTAGATCAGACCGTTGCGGCGGAGGACGCTCACCCTGCCGCTCACCATCAACAGCGTCAGGTAGATGATGGCGTCGGGCTCATGGCCGCCGATCTCCTCAACGATCTGTCGAGAGGAGAATTCCTGATAGGGATATTCATTCAACAAGGCGAGCACACGAGCGCTGTACTCAGCCCTCCGCCCCCGCGGACGGCAGCTTCGTCGAACCGCCATGGATTCCCTCTCTGTGGAGTGTGGATTGTGGCTTCAAAGCCCGCGCAAGCCTAACCACTCTCATCAGGGTGTCACCGGCCGCGGTCGCGCGGGAGCATCGAGACGCTGTACTTCTCCGAGCGGCTCGTCACGAGGCTGCGGGCCACCTCGCGCCGGTCGGCCGCGGCCAGCAGGGCAAGGAGCTGCGCCTGGGTCACCGTGTCTCCCTCTCCCTCCGACTCGGGCCACGCGGGGGTGTCGGCGAAGGGCGCCGCGCCCGCCACGGCCATCAGCTCCGCGGCCTCCTGGAGGAGCTGCCGGTGCGCCTCGCGGAGCATCGGAACCAGCGGCTCTCCCCCGTTGATGTGTCGATGAAGCGCGGCGCGCACCCTCGGCGACTGCATCGCCAGCGCGTCCATGATCACCGGAACGGATACCCGCCGCGGCCCCTCTTCGTCCATCCACTCCACCTGCGTCCGGCGGGTGCGGCGTCAACTGCCGCAGGGCGTTCAGTGCTGAGGGATGCGAAGGGGGCCGCCGCGCACCCCGAGGGCCTGGTCGTCGTAGTGGACGTAGACCCGCGTGCCGGGGTGCTGCGCGTCGGCGTAGGCGCCGCTCCAGCCCGATGGGACGTGCGGCTCGGTCCAGTGATAGAACCAGCGGGCGTCGGGTGGGCTCATGTTGACGCAGCCGTGAGAGCGGGCGGCGCCGAAGCCGCTGTGCCAGAAGGCCCCGTGGAGCGCGAAGGAGCCCTCGAAGTACATCACCCAGGGCACGTCATCGATGCTGTACGGGCCGTCGTTGGCGCTGTTGCCATCCATCGTGGTGGCGACGTGCTTGGACAGGATGCGGAAGCCGCCCTGCACGGTCTCGTAGTTCTCGTCGGGGTTGCTGCGGCTGCGCCGGCCGGTGCTCACCACGCTCACATAGACGGGCCTGGCGCCCTCGTAGGCCACCACGCTCTGCCGGTCGAGGTTGACGTCGATCCACTTCTCGTCGGGCGTCGAGAGGTCCGCCGGGGGATCGCGCCGGGTCACCACCCGCACCTGCCTCGCCCGCACGAAGCTGCCGTCGAGGGCCCGGTGGTACTGCTCTCCTCCGACGGTGAGCGCGGGCTCGTCCGCGAGCTCGACGACCGCGAGCCGCGCGACCCTCCCCGAGGGCGCCATGGCCCTTCCGCGGGAGCGGTAGATCGACGCCCCCGCTCCCATCGCGAAGGCGATCGGGAGGCGCCGCGGCTCGTCGAGCGCCACGCCCTGAAACTGCTCCGTCTCCCCCAGCGGGGTGAGCGCGCTCGAACGGACATAGCCGCCGGTCTGCGTGTGCCAGTAGCTGGCGCCGTCGGCGGTGCGGTCCTCTCGGTGCAGCGAGACGTACATCCCAGGCAGCACGCGCCGCTGGAGGGGGCTCCCTGGGACTCCCCGCAGGTCTTCGAGGCGCACCCCGCCCGCGTCCTGGGAGGGAGGGTTGAAGCGCCCCTGCTCGAAGGCGCTCAGGTCGTCCGCGGAGGGCAGCCTGCGAAACACCGGCGAGGGGCGGTTGGCCCGCCCATAGGCGAAGGGCATCGCCGCGCCGAGGTCCGGCGGATCAGGCAGCCGGGAGGCGATGGGATGATCGGCCAGCGAGGCGGTGAGCACCGCCAGCGAGCCGACGCACACGAAGCCCCCGCCCTCGACCTCATACCAGCCCGCGCCCGTCACCCCGCGCCTCGCCGGGCAGCCCGAGCGCCCGACGGGACCGCGCACCACCGCCACCGTGCCGCCCGCCCGGACGTAGCCGATCCAGCGGGCGTTGGGGCGAGGGGCCTCGACGACGCCGGTGCGCCAGCCGAGGGCGGTGATGGTCGTGGGTGCTCCCGCGTCGGCGGATGCATCGGCGCTGGCGTCGGTGGATGCATCGGCGCTGGCGTCGGTGTCGTCGCTCCCTCCATCGAGCGCCGCGTCTCCGGCGTCGTAGGGCTCGGGGGCTCCGGCGTCTTCGGGGTCCGGTTCGAGGGCAGACCCTCCGGCGTCCTCGTCGGCGCGAGGCGCTCGGTTGGGGTCGGCCGGGAGGGCGACGGCTTCGACGGCGGTGGCCGCGGCGTCGTAGGGCAGGGTCGCCCGCTCCCAGAGCGAGTCGAGGTCGCTGCACCCCAGGGACATCGCGGCCGCGAGCGCGAGAAACCTTGTCAATCGGGGGGGAGGGGAGGTGCTCATGGCGGCCGCGACGAGGGCCTCCGCGCTAGCACGCCGGCTGGACGAAGACCGCATTCCTGCCGACGAGGCCCTGGACGCGGCCCTACGGCGCCTCTCGCGAGAGCAGCGCCCGCTTGCGCTCGACGCCCCAGCGGTAGCCCGCCAGGCCGCCGTCGCTGCGGACGGCGCGGTGGCAGGGGACCAGCACCGCCAGCGGGTTCGCCGCGCAGGCCCCCGCCACGGCGCGCACCGCGCTCGGGCGGCCGAGGCGGCGGGCGATGTCCGTATAGCTTGCGGTCGAGCCCGCAGGGATCTCCCCCAGCGCCGCCCACACGCTCCGCTGAAAGCCAGTGCCCCCGGGGTCGATCGCGATGGGCTGCGCCACGCGAGGCGACTCGATGAGCGCGATCACCCTCGAGAGCGGATCGTCGGCCGAGGCCTCCGCCGCGACCAGCGAGGCGCCAGGGAGGCGGGCCTCCAGGTCGAGGGTGAGCGCTGCCTGATCGTCTCCGAGCAGCACGGCGCAGACGCCACGATCGGTCCACGCCACGAGGGCGAGGCCGAGGGAGCAGCGACCCACGGCGACCCTCACCAGGGAGCGCTGCACGGGCGACGAATGGGCGATGGAGCGATGGGTGTTCATGGCGTCTCAGGGCAGACGATAGGCGAGCGGAGGGGCGTCGGGCTCGCCGCTTCCGGACACGCAAACGGAGGGGAGAGATCGCGCGTCCGGAAATGGCCAGAGCGCCCCCCACCCCGGGCCGTACGATCAGCGCATGACACCGGACCGGGACGCGCTCTACAGCGCCTATGTCTCCCGCGATCCCCGCTTCGACGGGGTGTTCTTCATCGGGGTGACCTCCACCGGCATCTACTGCCGCCCGGTGTGCACCGCGAAGACCCCGAGGCTCGCCAACTGCCGCTTCTTCGAGCGCGCCGAGGCGGCGGAGAAGGCCTCCTTCCGCCCGTGCCTCCGCTGCCGCCCCGAGCTCGCCCCGGGCAGCGCCCCGGTCGACGACGCGGGGCGCATCGCGGCGCTGGTCGTCCACCGCATCGAGGAGGGGGTGCTCTCCGGGGCATCGGGCCTCGAGTCGATCGCCGAGGGATTCGAGCTGAGCTCCAGGCAGCTACGGCGCATCGTGCGAAGCGAGCTCGGCGTCTCGCCCATGGAGCTGGTGCTCACCCGACGGCTGCTGCTGGCCAAGCTGCTCCTGAGCAGCACCGCCCTGCCCATCACCGAGGTGGCCTTCGCCAGCGGCTTCGCGAGCCTCCGCCGCTTCAACGACGCCTTCCTCGGCCGCTATGGAATGGCCCCGGGCCGACTTCGCAGACAGTCCGCCGAGGCGAGCACCTCCCTCGACAGCATCACCCTCCAGCTCGGCTACCGTCCTCCCTACGACTGGGCCGCCATGATGGCCTTCCTGGGAGCCAGGGCGCTGAGGGGCGTCGAGCTCGTCGAGGCCGACAGCTACCGCCGTGTCGTCTCGCTCGGCGCCCACCAGGGATGGATCCACGTCCGTCACTCGCCCGAGCGTCGCGCCCTGCTGGTCGAGCTGAGCCGCTCGCTCACTCCCGCGCTGCCTGCCCTGCTCGGCCGGCTGCGATCGCTCTTCGACCTCAGCGCCCGCCCCGACCTCATCGGCGAGCAGCTCTCTCTCGACCCGCGGCTGGCGCCCGCCGTCGCCGCCAGTCCGGGGCTCCGCGTCCCCGGCGCCTTCGATGGCTTCGAGCTGGCGGTGCGCGCCATCCTGGGCCAGCAGGTGAGCGTGAAGGCCGCGACGACCCTGGCAGGGCGCTTCGTCGAGGCCTTCGGAGAGAGGATCGACGCCTCGGCCCCGGGGCTGACCCACCTCGGCCCGACGGCGTCCAGGGTCGCCTCGGCCAGCGAGGAGGAGCTCACCGCGCTGGGCGTCACCTCGACCCGCGCCCGCAGCATCCTGGCGCTGGCGGCGGAGGTGGCGGGGGGACGGCTGCGCCTGGAGCCGGGAGCCCACGCCGAGGAGACGATCGCGCAGCTGGTGGCGCTGCCGGGCATCGGCCCGTGGACGGCGCACTACATCGCGATGCGGGCCCTCCGCTGGACCGACGCCTTCCCCAAGGAGGACCTTGTGATCCGCAGCCGCCTCGGAGGGGTGAGCGCGGCCCGCGCGGAGTCGCTCTCGCACCCATGGAGGCCGTGGCGCAGCTACGCCACCCTGCACCTCTGGCTGCGCCCCGTTACTTAGATGAGCCCGCGACGCATCGCCGCGAGCACCGCCTCGGTCTTGGTGCCGACCTCCAGCTTGGCGTAGGTCGACCGGACGTAGCTGCGCACCGTGTTCTCGGTGATGCCCAGCGCGGTGCCGGCGGTGGCGTAGCTGTGGCCCTGGGCGAAGAGCGAGAGCACCCGGCGCTCGGCCTCGGTGAGCAGGGCCTCGGCGGGCCCGTCCTCCTCCGATCGCACCCGCGCGATCACCGCCCTCGCCGCCGCGGGCGAGAGGGGCATACGACCCGCGAGGCAGTCTTCAAGGGCTGATCCCAGCCTCGTGGCAAGCTCTTCCTTCAGCAGGTAGCCCGAGGCCCCCGCCCGTATCGCCGAAAGCACCCGCTCGGGCGCCTCGTTGACCGTGAGCACCAGCGAGGCCACCGGGGGAGTGGCCTCGGAGAGCAAGGCCAGCAGCGAGAGGCCGCAGCCGTCGGGCAGCGCGAGGTCGACCACCGCCGCGGTGAAGCGCCCGCGAGCGAGCGCCCAGCGAGCGCCCTCCAGGGTCGCCACGGGGGTCACCACCCAGCCGAGCGACGCCGCCTCCTCGGTGATCAGCGCGCGAATCCTCGGGTCGTCCTCGACCACCAGCAGCCGACGAGCCTCCAACTCATGTGAGACCCCGATCATCGTGCGGCTAGTGTACCGCATCCCGGGCGATCGCCGCGAGGTGCCTTGTTCTCCCGGGGAGCGGACAGGCGTACACATCGCCCCTGCATGTCTGAAGACCCTGTGTCCGCCTCGCCGTCCAAGGCCGCCGATCCTCCGCTACCCCCCAGCCCCGCGGGCGCCGCGGAGGTTCACCACGGCCACCCGACGGGAAGCCTGCTGGCCCTCACCATCGGAGCGCTCGGCGTCGTCTACGGCGACGTCGGCACCTCGCCGCTTTACACCATCAAGGAGTGCTTCACGCCCGGCCACGGCGTCGAGCCCACGACCGAGAACGTACTCGGCGTGCTCTCGCTCATCGTCTGGTCGCTCATCCTCGTGGTGGGCGTGAAGTACGTCTCGTTCATCCTCCGCGCTGACAACCAGGGCGAAGGCGGTGTGCTCGCCCTGCTGGCGCTGGTGACCTCGCGGCAGGAGCTCGGCGACCGAGAGCGCCTCCGCACGCGCGCCATCCTGGTGGTGCTCGGGCTCTTCGGCTCGGCCCTGCTCTACGGCGACGGGATCATCACCCCCGCCATCTCCGTGCTCTCCGCCGTCGAGGGACTCCAGGTCGCCACCACCAGCGTGCGGCCCTTCGTGCTGCCCATCACCCTGGTCATCCTGGTGGGGCTCTTCCTGGTGCAGAAGCGCGGCACCGCGGGCATCGGCCGCATCTTCGGCCCGGCCACCGGGGTGTGGTTCATCAGCATCGCCGCCGCCGGCCTCCCTTGGATCTTCCGCCGCCCCGAGGTGCTCGGCGCGGTCAACCCGCTGCACGGCCTGCGCTTCTTCTACGAGCACGGCCTCCACGGCTTCCTGCTGCTGGGCTCGGTGGTGCTGTGCATCACCGGCGGCGAGGCCCTCTACGCCGACATGGGCCACTTCGGCCGCAAGCCCATCCGCTGGGCCTGGTACACGGTGGTGTTTCCGGCGCTGATCACCAACTACATGGGCCAGGGCGCGGTGCTACTAGAGCGCGGCGAGGCGGTGCGGGCCAACCCCTTCTTCGGCATGCTCTCCGGCTGGCTGGTGTACCCGATGGTGGCCGTCGCCACGGTGGCCACGGTGGTCGCCTCGCAGGCCCTCATCTCGGGCGCCTTCTCGCTCACCCAGCAGGCGGTGCAGCTCGGGTACTGCCCCCGCGTCACCATCGTCCACACCTCGGGCAGCGCCGAGGGGCAGATCTACATCCCCGAGGTCAACCGCATCCTGATGGTGGCCTGCCTCGCGCTGGTGCTCGCCTTCAGGGAGTCGTCGAACCTCGCGGCGGCCTACGGCATCGCGCTCACCATCACCATGACCATCACCTCGATCCTGTTCTTCCAGGTCACGCGGCAGTGGAAGTGGGCGATGTGGAAGAGCGTCTCGCTGCTGGTGCTCTTCCTCGCGCTCGACCTCGCCTTCTTCGGCGCCAACGTGGTGAAGGTGGTGAAGGGGGGGTGGTTCCCGCTGGCCATCGCCTCGGCGGTGTTCATCGTGATGACCACATGGAAGAAGGGCCGCCGCACGCTCGGCAGCCACATCATCGCCAACACCCTCCCCACCGAGCTCTTCCTCAGCGACGTGCAGAACACCCAGCCCCACCGGGTGAAGGGCACCGCGGTGTTCATGACCTCCAACCCCGACGGCGCCCCGCCGGTGCTACTTCACCATTTCAAGCACAACAAGGTGCTCCACGAGCAGGTCATCCTGCTGTCGGTGCAGACCCGTCACGTCCCCGAGGTCCCCGCCGCGCAGCGCCTCTCGGTGAGGGAGCTCGGCCAGGGCTTCTGGCAGGTCACCGCCACCTACGGCTTCATGGAGACGCCCAACGTCATCGAGTGCCTCACGCTCTGCCACCAGCGAGGACTCCCCGTCGACCCGCAGACCGCCAGCTTCTACCTCGGCCGGGAGACCCTGCTCACCACCGGGCGCTCGTCCATGGCCCAGTGGCGCAAGGTGCTGTTCGCGATCCTCTCCCGCAACGCCCGCCCGGCCAACATGTTCTTCAACATCCCCCCCAACCGCGTCGTCGAGCTCGGAACCCAGATCGAGCTCTGAACGCCCCTCCACAGGGGCGCACATCGTTCGTCGGACCGCGAACGGTATGCGCGTGACGAACGCGGTGCGCGGCGCCCCCTTGGGGCGAATCGTGCCCAAGCGCAAGCCCCGACCGCTGGCACATCGGGTGCTCAAGCCCGACGCGACCTTTTGGAGGACGCGATGACCATGCTCGGAGGGCGGCTGATCCAGGAACACCAGGCGCTCGATACCTTGTTCGAAGAGATCGCCAACCGGGTGCACTGCGGCGACACCGCGGCGCTCGACGAGAGCTGGACGGCTCTCGAGGCGAGGCTGCTGGCGCACTTCGACTACGAGGAGTCGCACCTGCTGCCGCGCTTCGAGTCGATCGACCCGGCCGAGGCGCTGAGGATCAGGGAGGAGCACAAGCTGGTGCGCCGGGCGCTGCAGGAGACGGGCGTCGCCATCGAGCTACATACGGTGCGCGAGCAGAACGTCGAGGAGTTTCTCACGCTGCTGCGGGCGCACGCCGCGAGGGAGGAGAAGCTGCTCTATCCCTGGTCGAGCACCGCCGACGCGGCGATGCGCGCGCCGAGCACGGTCGAGCGATGAGGCGCTGGCTCGGCGACGCGGGCGCTCCTTCGTCGGGGCACCGCCCGCCTTGCTCGGCGGAAGAAGCACCGGGAGAGGCCGCCGTTGACACCCATGAACCGATCGGTCCACGTCACGCCATGACCCAGAAGCCCACGTCTTCTCACGCTCCCTCTCGGGCTCGCATCCTGGTGGTGGATGATGAGGCGACGGCGCGGCGGGCCCTCGCGACGCTGCTCACCGACGAGGGCTACGAGGTCGCGATGGCGTCCTCGGGAGAAGAGGCGCTGGAGCAGGTCTCCAAGGCGCCTCCGGACCTTCTCCTCACCGATGTTCGCATGTCGGGCATCGACGGCATCGAGCTGCTCACCCGCGCGAGGGCGATGGAGCCTGGTCTGGCGGTGGTGGTGATGACCGCCTTCGGCACCGTGCGAGACGCCGTGCAGGCGATGCGGGCGGGCGCCGAGCACTACGTCACCAAGCCCATCGATTTCGACGAGCTCGGGATGGTGCTCGCCCGGGTGCTCGAGCGGCGCGCCGAGCGCCGGGAGGCCAGCCTCCTTCGAGAGCAGGTGCGCGTCGAGCATCGCTTCGAGAACCTCCTGGGCAGCAGCGTGCCGATGCAGTCGCTCTTCAAGAGCATCAGGCAGGTGGCCCCGGCCCGCGCCACGGTGCTGCTGCTGGGGGAGTCGGGCACCGGCAAGGAGCGGGTCGCCCAGGCGCTGCATCACTCGTCGCCCCGCAAGGACGCGCCCTTCGTGAAGCTGCACTGCGCCGCGCTGGCGGAGACGCTGCTGGAGAGCGAGCTCTTCGGCCACGAGCGCGGGGCCTTCACCGGCGCCTCCACGCGGCGAGAGGGGCGCTTCAAGATGGCCCACGGGGGGACGCTCTTCCTCGACGAGATCTCGGAGATCACCCCGGCCATCCAGGTGAAGCTGCTGCGGGTGCTGCAGGAGCGGGAGTTCGAGCGGGTCGGGGGCAACGAGACGCTCAAGGTCGACGTGCGCATCATCGCGGCGACCAACCGCGACCTCGCGGGCATGGTGCGCGACGGCCGCTTCCGGGAGGACCTCTACTACCGGCTCAACGTGGTCAACCTCTCGCTGCCTCCGCTTCGGGCGCGACGGGCGGACATCCCCCTGCTGGCGGACCACTTCCTGCGGCGCTACGCGGCCGAGGCGGGCCGGGAGATGCAGGGCTTCACCCACGAGGCGCTCATGGCCCTGCAGGAGCACAACTGGCCGGGCAACGTGCGAGAGCTCGAGAACACCATCGAGCGCGCGGTGGTGCTCTGCACGGGCGAGCGCATCGAGCGCGAAGACCTGACGCTGCCGCCGTCGCTGACGATGAGCTCCGCGCCGGTGGCCGACGCCGCGTTGCGGGGCTCCATCGAGGCCCAGCTCGGCGCGCCGCCGCCGCTGCCCGGCGCCCGGCTCGACGAGATCGAGCGCTACGCCATCCTCTCGACCCTCGAGGCCTGCGAGGGCAGCACGCACAGGGCGGCGGACATCCTGGGCGTGAGCGTCCGGATGATCCAGTACCGGACGCGAGAGTACCGCCACGGCATCAAGCGCGAGCACGGCTCCGATCACCGGATCGACCACGAGGGAGCGTCGCATGATCCCACACGGCGCCTCGATGGACGATGAGCAGCATCACCGGCGGTCGCTGGTCGGCGGCGGGCGGATGGCTCGCGTGAAGGCCCGGCGCACCTGGAGCTCGCGCTTCGCCGAGCTGCCCGAGGTGCCCTACCGCGCCATCGTCGAGGCCTCGCCCATCCTGACCGCGGCGCTCGACCACGACGGCAAGGTGCGGCTGGTCAACCGGGCCATGGAGCAGTCGATCGGGCTGCCTCGCGCCGCCCTGGTGGGCCGCTACTTCGACGACCTGCTCTCTCCCACCGGGCCTGACCTGGAGGTCCTCTCCCCGGAGGCTCCCATCGAGCGGGGCCTTGTGACGAGCCGCGGGATCGAGCGCCGGGTGCAGTGGCGGGTGGTCGCCGCCGAGCACCTGAGCTGGGTGTTCGGGGTCGACGTCACCGAGGCCCGGGCGGCCGAGCGGCGGCTGCGCGTGGTCGAGCAGCTCGCGGTCGTGGGCGACCTCACCACCGGGCTCGCGCACGAGATAAGAAACCCCCTCAACTCGGCGCTGCTGGAGCTGAAGGTGCTGGCGCGCCGGCTGGCGAGGGCGGAGTCGGTGGCCGACCAGGTGAGCGTCGAGGCGGTGCGCAGCGAGCTGGGGCGCATCGAGCGGCTGCTCGCGGACTTCCTCTGGTTCGCCCGGCCGGGCTCGTCGACGACCCAGCCGGGCCAGCTCTCCTCCCCGGCGGAGGCGGTCGCCCGGCTGGTCTCCGCGGAGGTCGCGGCGCGCTCCATCGCGCTGACTACGGAGTTCGATCCCTCGGCGGCGCCGGTCGCCTTCGATGAAGACTCCGTGCGGCAGGTGATCTTCAACCTGGTACGCAACGCCATCGAGGCCGTCGGCGACGGAGGTCACATCGTGCTGCGGGTGCGCGCGGGCCTGGGCACCACCGAGCTCGATGTGGTGGACGACGGACCGGGAATCCAAGGCGATCCTGCCCGGGTCTTCGTCCCCTTCCATACGACCAAGCCGCTGGGCACAGGGCTGGGGCTCACCATCGCGCAGCGCATCGCCATCGACCAGGGCGGCGAGGTGCGGGTGCAGAGCTCGCCGGGGCGCACGGTGTTCACCTTCGTCCTCCCGGCCTTCCGCGAGGCAGAAAGCGAGCGCCCCGCGCCATGATCGGAGGGCGGTGCTCCCCGGCCGGGGAGCCGTGTTGCATCCCGGCGCAACTCCTCTATCGTCCCCGTTGATGAAGGAGCGTCCTGCAGGGGGAGGCACGCGAGTTCTCGTCGTCGACGACAACGAGCAAAACCGCGCGCTCGCGCTGATGACGCTGGAGCAGGAGGGAGGGTACTCGGTGACCCTCGCCGCCAACGGAGCGGAGGGGCTGCGGCTCTTCGAGCGCGACCGGCCTGACTGCGTGCTGCTCGACGTGCGCATGCCCGGAATGGACGGATTCGAGGTATGCGCGAGGCTCCGCGCGCTGCCGGGCGGGGCCGATGTCCCGGTGCTGTTCCTGACGGCGCTGCGCGACGTGGAGACCTTCGACCGCGCCGAGGCGGTCGGCGGCAGCGACTTCCTGACCAAGCCAGTACACCCCGCCGAGCTGGTGCTGCGGGTGCAGCAGGCGATGCGGGTGCGCCGACTCGACGCGGAGTTCCAGGCGCAGTGCGAGCTGCTCCGGCGGCAGCGCAACGAGCTCTTCCGGCTGCAGCTCCAGAAGGAAGACCTCGCGGCCTTCCTGGTCCATGACCTGAAGAACCCGGTCAACGCCATCGACCTCGAGGCCCAGGTGATCCTGCGAGACCGGCAGCTCTCCGAGCGCTCTCGCGGCGCGGCGGAGCAGATCAGGGCTCGCAGCCGCGACCTGCTGAGGCTCATCCTCAACCTGCTGGACACGGCGCGCGGAGAGCAGGGGCAGCTCAGCCCCTCCCGCACCGCCGTCGCGCTGCCCGCGCTGGTGGCCGGCATCCTGGAGGCCCGCGCCGAGAACGCCCGCGAGCTCGACGTCCGGCTTCACGCGATGATCGACGTCCCGGTGGTGAGCGCCGACGCCGAGCTGCTGCGCCGGGTGCTCGAGAACCTGGTGGACAACGCGCTACGCCACGCGCCGCACGGCTCCTGCGTAAGGGTCGCGGCGCTCTCGCACGGCGACGAGGTCGAGATCCAGGTGTCCGACGAGGGCGCCGGGGTTCCTCCGGACATGAGGGAGGCGATCTTCGTCCGGTATGTGCAGCTCGACGACGGCACGATGCGCGTGGGGCGCGGCCTGGGGCTGACCTTCTGCAAGCTCGCGGTCGAGGCCCACGGGGGACGCATCTGGGCCGACGAGGCCCAGCCCGGCGCGGTCTTCCGGCTGAGCCTGCCGCAGCTCCGATAGCGCCCGCGATGGCCCTCTCGTGGCGGTTCATCGAAGCGGCGCCGGACGCGGTGGTCATCAGCGACCGCGAGGGCACCATCGTGGAGGTCAACGCGCAGGTCGAGCGGCTCTACGGATACTCCCGAGACGAGCTCCTCGGCAGCAAGGTCGAGCTGCTGGTCCCCGAGCGCTTCCGCGACGCGCACGTCATGCACCGGGGGGCCTACATGAGCGAGTCCTCGTTCCGCCCGATGGGGGCGGGGATGCAGCTCCACGGCCGCCGCAAGGACGGCTCCGAGTTTCCCGTCGAGGTGAACCTCAACCCGGTGGAGACCGGCCTGGGACTGCGCGTCGTCGCGGCCATGCGAGACCTGTCCGAGCGCCGTCGCCTGGAGGCCGCCGCCCACGCCGCCGACGAGCTGATGCGCCAGGCCGTGGAGATCCAGGAGGACGCCTTCGCGGTCTTCGATCGGCATGGGCTGCTGGTGCTGCACAACGGCGCCTACCGGGCGCTCATGCCCGAGAGCCTGAAGGGGCCGCTGACCGGGCGCTCCATCGCGGAGATCGTCGAGCACACCACCGAGTCGTCTGCGTTCGAGTCCGAAGAGGCTCGCTCCCTCTTCCGGGCACGATACTTGGAGGCGTTGAGGTCAGAGTCGGGGACTGATCCGCTTTTCCACGATGGGAGGGTCTTCCGCGTGACCCGTCGCTGCACGCAGAACAGCGAGCTTGTCGTGACCATCGCTGACCGCACCGAAGACGAGCGGGGCGTGGAGGCGCTGCGCCGCGCGAGCGCGGCCAAGACCGAGTTCCTCTCGGCGATGAGTCACGAGCTGCGGACGCCGCTGCACGCGATCCTCGGCTTCGCGTCGCTGCTCATGCGCGATCGGAGGACGCCGCTAGCCGATCGCCAGCGGGAGATGGTCCAGCACATCCTCAAGGGCTGCGATCACCTGATGCACCTGGTCGATGACGTGCTCGACCTGTCCCAGATCGAGTCGGGTCGGATGATGCTCTCCACCGAGCGGGTTGACCTCCCCGTTGTGCTCTCCGAGGTCGTGACGGCGCTGCGGCCCGAGGCCCTGCGCGCAGGCGTCTCGCTCCATCTCGCGCCCTGCGACGACGACCTGCCCGCGGTCCTCGCCGACCGCTCCCGCATCGTGCAGGTGCTGAAGCACTTCGGCTCCAACGCGATCAAGTACGGCCGCCCCGGGGGGCGCGCGACCTTCGGCGCGGAGCGGGCCGACGAGGGCTTCGTGCGACTCTTCGTGGAGGACGACGGCGTCGGCATCGCCGAGGAGTGGCACCCGCAGATCTTCCAGCCCTTCCAGCGGGCGGGGCAGGAGATGGGGCCCATCGAGGGCATCGGCATCGGACTGGCCCTCTCGCAGCGACTCGCGAGCCTGATGGACGGGCGCGTGGGCTTCCGCAGCACGGCGGGCGAGGGGGCGACCTTCTGGCTGGAGCTGCAGGCCCTCCAGGAGGAGCTGCAGGAGCGCTGAGGCACGGCGCACGGGGTGCGTTGTGCACGAGATGCTCAGGGGAAGGGAACCCGGGAAACCAAGGCGATTTCATCTCGGAACGCATCCTGCAGCCCGCGCTGATGGAGGTGTATTGAGATGATCCAAGAGTCGACCGACGCATTCGACACGATGCGCAATCTGACGACCGCGCTGCTGTCGTCGATCGAGGATTGGAGTGGTCGCTCCGCAGGCCCTGCGGACTTCCGCCACCGGCTGGTGCGGGCTCACGCGCTTGCCCTCCTCGATGAACTCGAACAGCTCGCCGCCAGTCCCAGCTCGACCGCATCCCGATCCGCCTCGCGCTGACCTGCGGCTGCTCCGCGGTCGTGGATTGTTCCCGCAACCGGGTATAGAAGTCCCTTCCCGCCGCTGATGCCGTGGCTGGTTGAGATGGGAAGCGCGATCGATGGGACAAGGCAGTTGCGGGTGCCCCTCTCCACAGAGTCATCAGGTGCGCCGTGTGGTGCTGACGGGCGGCCCCGGCGCGGGCAAGACCGCGGTGCTCGAGGTCGTGCGCAAGCACCTGTGCGAGCACGTCGTGGTGCTGCCCGAGGCCGCGGGAATCGTCTACGGCGGGGGCTTTCCCCGACGCTCCAGCGTGGCCGCGCGCCGCGCAGGCCAGCTCGCCATCTACCATGTGCAAGACCAGCTCGAGACCATGGCGCTCGCGGAGGGCGCCCCCGCGCTGGTGCTCTGCGACCGGGGGGTGCTCGACGGGCTCGCCTACTGGCCCGGCGAGGTCGATCAGTTCTTCGAGGCCACCGGCACCGAGCGCTCGGAGGTGTTCGGCCGGTACGCTTCGGTCATCCACCTGCGGACGCCCAGCGCCGCCGCTGGCTACAACCGCCAGAACCCGCTGCGGCTGGAGTCGGCCGACGAGGCCTCGGTGATCGATCAGCGCCTCCTCGATGTCTGGAAGGACCACCCTCGTCGCATGGTCGTCGAGTGCGAGGCCGACTTCCTCGACAAGCTCGAGCGCACGCTCGCCTTCCTTCTGCGCGAGCTGCCGGCCTGCTGCCGGGGTCGCGGCATCCATTGAACGAAGCCATCGGGGCGCCCCGAACCTGAGCCCCCTCCCAAGGTGCGACTCACCGCCCAGCGTCCTACATTTCTCCCGGAGGCAGAACCCGCCATGATGACCAGCGAACAGATCCATCCCTTGAGCGAGGCCCTCCACTGGGCGGTCGGCCAGGCGGTGCAGGCGCCGTCCCTCCACAACGCGCAGCCCTGGCGCTTCCGCATCCGGGGCGCCGAGGTCGACGTCCGGGCCGATCGCAGCCGCGCGCTCCCGGTGATCGACGCGGACGGCCGGGAGCTCGCCACGAGCTGCGGCGCCGCCCTCTTCCACCTCCGCATCGCGCTCCGCACGAAGGGCCTCGACGTCGATGTGCGCCGCCTGCCCGACCCCAACGACCCCGACCTCATCGCCAGGGTGATCGTGAAGCCGGGCCAAGGCCCCACCGAGGAGGAGCTGCGGCTCTGCGCGGCCATCCCGACGCGCCGCACCTCTCGGGCTCCCTACCTCGGCATCACGGTCCCCGACGAGGTCGTCGACCGGCTCCGCCGCGACGCGGAGACCGAGGGCGCGTGGTTCGCCCCGCTGACCGAGGAGGCGCAGCGGGTGCAGCTCGTCGCCCTGGTCATGGAGGCCGACCACCTGCAGTGGAGCAACAGCGAGCTGAGGGAGGAGTTCGCCCGGTGGATGCGGCCCAACGACAGCACGGCCCACGACGGCGTCCCCGGGTACTCGCTGGGGCTCGACAACGTCCAGTCGCACATCGCCGCGATGGCCGTGCGACTGATGGACCGTGGGGCCCAGGAGGCCGTGGCGCATCGAGACCTGGTCGCGGCCTCGCCCCTGCTGGTGATCCTCGGCACCCGCGGTGATGAGCCCATCGACTGGGTGCGCGCGGGCGAGGCGCTCGACCGCATCCTGCTGCGCGCCGAGAGCGAAGACCTGCGGGTCGCCTTCCTCAACCAGCCGGTCGAGACCGCGGAGCTACGGCCGCGCGTCGGCGAGCTCGTCGGCCGGCCCGGCTCTCCGCAGCTCATCCTGCGAATCGGCTATGGCACCGTGGGTCCCGGCACGCCCCGTCGCCCGGTCTCCGAGGTGCTCGAGTAGGAGCCGCACCGTCGGCTGCATCACCTGCGTGGAGAGAGCCATGAACCTCAAGATCCTCGTCCCACTGGATTCGACGTCGACCGCGGCCGATGTCCTCGCCGCCGCCATCGCCGAGGCCCGCTGGCGGGGCGCAGGCATCGTGCTCCTGCGCGCCATCGACCTGCCCATGGAGTACCCGGTCGAGGTCTACGCGCTGTCCCCCAACAACGTCGCCGACATCCTCGAAGAGAACGCCCGCACCGAGCTCTCCCGCGTCGCCTCGGGCATCCCCTCGGACATCCCCTCCAGCGTCCTGGTCGAGGCGGGGACGCCGTGGCGGGTCATCTGTAGCGTCGCCAAGGGAGAAGACGTCGCGATGGTGGTGATGGGCGCCCACGACCGGCGCATGCTCGACGGGCTCCTCGGCACCACGGCGAGCCGGGTGGTCAACCACATCGACCGCACCGTGCTGGTCGTTCGCCGCTGAGGGGGAGCTGCTCCTCCCCCCATAGCGAGCCTCGCTAGCGGCCGGGGTGGGGACGGAGCAGCTCGACCAGGGCCTCCAGGGCGTCGGTGGTCGTGAACACCCCGACGATGCGCTCGTGCTCCATCACGATCGCGGAGCCGTAGCGCTGCCCCGCCATCGTGGCCACCACCTCGTCGAGGGGGGTGTCGGGAGCGACGGTGTACGGCGCCTGGGTCATGGCCTCCTCGGCGATGGTCAGGTCGGGGTCGACGCTGTGAAGCGTCTCGATGAGCGCGAGGTCGCGCTCGCTGAGCAGCCCCACCACCCGGCCGCCGGAGAGCACCGGGAGGTGCCGGATGCGGTGCTCGCGCATCATGTGGTGCGCGGAGGTGAGCGACTGGTCGCGGCCGATGGTGTGAGGCGCGGGCGTCATGTACTTCGAGACCGGGGGGATGTGTCTGCTCATGGGTCCTCAGGGGTACTGCAGGACAGCAGCGAGCGTGCCAGCGCGGCGCCAGGCCCGAGCGCTACATCTCCCGGCGACCGTCCAGGAACTCCCTCACGATCGGGTCGGTGCTGGCGTTGATGACGCCGACGGGGCCGATGGCGATCACCTTCCCCTCGTGGAGCAGGGCGATGCGGTCGGCGATGCGCGAGGCCAGCGTGAGGTCGTGGGTGACGACCACGGAGGTGACGTTGAGCTCCTGGCGGAGCTGGGCGATCAGGTCGCCGATGCGGGCGCTGTTGATCGGGTCGAGCCCGGTGGTGGGCTCGTCGTAGAGCACCACCTCCGGGCGCAGCGCGATGGTGCGCGCCACGCCGACGCGCTTGCGCATCCCGCCCGAAAGCTCCGAGGGCATGAGCTCGCCGGTGTCGCCGAGGCCCACCGCGGTGAGGGCCCAGGCCACGCGCTCCTTCACGTCCGCGTGGCTCATCCCCCGGCCGCCCTGCACGTTCAGCCCGTAGGCCACGTTGTCGGCCACGCTCAGCGAGTCGAAGAGCGCCGCGCCCTGGAACACCATCCCCACGCGCCGTCGCACGGCGGCGAGCTCCTTCGAGCTGGCGAGCTCGACGTGCATCCCGTCCCAGAGGATGGTGCCGCGGTCGACGGACATCAGCCCGATGATGAGCTTGAGCAGCACGCTCTTGCCGCAGCCCGACGAGCCCAGGAGCGCGAGGATCTCGCCTCGCTCGATGTCCAGGTCAAGGCCCCGGAAGACCGCCTTGGTGCCGAAGCTCTTCCAGATGCCTCGCATGCTCAGGATGGGCCCGCTCGGGGCCGCCGCTGCCTGCTCTGGGATCTCCACCGTCGCTCCGCTGACCATCGCTTCTCCTGCCACGGGGCACCCATTCCTTTGATCCGATGATCAGATGCCCGGCGGGAGATTGAACTCGATTCCTTCGGAGAGCGAAGGGACATCGACGTACTCGAAATCGCCGCCGGGCAGGTGCCAGGTGGCGACCGCCCGGGTGGGGAGCGGCCGCTCCCGGCTGGACGACCAGCCCGACACCGGGGTCGACCAGCGGGCGCGGGTCAGCGGGTGCCCTCGGGTGAAGGGGTCGTGGCAGTAGCGGTCTTCGGTGCTGAAGTCGGCGGGCGCCCCGCGGCTGTCGAGGGTGACCCGGGCGGTGACCGTGCGGCCCTGGTCGGTGAGCGACACGTCGAAGCGGTCGTCGTCCACGCCGACCCATGTGGTGGCGGGGCCCAGCAGCATCGAAGGCGCCAGCAGGATGGCGTCGTTGAGGTAGGTGACGAGCTCGCCGGTGTCGAGCTCCGAGCCCGTGGCGTCGACGAGTGGCAGCACGTCGAAGAGCCGCACCAGCATGCGGCCGTGGCCTCGGACGTAGGTGTCGCGGCCGACCGTGGGCATCAAGCCCCCGACGTTCATCTTGAGGTGGAAGACGCGCGCGACGTCGAGGCTGGTGTTGTATTGCCACACCGAGCACGGCGACCACACCTGGAGGGGCCGCTGACGGAAGCGCCCCTCGTAGTGCAGCCGGAAGGACCAGTCCCGTGGGCGGCCCATCACTCCCATGAAGATCAGGTAGCGCCGGACGACCTCTGGGAGCTTCGCGATGTCCTCGCCCCGCACCGGAGCGCCGGGGCCCGGACCGGGCGAGAGCCCGAGGGTCGACACCTCATGGAGGAAGCGCCGGGCCATCGGAGAGAGGTGGGTGAGTCGAAGGGTGATCCCCGCGGCGCCGTGTCGCTCCGAGCTCGCATCCATGGATCGAGCGAGGCTGCACTCCATGTGCCGCGCGGGCTCTCTCGCTGCGCCTCAGCGCCGCGAGAGGCGCTCGAGGAGCAGGCGCTTCACGGCCTCGACGGTGGTGGCGTAGGTGATCGCGATGGTCAGCAGCAGCCCCATCGAGGAGGGCGCGAGCGGCACCAGCCCGAAGGCCGCGCCGACGGGGGTGTAGGGGAGGGCGACTCCCGCGAGGCCGACAGCCCCCGTCGCCACGAGGAGGGCGTTGCCGGGGCGGCTGCGCCAGAAGGCTCCGCGGGTGCGCACCACCAGGGCGACCAGCAGCTCGGTGGCCAGCGACTCGACGAACCAGCCGGTGCGAAACTGCGCCGGAGTGCTGCGCAGCACCACCAGCAGCACCGCGAAGGTGAGGGCGTCGAAGGCCGTGCTCACCAGCCCGAAGAACACCATGAAGCGACGGATGAACGTGAGGTTCCAGCGCTGCGGGGTGGCGATGGCCTCGGGGTCGACGCGGTCGCGGGCGAGGGTCATCGCGGGGACGTCGGAGAGGAAGTTGTTGAGCAGCACCTGCGGGGCGAGCAGCGGCAGGAAGGGCAGCACGATGGACGCGCCGGCCATGCTCAGCATGTTGCCGAAGTTGGCGCTCTCCGTGGTGAGCACGTACTTCAGCGTGTTGGAGAAGGTGCGCCGGCCCTCGAGGATGCCCGCCCGGAGCGTGTCGAGGTCGTTGCGCAGCAGCACGAAGTCCGCGGCCTCGCGGGCGACGTCCACCGCCGTGTCGACGGAGATGCCCACGTCCGCGGCGTGGAGGGCCGGGGCGTCGTTGATGCCGTCGCCCATGTAGCCCACGACGTGGCCCGTCTTGCGAAGGGCCAGGATGATCCGCTCCTTCTGGTTGGGGTCGACCTCGGCGAAGATCGTGGTGCGCTCTGCCACGTGCCAGAGGGCCTCGTCGGAGAGCGCGGCGATCTCCCGGCCGCCCAGCACCCCTTCGACCGCGAGCCCGATGGTGGCCGCCAGGTGCTTCGCCACGTCGCGGTGGTCGCCGGTCACGACCTTGAGCCCGACGCCCAGCCGCCCGAGGTCGCGCACCACCTCGCCCGCCCCGGCCTTCGGGGGATCGAGGAAGAGCAGGAAGCCCTCGAAGACCATCGAGCGCTCGTCGGAGGGCTCGAGGGTGCGCCGGGGCGCGACCTCCGCGCTGGCGAGCCCGAGCACCCTCACCCCCTCCGCGCTCCATCCATGAAAGCGCGCGACCAGCGCGGAGAGCGCGCCCTCCGAGAGGGCCGCCGGCTCGCCGTCGTCGCCGCGCACCCGGTCGCAGACCTCGAGCACCCGCTCCAGCGCTCCCTTGGTGATCAGCCGCCCGAGGCCGCCCCCGGCGTCGACCACCACGGTCATGCGCTTTCGCCCGAAATCGTAGGGGATCTCGTCGAGCTTCGCGGGGAGCTCGCCGGGGCCCGCCGCCGCGCCCCGCTCCCGGATCGCGTCGTCGAGGGGGTTGCTCAGCCCGGTCTCCAGGGCGGCGTTGAAGTACGCGAGGCGCAGCACCGACGAGGAGTCACGGCCCCCGGGGTCGACCGCGCGCTCGAGGCGCACCGCCCCCTCGGTGAGCGTCCCGGTCTTGTCGGTGCAGAGCACGTCCATGCTGCCGAGGTTCTCGATGGCGCTCAGCCGGCGCACCACGACGCCCCGCGCGGCCATCGCCCGCGCCCCGTGGGAGAGCGTGATCGAGAGGATCGCCGGGAGCATCTCCGGGGCGAGGCCCACGGCCAGCGCGATGGCGAAGAGCAGCGAGGCCACCGGGGGCTTGTGCCGCAGCACGCCCGCGGCGAAGACCACGAAGACCAGCGCCACCATCACCCGGGTCAGCAGGTAGCCGAAGTGGCGGATGCCCCGGTCGAAGTCCGTCTCCGGAGCGCGCAGCACCAGCCGGGCGGCCAGGGCGCCGTACTCCGAGGTGCGGCCGATGCGAGCCACCACCGCGCGCGCCGTCCCGCTGCGCACGCTCGTACCGTGGAACACCACGTTGGTCCGCTCGGCGAGCGTGGCGTCGGTCGCCGAGGGCGATGGGCGCTTCTCCATCGGGAGCGTCTCGCCCGTGAGCATCGCCTGCGTGACGAAGAAGTCCTTGGCCTCCAGCACCACCGCGTCCGCCGGGATGAGGCTCCCTGCGGAGAGCACCAGCACGTCGCCCGGCACCACCCCGGCGGCCGCCACCGTCTGCACGACGCCGTCGCGCAGCACGCACGCCCGGGCGGCGATGCGCGACTTCAGCGCGTCCACCGCGCGGCTCGCCCGTCGCTCCTGCGCGGCGCCCAGCACGCTGCCCAGCAGCAGGATGCCCACCACCACGGCCGCGTCGGTCCACTCTCCGACCACGCCGGACACCGTCGCGGCGAAGAGCAGCAGCCACGCGAGCGGGTTGCGCGCCTGCGTGAGCATCGCCTCGACGGCCCGCCCGTGCCTCCGCGGCTCGAGGCTGTCGGGGCCGAGCTCTCGCTGGCGTCGCTCGACCTCCGCGCTGCTCAGCCCGGCGCGGGTCGCCCCGAGGTCGGCCAGCAGTTGCCCCTCGGAGAGGGCCCAGTAGTCATGCCTCACGCGCGCGATTCAATCCCAGTCGGCGGCCTCCGGTCGAGGCGCCGCTCGCCTTCGTCGACCCCGAGGCGCCACCTCGTCGAGGGCGATCGACGCCAGCAGCGCCGCGAGGCGGCGGTTAGGCGTGAGACGTTGCGCGACGTCGAAGGCCAACACCACGACGTCGCCAAACAGGAGCGGTTGCGCGGGACCTCCACGACTCATGACGGCTGTTCCTCCCCCTGCGGTGCGGTACGAGCGCCGACGGCGCAACGGACGTGCCATGAGCGCCCGCGCGGACTCTGCCGAGGAAGAGCGTGGAGCGAGCCCATGCACGCGATGCACGGTGCGACGCAGCGGGTGCGCTCCGCGGGAGAGGCCATCGCAGGGCGCGCCCTGATACAAACGGCACGTCGGTTGCTGCCAGCGGAGGCGCGACACCCCACGATCCGTTCGATGAAGGGAAGAAGCTCATGATCGCTCCATTCACCAAGGTGCTCGTCGGCACGGATTTCAGCGAGCCTGCCAGCCGGGCGCTCGAGCGCGCCATCGACGTGGCGAGGAGATACGAGGCGCAGCTCCACGTGGTGCATGTGTGGGAGGTGCCGATGGTGGTGGGCGGCCCGATGGTGGGCACCGCGGTCGACTGGATCACCCCCATCGAGCAGGCCGCCAGGACGCAGCTCACCGAGGTGATCGACGGGCTGCGCTCGGGCAAGGTCGACGTCACCTCGACGCTGTGCAGCGGCGTGGCGTGGGACCGCATCATCGCCACCGTCGAGCAGGTGGGCGCCGACCTCGTAGTCATCGGCACGCACGGCCGCACGGGCATCCGCCGCGCCCTGATGGGCAGCATCGCCGAGCGCGTGGTGCGCCTCTCGCCGGTGCCGGTGCTCACCATCCACTGAAACCCTCCGGCGCCTGCGGTCGCGCCGGAGGTACAGCGTCTCCCCCCCCTCCGTCAGCCCTTGCGCGCGCCCTGCGCCCGCTCGATCTCCAGCACCGCGAGGGTGGTCTGGAGCACGCTGTCGGGGTTGAGCGAGAGCGCGTCGATGCCCAGGCTCACCAGGAAGGCCGCGACGTCCGAGTGATCGGACGGGGCCTGGCCGCAGATGGCGGAGTGCCTCCCGTTGCGGCGCGCTCCGGTCACGGCCTGGCGCAGCATCTCCAGCACGCCGGGGTCGCGCTCGTCGAACTCGAAGGCCACAAGCGCCGAGTCGCGGTCGACCCCGAGCGTGAGCTGGGTGAGGTCGTTGGAGCCGATGGAGATGCCGTCGAAGAGCGCGCAGAAGGCGTCGATGCGCACGACGTTGTTGGGAATCTCGCACATCACCAGCACCTTGAGCCCGAGCTCGCCGCGGCGGAGCCCGTGCTTCGCCATCTCCGCCAGCACGCGCTCGCCCTCCTCGACCCGCCGGCAGAAGGGGATCATCAGCTCGACGTTGGTGAGGCCCATGTCCTCGCGCACCCGGCGCATGGCGCGGCACTCCAGGGCGAAGGCCTCGGCGTAGCTGGGGTGCGTGTAGCGCGACGCGCCGCGCAGGCCGATCATCGGGTTCTCCTCGTGGAACTCGAAGTCGCGGCCTCCCAGCAGGCTCGCGTACTCGTTGGACTTGAAGTCCGAGAGCCGCACCACCACGGGCTTCGGGTAGAAGGCCGCGGCGATGGTGCCGACCCCCTGGGCGAGCTGGTCGACGAAGAACTCTCCCCGGTCGGGGTAGGCCCGGGTGAGAGCGTCGAGCTCGGCGCGCACGCCCGCGTCGAGCACCCGCTCAGGGTGCAGCAGCGCCATCGGGTGCGCCCGGATGGTGTTGTTGATGATGAACTCGATGCGCGCGAGGCCGACGCCGTCGTTGGGCAGCGCGGCGAGCGAAAGCGCCCGGTCGGGGTCGGCGACGTTCATCATGATCTTGGTGCGAGGGCGCTCCATCGCGCCGAGCTCCACGCGCTCGACCCGGTGCGCCAGCGCGCCGCGGTACACCCGCCCGACGTCCCCCTCGGCGCAGCACACCGTGACCGCGGCGCCGGCCTCGATCTGCGACGTCGCCCCGGTGGCCCCCACGATGGCGGGGATGCCCAGCTCCCGCGCCACGATGGCCGCGTGGCAGGTGCGCCCTCCGCGCTCGGTGACGATGGCCGACGAGCGCTTCATCACCGGCTCCCAGTCCGGCGTGGTGGTGTCCGCCACCAGCACCTCGCCCGCCACGAAGGAAGCAAGGTGCGCGGGGTCGCGGATGATCCTCGCGGCGCCGGAGCCGATCTTCTGCCCCACGCTGGTGCCGCTGACGATCACCTCTCCCTTCTCCTCCAGCAGGTGCCGCTCCAGCACCTCGCCCGAGCGCCCGGCCTCGACGGTCTCGGGCCTCGCCTGGACGATGAAGAGCTCGCCGTCGGGGCCGTCCTTGGCCCACTCGATGTCCATGGGCGTCGGCTGCCCGGCCCGCTGGCTGTAGTGGCCCTCGATGGCCGTCGCGGTGCGCGCCAGCGAGAGCACCTCCGCGTCGGTGAGGGTGTAGCGCCCCCGCTCCTCCTCGGGCACCGGGACGTTGACCGTCGCGACGTCTCCGGCCTCGTCGGTGTAGATCATTCGTAGCTGCTTCAGCCCGAGCCGCCGCCGCAGGATGGGGCGGGGCGCGGAGGCAAGCGTCGGCTTGAACACATAGAACTCGTCGGGGTCGACGGAGCCCTTCACCAGGTTCTCCCCGAGGCCCCAGGCGGCGTTGATGAGCACCACGTCGCGGAAGCCTGTCTCGGTGTCGAGGGTGAACATCACGCCCGCGCAGGCCGTGTCAGAGCGCACCATGCGCTGCACCCCGATGGAGAGCGCGACCTTCATGTGATCGAAGCCCCGCTCGGTGCGGTAGGAGATCGCCCGGTCGGTGAAGAGGCTCGCGAAGCAGCGGCTGCAGGCCAGGCGCAGGGCGTCGTGGCCGGTGACGTTGAGGAAGCTCTCCTGCTGCCCCGCGAAGGAGGCGCCCGGCAGGTCTTCCGCCGTCGCCGAGGAGCGCACCGCCACCGAGCGAGGCGCGCCGTTGCGCTGGAGCTGATCGTAGGCGACCCGGATCTCGTCCCATAGCGCCGGAGGGAGCGCGGTCTTCTCGATGAGCTCTCGGGCCGCGCCGGCGCGACGGGCGAGCAGGTCGGTGTCGCGCAGGTCGAGGCCCTTCATCAGCTCGGTGAGTCGCGCCCTCAGCCCTCCGACGTCGAGCAGGCTCCAGTACGCGTCGGCGGTGATCGCGAAGCCCGGAGGGATCTTCACCCCCAGCGGACGCAGTGAGCGCCACATCTCGCCGAGCGACGCGTTCTTGCCTCCGACGAGCCCGAGGTCATCGAGCGTGATCTCTTCGAACCAACGGATGTATCTCGCCATGGTGGGGCGCAGTGTGCATCCGTCGCGCCACCTCGGGCAGCGCTCGTTGATGGAACGCAAACTGCTGCGGTCCATGCGTCTCATGTCCGCCGAACGGCCCAGCGATGACGAGCTGCCGCCCACGCTGGTCATCGACCATCTTGTGGGGTTGTCCTTCGACGAGACCATCACGCCGAGCATCCACGAGCGGCTCTCGGGCGCGCGGGAGAGGGAGCGGGTGCAGGCGCTGCCGCAGATCGTGGACGACGGCTCCTACGGCGACGCGGACTTCACCCCCTTCGAGGAGATCGCGGTGGGGGGCGTCGGGGTGGTCGAGCTCGCCCACCAGCGCTCGGTGGGGCGCGACGTGGCCATCAAGCGGGTGCGCGACCCCTCCGTCCCCGGGGCCGCCGCGATGCTGCTGGAGGAGGGGCGGGTGATGGGCCTGCTCGAGCACCCGGGCGTGATCCCGGTGCTCGCCATGGGGCGCGACGGCAGCGGGCACCCGGTGCTGGTGATGAAGCGGGTGGAGGGCACCACCTGGAGGGCGCTGCTGCGAGACCCCTTGCAGCCCGCGTGGAGGGACTTCCCTGGAGATCGGTTGGAGTTCCATCTTCGGGTGCTGGCGCAGGTGGCGGACGTGGCCCACTACGCCCACGGCAAAGGCTGGCTGCACCGGGACATCAAGCCCGAGAACGTCATGGTCGGCCCCCGCGGCGAGGTCTACCTGATCGACTGGGGGCTCGCGGTGCAGGTCCCGGCCGAGGCCTCGCCGCAGGGACAGGGCCTCGTGGGTACGCCGGCGTACATGGCGCCGGAGATGCTCCAGGGCGTCGGCCCGTGGCTGTCCGCGCAGACCGACGTCTACCTCCTCGGGGCCGTGCTCCACGAGGTGCTCACCGGGCACCCGAGGCACGAGGGAGCGAGCCTGCGCGCGGTGCTCGCCTCCGCGTGGCTGTCCGAGCGCTATGGGTACCCCAAGGAGACGCCCGAAGAGCTGGCGACGCTCGCCAACGAGGCCACGAGCACCCGACCCGAAGCCCGACCGTCCTCGGCGATGGTGTTCAAGCGCCGCGTGGAGGCCTTCCTGACACACCGCGTGGCGCTCGGCATGATCGAGAAGGGCAGGGTCCGCTTCGCCGAGCTGCTCGACATCGCCCACGAGGGCCGCGGTACGGACGAGGTCGAGCTCCTCCAGCGCTTCGACGGGTGCGTCGCCCTGCTGCGCCGCAGCCTGGAGCTGTGGCCCGGCAACCCGCGAGCGATCGATGACCTCTCGGAGGTGCTCACCTGGCGCATCCGCCGCTCGATCGAGCAGGGTGACGTGCTGGCCGCGCGGTCGAGCCTCGCGGAGCTTCCCAGCGCCAGCCCCGAGTTGGAGCTCGAGCTCTCCCGGGCGGCGGAGCGCATCGAGCAGGAGCGCGCCCTCGCGGCGAGGTCGGGAGGGCCCTCCGAGCCGTGGACCATCGCGCCGATGAGGGCGATCGCCGGGAGGGCGAGCGCGCTGCTGGGCGGCGGATCGATGGTCGCGCTGGGGGCCGCCGTGAGAGCGGGTGTGGTGCCCTTCGCGTGGTCGACGACCGCTGCGGTGCTCGCCGCGGCCCTCGGGGTCGTGGCGGTCGCGCGTCTGCGAGACGGCCTCGTCGACCGGGCGGGCCTTCGAGAGCTGGGGTGGATCACCGCCGGATCGCTCGCGCTCACCCTCGCCGGGCGCCGCATCGGGCTGTCCCCGGGGCAGTCGCTGGCCCTGCTTCCGGTGCTCGTCGCCGTGTGCGTGGGCCTGCTCGCCGAGGGCCTCGGGCGCACCCGAGCCCGGCTGGTGGCGGTGTGCGCGGTCAGCGGCCTGCTCGCGCCCGCGGTGCTGCGCTGGGACGCGACCTTCGTGCTCGACCTGATGGGCCTCACGGCGATCGTCGGCTGCCTCGTGGTCGAGCGACCGGGAGAGAGCGCCGCCGCGCCGTCACCGGCTGTCACCCACTGAGCGAACTTTGGGGGAAGGGAGAGAGGGAGGCGACCGAGAGGTCAGCCGTTGGAGCGCACGTTGATCTTGCGCGGCTGCGTCTCGGGGCGGCGGGGCACCAGCATGGTCAGCACGCCGTCCTTGAGGTCGGCGGCGACCTTGGTGTTGTCGACGCCGTCGGGCAGCGTGAACGATCGCGAGAACGACCCATAGGAGCGCTCGTAGAGGTAGTAGCGGTCGCTCTCGTCGCGCTTCTCGGCCTCGCGATGGCCGGAGACCGTGAGCCGGTTGCCGGTCATGGAGATCTCCAGGTCCTTCTCCTTGATGCCCGGGAGGTCGGCGCGAAACTGGTAGCCCTCCCTGGTCTCCTTCACCTCGAAGTCGGGGTTGAACTGGATCGACTGCCAGTTGGTGATGGTGCCCATCTCCGCGAAGGGGTCGAAGCGCATCAGCTCCCTCATGGTCCGAAACGGATCGAAGTTGCCGGCGGTGTTCGAGACGGCGGGGATGTTCGAGGGCTTGTGAACGATGTTCATGTCACGACTCCTGAGCCCTGTTGGCGCTGCCTCCCTGGCGCGCTCGGGGCACGTCGGGCTGAGCACGGTCGGTGCCATCGCACACATCGCTCCAGGCACACGAGAACGAGCGCCTCTCGGGGGAGGGCTCATGCGCTGCGACGGCGCACGGCGCACCCCCGCTCGCGCATCGCGTGCGTGCGCATCGCGAGCCCGGAGGGGCGCGGGTACATCCCCTGCACTCCGCCTCGCATGATGTTCGAGCGCGGTCACGGTCGAGGCGCAATCTCTCTGGCGATGGTGGTCCTGCTCGGAGCGTGCGCCCGCACCCAGGCGCCTTCGCCGTCGGTGCAGCAGCGCATCCGCGCGGCGGAGGAGGTCGCCGCCCACGAGCGCTCCGACCACATGGAGGCCGAAGGTCGGCTGCGCGCCGCCGAGGCTCGCAACCAGGCCCTGGTGGAGATCATCCGGGGCCTCGGGGGCAACGTGCAGCACCTCGTGGGCGAGCGCCGCGACCTCGAGGCCGAGCGCACGTCCCTCCAGGGGAGCCTCGAGGAGACCCGCCGGGCGCTCGAGGCGATGCGCGCGAGGGAGGCGCAGTCTCGCGAGCGGGCCGCGCTCTTCCGCACGATGGTCGATCGCTTCCGGTCGATGATCGACGCGGGGCAGCTGCGGGTGCAGGTGACCCGCAACCGCATGGTGGTCGAGCTGCCGGAGAGCGTGCTCTTCGACAGCGGCCGCGCCGAGCTGCGCGCGACGGGTCAGCTCGTGCTCGAGCAGATCGGTCGGGTGCTGGCCACCATGGGGCGCGACTTCCAGGTGGCCGGGCACACGGACAACGTCCCCATCCACAGCCCGCGCTTCGCCTCCAACTGGGAGCTGTCCACCGCCCGCGCGACCACCGTCGCCCGTCGCCTCATCGAGCTGGGCATGGAGCCCCGGCGGCTCTCCGCCGCGGGCTACGCCGACGCGCAGCCGGTGGGCAGCAACGACACCCCCGAGGGGCGCCGGCAGAACCGACGCATCGAGCTGGTGCTGATGCCCGCCTTCGAAGAGCTGCCCGACCTCTCGGCGCTTCGCGATTCCGCCGCGCCGGCCGTACGCTGACGGGCCATGAGCGCGCGGCGAGGAGGGTCTCTCCAGGGGTCTTCGGTGAGGACGGACTTCCGCCCGTGGCTCGCGTCGGTCGACCACTTCGACGCGTCGCGGAAGGAGGCCCTCGTGGGTTACGACGACGGGCGGGCCGAGCGCTTCTACGAGCAGGTCGCGCGCGTCGCCGACCACGTCGGAGCGACCGTCCGAGGCGTGGAGCGGCTGCCACCCGGTCGAGGGCTGCTGGTGGCCAACCACGCCTTCGGGTGGGACTCGGCCTTCGCGATCGCCCTGGTTCGCCGGGCGACCGGGCGTCGCATCTGGGTGCTGGGAGAGCACCTCTGGTGGGACCTCCCCTATGTCCGCGGGCTCGCCGCGGCGGTGGGGGTCGTCGATGGGACGATGGCCAACGTCGACCGGCTGCTGCAGGCCGACGAGCTGGTGCTGGTGATGCCTGGGGGACTGCGCGAGGCCCTCAAGCCGCGCGAGCTTCGGTACCGCCTGCTCTGGGGGCACCACTACGGCTTCGTCCGCGCGGCGCTACGCGGCCAGGCCCCGCTGGTGCCCCTCGCCTCCTTCGGGGCCGACGAGTGGATCGACTGGGTAGGCGATCCCTACGACCGGGGGAGGCGGTGGCTGCTCCCGCTGGGCATCCACCTGCCGCTGCCCCGCCCCTGGGCGGGGCTCCCTCGGGTGCACCGCGTGCGGCCGGAGTACGTCTTCGGCGAGCCTGTGATGCCGACCGCGGGGCCGGAGGCCGAGCACGACCCCGCGACGCTTCGGCACCTGCGCCGTGAGATCGAGGGGGCGTTGCACGAGCTGATCGAGGACGAGCTGGCCCGGCGAGCGGGCTTCGCGCAGGGGTGAGAGCGAGAGGCGGCGCTCAGGCCCGGAGCGGGGACTCGACGTGCAGGTGGTCGAGCACCGAGCGCACCCCGTGGACGGCTCCCGCAGCGCCCACCGCCGCCCGCCGTTCGGACCACGATCCGACGGTGCCCGTGAGGGTCACGATGCCGTCGTCGATGGACATCTCGATGTGACGGGTCTCGCGCAACGCGTGGCGACGGAGCGCCTCGGCGATGGCCAGCCGCACGTCGGAAGGGGCCACGAAGTGCGGCTTCACGGTGATGGCGTTGGTGACCCCGGTGACGCCGCTGAGGTAGCGCACCGCCTCCTCGGCGTCCTCACGCTGGCTCCAGTACTCGACCTCGCCCCGCAGCGAGACGTGCCCCGCCGAGACCGCCGACTGGATCTTCTCCTGAGGCACGCGCGCGTCCCACTCCAGCGCCCTCCGCACGGCCTCCGCCACCTCCGGGTCGGTGCGCCCGGTGCCGGGGCTCATCCGCACCCGGAGGTCGTTGGCGACATCCAGCACTCCCGCCACCCGCAGCGTCGCCGCGAGGGCCGCGCTGCGCCTGGCCCAGCTATCCACCTCCCCGGTGAGCGTGACGACGCCCGACTTCACCGTGACGCCGATGTCGGTGACGTTGACCCGCGTGTCGCCCTTGAGCTCTCGCAGGACATCCTCCTGCAACTGCGTGTCCGTCTTGTGCTTCGTCATGGGTGATCTCCAATTCAGCAGCCCTTCGAGCAACCCTCACGCCACTCGCGAGACCCCCCCGGAGCCGCGCCCTGCGTGGCCCTCCAGTGACGTTCTGTTCGCCCCTCCGGGTGCGCCGCGAACATCGTGCGCGGGTCAGCCCGTCGCTCCCAGGGTCGACCCCGCCGCCTGGCGATAGAGCACCTCCAGCAGGATGAGGACGTCGATGGCGATGCCCGCGGTGGTGGTGGGCGACCCGAGTACGCAGAGCGCCAGCGAGAGGGCCGCGGCGCCACCGATCAGGCGGGTGGCCCATGGGTCCTGGGTCCAGATGGCGAAGGCGCCGACCAGGAAGAGCAGGGCGGCGGCCAGCCAGGCGATGCCGAGCAGCCGGGCCCCGTGGTCGCCGAGGTCGAGGTGCCCCCAGGCGCCGACGGTCGTGTAGGGGAAGTCCCGCAGGCTGACGATGCGCCAGGCGGAGAGGAAGCCGACCAGGTGGACGAGCCCGTGCAGGCCCAGGATGAGCGAGACCGCGGAGCGTTGCATGACCCTCCTATCGTCGGCCGGTGGCTGCACCGGCAGTGCCGCGCCCGATGGGTTGTCACGAGGGGCGGAAGGCCGACGAGGCGGGCGGCTCGCGCCTGGGGATGCGCACCGTGAGCACCCCCTGGCGATAGCGGGCGTGGGCGCGATCGGAGCAGACCTCGCAGGGCAGCGGGATCGTGCGGCGGAGAACCTCGCCCTGGCGCCACCCGGACGGCCTCACCTTGGTGTCGGAGGGGCGCACGTAGCGCTCCGCCTCGATGTGGAGCGTGTGCTCGGTGCAGTTCACCACGATCGAGTCGTGCACCACCCAGCCCAGCGCGACCTTGACGATGACCTCCTGGTCGGTCTCCTGGACCTCCACGTTCACCTGCGGGTCAGCGGCGCTCGGGCCACGCTGGTGGGTGGTCGGCATCTCCGCGTCGCCCGGCTTCGGCGGACCCTCCGGCCGCGCCCCGGTGTGTCTTGGGTGTCTCATTCCACGACTCTCTTTCGTAGGCGAAGAGACCCCAGTTTCACATTGCGGGCCATCGGAGGCCCCGCCGAGGGGAGCCGCGTGGTCGAGGAGGGTCAGTGCCAGGGTTCGACGCGCAGGTGATCCTGCACCGAGCGCACTCCGGGGGTCGCTCCCGCCGCGGCGATCGCGGCCTGCCGCTCGGCCCAGGAGTGCACCGCGCCGGTGAGCACCACCTTCCCCTCGTGGACCTCGATGTCGAAGCCCTTGGCTTCGCTCTGCGCCTGCCGGGCGAGCGACTCGGTCACCGCCTTGCGCACGTCCGCCGGGTTCACCTTCGGCGGGCTCACGGAGATCACGTTGTTCACCGCCTTCACGCCCGCGAGGTAGCGCACGGCCTCCTCGGCGTCGGTGCGCTGGCTCCAGTAATTGACCGCGCCCTCCAGGGTGATCACCCCCTTGGAGACCGTGGTCTGGATGTTCTCCTGCGGCACCCGCACGTCCCACTCCAGCGCCTGCCGGGCAGCCTTGGCGATCTCCGCGTCGCTGCGCTCGAGCGAGCCGGGCAGCCGCACCTCGACGTCGTTGGCGACATCGAGCACCCCGGAGACCCGGTGCGCCGCCTGCTGCGCGGCGAAGCGCTTGGCCCAGCTGTCGACGGTGCCCGAGAGGGTGACCACCCCCGACTGCACGCTCACCCCCACGTCGGTGACGTTCACCCGGGTGTCCCACCGCAGCTCGTTCTGCACGTCCGCCTGGATCACCGTGTCCGACTTCCTTGGCATCGCCTTCATGAGACTCAACCCCCCGTCGTTCATCGAGCAGCCTCGGCGGGCCGCGAACCATTCACGACATCCCGCCTTCGGCCCATCGCCCTCGAACGCGCTCCCACGAAGCATCCGATATGCCGCGCGCGCCTGGCGTCGACGGGGGGCTGGCGCAGCCGCGCTGCCTTCCCGAAGCATCGCGCGCCATGGCTGACCCCTTCGATTCGCTCCGGCGCGACGTCACCTACCTCGGGCACGTCCTCGGGGACACCCTCGTCGAGCAGGGAGGCGCCGAGCTTCTCGCGGTGGAGGAGGAGGTCCGCGCGCTCGCGAAGGCCAGGCGCTCTACCCGGCGCGGTCCGGCGACCGAGGCGCTGCGCTCGACGCTCGGGCTCCTCGACCTGGGCACGGCGGAGAGCGTGGCGCGCGCCTTCGCCCACTACTTCCAGCTGGTGAACCTCGCCGAGCAGCACCACCGGGTGCGCCGCCGGAGGCAGCACGCCCGCGAGGAGACGGCCCAGCCCGGATCGCTCGTCGACACGCTCCGAGGCCTCTCGGCGACGGTGCCTCGGCCCGCGCTGCAGGCGCTTCTCGATCGCGCCTCGCTGGAGCTGGTGTTCACGGCGCACCCCACCGAGGCGCAGCGGCGCACCGTGCTCGACAAGCACCGGCGCCTCGCCGACGAGCTCGCCCGGCGAGACCTCGCGGAGGGGCTCACCCCGCGCGAGCTCGACGAGGTCGATGCGGCCATCCGCGAGGAGGTCACGACGCTGTGGCAGACCGACGAGATCCGCAACGAGCGACCCCGGGTGGGGGACGAGGTGAAGAACACCCTCTTCTACCTGGAGGAGGTGCTGCACCCGATCGTCCCACGCTTCTACGCGGCGCTCGACGAGGCCATCGCGGCGGAGTACGGCGCCGGGGTGCGGGTGCCGTCGTTCCTGCGCTTCGGCTCGTGGGTGGGCGCCGACATGGACGGCAACCCCAACGTCACCCCCGACGTCGCGGTCGACACGGCGCTGGCCCAGGCGACGCGCGTCCTGGCGCTGCACGTCCGCGAGCTCTCCGAGCTCGGCGACGCCCTCTCGCAGAGCGCCCGCGTGGTGCCCGCCTCCGACGAGCTACGGCGCTCCATCGAGGCCGACGAGGCCCGGCTGCCCGGCGCCGCCAGGGGGCTGCGGGAGCGCGCCACGAGCGAGCCCTACCGCCGCAAGCTCTCGCTGATGGAGCTGCGCGTCACCGCCACGCGAGACGCCCTGCTGCGAGCCCGCCGAGAGGGCCACGCGGCCGCTCCGCTGGAGCTCGGCGTGGGCTACGCGCGACCTGACGAGCTCGCGCGCGACCTCTCGGTGCTCGAACGCTCGCTCTCCGAAAACCGCGGCCATCGGGCGGGCCTGCGTCGGGTGGTGGGCCTGCGCCGGCAGGTCGAGGTCTTCGGGTTCCACCTGGCGAGGCTCGACGTGAGGGTGCCCGCGCGATGGGTGAGGGACGCAGCCCGCTCGGCCCTCTGGCTCGACGAGGAGGCGCCCCTCGACGAGGCGCAGCTCTCCCGGGCGCTCGACGGCTCACGCGTCCCGGCCCGGCCGGGCATGGACGGCATGCGGGCGATGGAGGCCGTGGGGCGCATCCGGGCGCTGGTGGGCGAAGGGGGCGCCGGGTCCTTCATCATGAGCATGGCGCGCGGCCGGGACGACATGCTGGCGGCGCTGGTGCTTGCTCGCATCGCGGGCCTCTACCGCCCCGAGGAGGGCGTCGCGGCGGTCTCCGTCGTGCCGCTCTTCGAGACCCTCGACGACCTCGCCCGCAGCGCCGACGAGCTGCGGGCCGCGATCGCCCACCCCGCCTACGCCCGCTACCTCGCGCTGCGCGGCGGCGCGCAGGAGGTGATGATCGGCTACTCCGACTCCAACAAGGACGCCGGGATGCTGGCCGCCTCCTTCGCGCTCTACCGGGCGCAGAAGGCCCTCACGGAGGTCGCCCTGGAGTACGGCGTCGCGCTCCAGATCTTCCACGGCCGCGGAGGGTCCATCGGCCGAGGGGGAGGGCCCTCTCAGCGCGCTGTCGAGAGCCTTCCGCCCGGGTCCATCGACGGGCGCTTCAAGCTCACCGAGCAGGGCGAGGTCATCGGCTGGAAGTACCTCCTCCCGGAGATCGCCGAGCGCAACCTCGAGCAGATCGCCGGCGGCGTCCTGCACGCCTCGCTCACCACGAGCTACCCCTCCGGGGACGAGCTCTCCCGCGACGAGGCGCGCTTCGGCGTGGCCGCGGAGGCGGCGCTCGGCGCCTACCGCTCGCTGGTGCGAGACCCGGGCTTCATCCCCTTCTTCGAGGCGGTGACGCCGCTCTCCGAGCTCAGCGCGATGCCCATCGGATCGCGGCCCGCGCGCCGCAGCGCCTCGACGCGGCTCGAAGACCTCCGCGCGATCCCGTGGGTCTTCGCCTGGACCCAGTGTCGGATCAACCTCCCCGGGTGGTACGGCGCCGGGGCGGGGCTCACGGCGCTGCTCAAGACCGCTGGGGTCGACGAGGCGCGTCGCATGAGGGAGCGGTGGCCCTTCTTCGCCTCGACGCTCGACGCGGTGGCCGTGGCGCTCGCGACGGCCGACATGGGCGTGGCGTCGCAGTACCTCTCGCTGCACCCCGAGCCTGACTCCGCGCGTCGGCTGTTCACCCGCATCGCCCTCGACCACGGGCGCGCGGCGCGGGCCATCCGGACCATCTACGGCCAGGAGACGCTGCTCGCCCACAACCCGACGCTCGCCCGCTCGATCGAGCTGCGCAACCCCTACGTCGACCCGCTGAGCTTCCTGCAGGTGGAGCTGCTGCGTCGCAAGAGGGAGATCGAGGCGCGGGGCGAGGCGGTGCCCGCCGACCTGGTGAGGGCGATCCTGCTGACGATCAACGGCGTCGCGGCGGGGCTGCGCAACACGGGCTGAGCGGCGTCAGCGTCGAGAGAGCACCACCACGCTCCACGGCCCGAGCGCGATGGGCCCCGTGAAGCCGAGGCCGTCGTAGGGCTGCGCGAGGGCGGTGACCGTCCCCGCGGCGCGCCCCCGGAAGTCCTCGGACCAGCGGGGGTCGTCGCTGTCGATGCGGACGTTCCAGGTGCCGCCCGCGGGGAGGCCGACGTCGTAGCGGGCGTAGGCGCGGTTGCGGAGGTTGGCGATCACGACCACGTCGTCGCCGCCGCGGTCCCAGCGGCGCACGGCGATGACCTTGTTGGCCTCGTGGAAATGGATCACCGACACGTTGGCCCCGAGCAGCCCCGGGGTGGCGCCGTCGAGGTTGCGCCTCGCCCGGATGAGCTCGCGGTAGAAGGCCCGCACCCTGGAGAAGCCCGCCTCGCGCGACCAGTCGAGGGGCGCGGGGGCGCTGGCGAAGGTCCCTCGCTCCAGGTGCTCCTGCCCCATGAAGAGCATCGGCACGCCCGGCGCGGTGAACATCAGCGCCGCGGCCAGCATGGAGCGCTTGCGGGCCGCGAAGCTCCCCGGGTCGGCGCCGTCGATGCGCTGCGGGAGGCGGGCCCCGCCGTTGCCCACGGTGTCGTGGTTCTCGGTGCCGATCACCCGCTGGAAGGGGTCGTTGTTGTAGCGGCCGAGCATGGCGGAGCGCACGGCGGCGAGGCTGCGGGCGTCGTCGCTCGACACCGCCAGCGCGTTGGAGACGTCGTAGACGAAGCCGTCCCACTGCGAGTCGAAGCCGAGGCCCGCGGGTGGGCTCTGGGTGATGCCTCCCCAGCCCTTGAGGTCTTCGGCGATGAGCAGGGCGCCCGGGCGCAGCCGGCGGGAGAGCGCGTTGGCGCGCAGCAGCAGGTCGCGCCCGCCCGGAACCTCTCCCATCCCATCGATCGCCCGGATGTTGGAGACCGAGTCCCAGCGGAAGCCGTCGACGCGGTACTCGTCCAGCCAGGTCGCGACGCCGTCGAGGAGGAGGCTCGCCACCTCCGAGCGTGCGAAGTCGGGCCTCGGCCCCCACGGTGTGTTGCGATATCGGCCATCGCTGAAGAAATAGACCCCGGGCCCGTTGTCGGGGCAGTCGCCGTCGAAGCAGCGCATCGGGGCCCTGGCCCAGCCGTCGTAGTGGTTGTAGACGACGTCGAGGAGCACCGCGATGCCGCGCGCGTGGGCCTCGTCGACAAGCCGGCGCAGCTCGTCGGGGGGGCCGTACGCGGCGTTGGCGGCGAGCCAGAGCTTGGGGTTGTAGCCCCACGCGGCGCCGCCGAACTCGTTGACCGGCATGAGCTCGATGACGTTGACGCCCAGGTCGGCGAGGGCGTCGAGGCGAGCGGTGACGTCGGCGAAGGTCCCGTGGCGGGTGCCCGGCTGCGGAGCGAAGGAGCCGACGTGGAGCTCGTAGATCACCGCCTCTCGGCGCGAGGGCGGGGTGAAGCGGGTCGTGCGCCAGCGGTAGGTCGCCGGGTCGAGCACCACCGCTCCGCCGTCGGAGGTGGCGCGCGCCCTCGGATCGACCCGGCTGAGCGTCTGGTCCCCGCGTCGCAGCACGAAGCGGTAGCCCTGCCCCGCGCGGGCCCCGGCCACCCGCGCCGCGAAGACCCCGCCGTCCTCGGAGAGCAGCTCGTGGTCACCGAAGTCGCCGCTGACCTGCGCGCTCATCGCGCCCGGAGCCCACACCCGGAAGGTCACGCCGCCGTCGTCGACGGTGGCGCCGAAGGTGCGGGCGGGGCTCCCTCCGTCGAGGGAGGGCACGTCGGCCGCGTCGACGGCGGGCGCGTCGGGAGCGTCGACGGAGGGCTCCTCGATGGGCGCGTCGTCGAGGGGGAGGGGGAGGTCGACGGAGGCGTCGAGGAGGCGCGCGTTGTCCGAGCACGCGGAGAGGAGCGCGACGATCAGGGAGGTCAGCAGCGGTCGCACGGCGGCCGCACGGTATCGCATGGCGAGGGCGACCGCGCGGAGGGGGTGAGGGGGAGGGGTATCAGGTCACCGGGTAGCGGGAGTACTGCTCGAAGTTTCCATAGAGCTCATCCGGGCCGCCGTGCCTTGGGTGCGTGACCGCGGCCACGAGCAGGTCGCCCCCGACGAATGCGCCTCGCCAGCTCGCGCCTCGCCCTCCGAAGACCTCCTCGCGGTCGCCGCGGGAGCGTGGCTTGTTGATGCCCACCTTGAAGGCGCGAATCTCGTCGCGGATGCGCGCGGCGAAGCCGAGGTCGTCGGTGGCGATGGAGGCGACGAGGGCTCCATTCGAGACGTTCATCTCGGCCAGCAGCTGCGTCTCGGTGTCGACGAGCACGATGGAGTCGAGCGGACCGAAGGGCTCCCGGTGCCGCAGCTCCCACGACGCGGGCGGCTCGAGCACGCAGGCCGGAGGAACGTATCCCGAGGTGTCCTGCCCCGGGAGGAAGCGACCGTGCTCCAGCAGGCGACGCGCGACCGGGGCGCCGCCGGAGCCCACCGCGGAGGCGAAGAGCTCGCCCATCTCCACGGCCTTCGAGGCGCTGATGACGGGCCCGAAGTCGAGCTCGGGGAAATCGTCGTCGGGGCGCTCGACGGCGAGCGGGTGTCCGAAGCGCACTCGCCCGACCACGTCCAGGTACATCTCCAGAAACTCCGGCAGCAGCCGCCGCTGGACCACGTAGCGCGGGTACGCGGTACACCGCTGCTTGCCGTACTCGAAGCCCTTCTTGAGGTGCGCGCCGAGCTCTGCCCAGTTGGAGAAGTCCCAGACGCCCCATGCGTTGAGCCCCTCTTCTTCGAGCATGTAGCGGCGGCCGGTGTCGGCGAGGTCGAGCGCGACGCGGCGGCCGTTGGCCCGGCCTCCGACGAAGGCGAGCGCGCCGAGCCCTGGGCCCCGCACCAGGGTCGAGCCGATGCGGGCGCCGACGCCCGAGACCAGCGTGACGGGGAGCCCCGCGCGGTGGAGCATCGCGTGGGCGAGCGTGAGGCAGTGGAAGCCCCCCTGGCTCGGCGTCTTGGACACCACGGCGTTGCCCGCGAGGAGCTGCACCAGCTCGGCGTGGACGAGCACGCTCATGGGGTAGTTCCAGCTGGCGATGTTGCTGACGGGGCCGGGCAGCGGCGCTCGTCCCTCGAGCTGTCGCTCGATCTCCCCGAGGTACCAGCGCACCCCGTCGAGGGCGCGGTCGACGTCGGCGCAGGCGAGGCGCCAGGGCTTGCCGATCTCCCACACCAGCAGCAGCGCCAGAAGCTCTCGCTGCCCGGCCAGGAGTTCTACCGCCTTGGCGACGCGGGCGCGGCGCTCGTCGAGGCTGACCCGGCCCCACTCCCGATGGGCGGCGGTCGCCGCGGCGATCGCTCGCTGCGCCTCCGGCTCGTCGATGAGCGGGGGCCCTGCGATCTGCGATCCGTCGACGGAGAGCTGGTGCGGCGCGACCTCGCCGCTGGCGACCCACTGTCCGGCCACCAGGTTGCGTGCCCGATCGACGTCGAAGGCCTCGGGCGCCACCGCGCGACAGCGCGACCAGACGTCGTTCCATGATGTGCCGGCCTTGAGCGTATAGGTCGCCATGTCGTCTCCTTCCGAGAGGGGGCCGGCGACCCCCTCAGGCCGCGACCGACGAAGGGCTGCTTTGAGGTCGTCGCCCGACTCGTCAACCCGGGTGGAGGCCCCCCCGGGGCCCACGCTCTCCTCTCGAACGCGAGGACACCGCCGCCTGTGTCGACTTCGCGGCCCGACACGTCATCTCCCTGCCCGATGGACTGCGGATGTCCGACGTTGAGATCTGGCAGCACGCCCCTGGAAACGAAGACGGCCGGTTGACGATCTACGGATCTCCTCACGGACGGCGAGAGGAGCCACGTGTTCATGAACTTGACGAAGCCGCCGTGGCTCTTGGTCAGTACGTCGACATCGCCTTCGGTGTCGCGCAGCCGATACGCCTTGGCGATCTTCTCGCAGGTCATCTGGAGGTAGTGGAGGGCGTGGCATTGCGGGATGCCGGACGTCGCTGCAAGCAGCTCGTAGATTAGGTGGTCGGAGCGGGCTTGCCGGTGAAACGCCGACGCCCAAGTGTCACGACTCGGAGCCATCACCAAGAAGGGGGACGGGTCACTTCCTCGGCGAACGACAAGTCCCAGCCCGGTGGATGTTTCAGCGCGGCAGGGTTAGCCAGGAGCTGCTCGTACTCTTCGGGGGTGATCTCCGCGATCACCGTGCGGAACGGAACATCCACCGTCGGGGCGAACCCGTACGGTTCGACGCTGCCCGTTGCTGGAGTCGACGCGTTCACCTCAAGAAGCCGGATCGGCGCGTCCGGCGACGCATCCACGCCCGATCGGAGGATGAACACCCGCTGGAGCTCAGGCTCGACCCGGAAGTGCCACGCGATAAGCTCGCGCGCGACGGTGTCTCTGGCTCGGTCCTGCATAGTTCGACGCTAGCACGACCCCTCCCTGCCCTGGTCGACGTGCGGTCGCCCGAGGCGCAGTGGTTGGTGGCCAGTATGTGCAGCTTTCGTTTGTTGCGGTTGGTCAGGGTGAGCGGCATCCTCCGATTCATGCACAGCGCGACGGTCACCCCCACGGCGAAAGACACCGTGCTCGCCCGCGAGGCCCTGCGCGGGCTGCGGTAGAAGCCCCTGCGCAAGGGCTCAACTTCGGTGAAGCTCCAGGTCGACCTGGGGTCGCAGGTCGCCTCTGTGGCCGTGCCGCGCGAGGCGTTCGAGCTGTTTGTGGAGATCCTGGACCAGATGGCCAACAGCAACGCCGTGACCCTGGTGCCGACGCAGTCGGAGTTCACGACGCAGGAGGCGGCAGAGCTGCTCGGGGTCTCCCGCCCGCACCTGATCGGTCTGCTGGACGAGGGGAGGATCCCCCATCACGAGGTGGGAACCCACTGGCGCGTTCGGGTCGCAGACGTGGTCACGGGATACGAGCCCCTCATCGCCGCGGTCGCGGCGATCAGGGTGAGCGATCTGGAGGCGCTGGTTCGCCTGACAGAGGCAGCGGTCGAGTGGCGGGCGGGAGACGTCACGACGGCTGCTCGGCTCGCATCGAACGCTGCGGAGCTGTGGGGACGCAGCGGATGGTCGTGGCCCATCGTCGTGCCGCGCAGCCTTGAGCTCCTGATCGGCTGCGATCACGAGGACTGGCCGTGTCGGTCGTGGGCGTCGCGTGCTCTATCGTGAGTGGGTCACGCGCTCCGTCGACGACGCGGGCGCATCGAGAGGCCGACGAGCGCCACAAGGAGCCCAGCTGCGACGCCGGACCCTTCCCGTTCACCCACGCGTCGCGTCGCGCACTGCCACCCGCCACCGGTCTCACGCGCGGGCTCGGGCGTGCTATCGCCCAGATCCCCTGCGCTCTCGCCCAGGTCGCTCGAAGTGCTCACGTCGCTCGCATCGCCTGCGTCGGACAGGCGGCTCACGTCGCCCGAATCGGACAGAGCGCCCGCGTCGCCATCCCGCAGCATCTCGGCGAAGCGCGACGACACGCATGGGGTGATCGCAGTGTGGGTGCAGCCGCGCGTCGCGTCGCATGTGTCGGCCGTGCAGGCATCGTCGTCGTCACAGTCGACCGGCGTGCTCATGCAGCCGCCGCCCGGCGCGCAGCTGTCCTGCGTGCACGGGTTGTTGTCATTGCAGCTGGTGCCCGCCGTGGTGCAGCAGGTGCTCCGGCTGCACGTTCGTCCCGTCGAACAAACCACGGCCGTGCCGTTGCCGCTGGTCGGGCAACTCGCCGTGGTGCCGTTGCACGCGCTGCCCTCGGTGCAGACGTTGCCGTCGTCGCAGTACGCGCCCGCCACCGCGTAGCGGTTGGCAGAGCAGGTCTTCGACGCGCCGTCGCAGGTCTCGGCGACATCGCACGCGCCGGCCGCCGCGCGGCACACCGTCCCCGTGGCGCGCACGGCGTCGGCCGGGCACGCGGGGCTGACGCCATCGCATAGCTCGCCGACATCGCAGGCGCCCGAAGCCGCGCGACAGACGTAGTTGGTCGGACGGATCACGTCGGTCGGGCAGCTGAAGGCCAGGCCGTTGCAGGTCTCCGCCACGTCGCAGGTGTCCACCGCGGGGCGGCAGGTCGCCCCAGCGCTCGCGGGGCGATCGACGGGGCACGCGGCGGCGTTGCCGGGGCAGCGCTCCGCAGCGTCGCAGCCGTCGATCGGTACGCGACACACGACGGTGCTCGCCCCGAAGCGATCGGTCGGGCACGCGGCGCTGGTGCCGGTGCACGTCTCTGGCACGTCGCAGACGTCGACCGATGCGCGGCACACGGTGCCGGACGGGAGGCGTCCGTTGGTCGGGCAGGTCTTGGTCGTACCGTTGCAGGTCTCGGCGGCGTCACAAGCGCCCGCCGCTGCGCGACACACGGTCGTCGCCGGGAGCACGCCGTCGCTCGGGCACAGGACGCCCACGCCGTCGCAGGCCTCGGCCACGTCGCAGCCGCCGCTCGAAGCCACGCGGCACACGTAGCCCGAGGGGCGACGCGCGTCCGCGGGGCACTCGAAGGCGGTGCCGTTGCAGGTCTCAGCGACGTCGCAGCCCCCCGCCGCGGCAGCACGGCAGGACTTGCCCGCCGCCGCCGGAGCATCCGCAGGGCAGTCGATCGAGGTGCCAGTGCACCGCTCCGCCAGGTCACAGATGCCGGCCGCGGCTCGGCAGGTGTAGCTGCTCGGTCGCAGCGCGTTCGCGGGGCACGTGGCGCTGGTGCCAGTGCACGCCTCCGCCGGGTCGCAGGCACCGGTCGATGCACGGCACACGGTGCCGGACGGGAGGCGTCCGTTGGTCGGGCAGGTCTTGGTCGTGCCATTGCAACTCTCGGCGACGTCGCAGGCGCCCGCCGATGCGCGACACACGGTGGCCGCCGGGAGCACGCCGTCGCTCGGGCACGCGATGCCCACGCCGTCGCAGGTCTCGGCCACGTCGCAGCCGCCGCTCGAAGCCACGCGGCACACGTAGCCCGAGGGGCGGCGCGCGTCCGCGGGGCACTCGAAGGCGGTGCCGTTGCAGGTCTCAGCGACGTCGCAGCCTCCCGCCGCGGCAGCACGGCAGGACTTGCCCGCCGCCGCCGGAGCATCCGCAGGACAGTCGATCGAGGTGCCAGTGCACCGCTCCGCCAGGTCACAGATGCCGGCCGCGGCTCGGCAGGTGTAGCTGCTCGGTCGCAGCGCATTCGCGGGGCACGTGGCGCTGGTGCCAGTGCACGCCTCCGCCGGGTCGCAGGCACCGGTCGATGCACGGCACACGGTGCCGGACGGGAGACGTCCGTTGGTCGGGCAGGTCTTGGTCGTACCGTTGCAGGTCTCGGCGGCGTCGCAGGCGCCCGCCGATGCGCGACACACGGTGGCCGCCGGGAGCACGCCGTCGCTCGGGCACGCGATGCCCACGCCGTCGCAGGTCTCGGCCACGTCGCAGCCGCCGCTCGAAGCCACGCGGCA
>Ga0207969_100036_pt1 | contig 95214 bp, 78 predicted proteins | sample LakWasMet25_LOW6_2_FD_183869 | JGI IMG/M metagenome (GOLD analysis project Ga0207969, IMG submission 183869) | Freshwater sediment methanotrophic microbial communities from Lake Washington under simulated oxygen tension - Sediment Metagenome... | ecosystem: Environmental > Aquatic > Freshwater >...
AGATATCCTGAAAATTGCGCCGCTCGAAGAGCGGATCTACCGGCTGCGCTGCGTCGAGGGGTGGAGCATGGTGATTCCCTGGCTCGGCTTTCCGGTGTCAAGCCTGTTACGGCTGGTCGAGCCGCTAGGCAGCGCGAAGTATGTCGAGTTCATCACGGCGGTGCAGCCGGAGACCATGCCCGGCGTCAGGAGCCGCGTGCTCGACTGGCCTTACGTGGAAGGTCTGCGGCTGGATGAAGCCATGCATCCGCTGGCCATCATCGCCGTCGGCCTCTATGGCGACGTGCTGCCGAACCAGAACGGAGCGCCGCTGCGCCTGGTGGTGCCATGGAAATACGGCTTCAAGAGCGGCAAGTCGATCGCCAGGATCCGGCTTACGGACAAGGAGCCGCTGACTTCCTGGATGAAAGCCGGACCGCGCGAATACGGCTTCTATTCCAACGTAAACCCCGAGGTGGATCACCCGCGCTGGAGTCAGGCTACCGAGCGCCGCATCGGCGAATTCAGCAAGCGCAAGACGCTGATGTTCAACGGCTATGCCGAGCAGGTCGGCCAGCTCTACGCCGGGATGGACCTGAGGAAATACTTTTGAACGACGTATCCCCCAACCCCTTTTCCGAGCAAAAGGGTGACCACGGCTCGCGGTGCTCGCAGGTTTTTGGAGAGGCTACCTTGGGGCGGCCCCGCGGCAAGCCATGAATCTTTCCCTGATCAAGCCGCCGTTGTTCATCGCCTGCCTCGCACCGCTGGCCTGGTACGCCTGGGGCGCACAGGCCGACACGCTGGGCGCCAACCCGATCGAGGCCGTAACCCGCGGCCTGGGAACGTGGGCGCTGAACTTCCTCCTGATTACGCTGACGGTGACGCCGCTGCGCAAGTTTTCCGGGTGGGCCTGGCTCGGCCGCCTGCGCCGCATGCTGGGACTGTTCGCATTCTTCTATGCGGCCTTGCATCTGAGCACGTATCTGTGGTTCGACCAGTTCTTCGACTGGCCGGCAATTGCCAAGGACATCCTGAAGCGCCCGTTCATCACCGTCGGCATGATCAGCTTCGCGCTGCTGGTGCCGCTGGCGGCGACCTCCAACGCGTTCGCCATCCGCAAACTCGGCGGCCGCCGCTGGCAGGAACTGCATCGCAGCGTCTATCTGATCGGCATCCTCGCCGTGCTGCACTATTTCTGGATGGTCAAGGCCGACGTCAGCAAGCCGCTCATCTATGCAGTCATCGTCGGCATTTTGCTCGGCCTGCGGGTCTGGTGGCGAATGCAGGAGCGAAAGCGGCAACTGGCCGGTGCCTACTTGCCCAAGCCGCGCGGTCACGTGATTTCGATTGCGGTCAGAAAGTAGGTTTGGTCAGACGAATCAGGCGGAACCACCCCGAGGCGAGCGCTGCCTCGTTGGCCGTCACCTCGAGGCCCCCGACGGCCTCCAGCACGTCTTCGAAGACGACATCGAGACGCGTCGCGACGTGGCGCGTCAGCGGGTTGAGCACGCGCTTCCAGCCCGCTTCGCCGCGCCGGAGAAACTTGTCGAAGACCAGCAACTGCCCGCCGGGCTTCAGCACCCGCACCGCCTCCGCCAGACAAAGAGTCGGCGCCGGCACCACGGCGAGAATCAGGTGCAGCACCGCCACATCGAAGCTTGCATCATGAAACGGCAGGCGCTGGACGTCGCCGCGCAAGGGAGTGAAGTGCAGGCCGGCCGCGCGCGGACGGGCGCGTGCCAGCATGGCGGCGGTGAGGTCCAGGCCGACATAGCGATGCTGCGCCGGCAGGTGCGGCAGATCGAGCCCGGTGCCCACACCCAGCACCAGCACGTCGCGCGGCGGCTCGTCGGCCAATGCCGCCAGACTGCGCCTGCGCGCACCGCGCGTGGCAGCGGTCAGGAACGCATCGTAGAACGGGGCGACCAGCGTGTAGCTGTGCTTCAGGCTCAATGCAGCACGCGCGGCATCGAAAGTACGAATTCGGCAATCGGCGCCTCGAACTGCACTCCATCCTCGGCCGTCATCTGGTAGCTGCCTTGCATGGTGCCAACGGGCGTGGCGAGCTGGCAGCCGCTGGTGTATTCAAAACTTTGCCCGGGCGCCAGCAATGGCTGGTGGCCGACCACCCCCAGGCCGCGCACTTCCTGCACATGGCCTTCGGCGTCGGTGATGATCCAGTGCCGCGATATCAGCTGTGCGGCCACATTACCGGTGTTGGTGATGGTGACGGTATACGCGAAGACATGACGGTCGATCGCCGGATCGGATTGCTCCGTCACATAGCTGGTCGCAACAGCAACCGCCACTTCGTATTTCTTCGCCTCTGCCATGGGCGGGCATTCAACACCAATTCGCGTCGCGGAGCAAGGATATGCAGGATTGGCAGGCCGCCACAATCATTCTTGACCATTCCCGTCGATTCCGCGACACTTCAAGTATGCGAACCAATTGGCCGCCCCACCTGCTGCCCGAAGCCGTTTCATGAACTCCGGCGAATCATGCGGCGTATCGTCGCCCTTCCTGGAAAGACTCCACAACGCCGGCATCGAGCCCGATGACAGCGAGGAGCAGCGGCTGAACAAGTCGCTGCTGATGCTTGCGACGGGACTCGCCAGCGTCGGCATCATGGTGTGGGTAGGAATCTATTCCATTCTCGGACCGCAGTTCTCGACCACCATACCCTTTGCCTTCCAGCTGCTGCTGGTAGGCAATCTGGTGCTCTATGTGCAGTCGCGGAATTTCGATTTTTTCCGCGTCAGCCAGCTGGGACTGTTCCTGTTCCTGCCCTTCGTCGCGCAGTGGGCCGGGGGCACCATCATTTCCACCAGCGGCGTGGTGCTGTGGGGTCTGCTCGCTCCCGTCGGGGCCATCCTGTGCATCGGCGTACGGCAGTCGGTCGGCTGGTTCATCGCGTGGGCTGCGCTGACGGCCCTGTCCGGTGCCGTCGACTTCTACCTTGCCGACACCGCGGTCGCAATGAAGCAGAACGTCCCGATCCGGACCACGGTAGTCTTTTTCGCGCTCAACTTCATTTCGGTAGCGACCATCATCTACCTGCTGCTGCGCCTTTCGATCGCGGAGAAGCGCAAGGCCCAGGAAAGCCTCGAAGAAGCACACAAGCTGATCAAGATCGAACAGGAACGCTCCGAAAAACTGCTCCTCAATATCCTTCCCGGCCCCATCGCGGAGCGGCTGAAGAACTCCAGCAAGACGATCGCCGATGGTTTCGCCGACGTCACGGTGATGTTTGCGGACATCGTGAATTTCACCCAGGTAGCGGCCAACATGTCGCCGTCCCAGGTATTCTCGATGCTGAACCGGATCTTCTCCGCATTCGACGAACTTGCAGAACAGTTTGGCCTGGAAAAGATCAAAACCATAGGCGATGCCTACATGGTGGCCGGCGGATTGAATGAAGATGCCGGCGATTATTCGGCGGCGATCGCCGACATGGCGGTGGCAATGCGCGACATGCTGCGGCGCGACTTCTCCGTCAATTCCTCACAGCTGGAAATTCGCATCGGCATCGGCACCGGCCCGATTGTCGCCGGCGTGCTCGGGAAAAAGAAGTTCATCTACGACCTTTGGGGCGACACGGTAAACATCGCCAGCCGGATCACCTCGGAGGGCGTACCCGGCATGATCCAGTGCGACACCACGACCTACCACCGTCTGGCGGCGAGCTTCGATTTCCACGAGCCGCAAACCATCTACCTCAAGGGCAAGGGCAATATGACGGTGTATCGCCTGATCGGCCGCAAGGGTGCGGCCAGCAGCGAAGACGATTATTCCGGTACGAATTAGCGGCGAGACGCGAAGACAAGCCGAACACAGTGCCGCCCGCGGCACGGCAAGGCGCGGGCGACGCCCCGAAGGAAGTCCCCATGGGGGACAATGCATCGGTTCCAACGCGAACCGGAATCAGGTCGCCAGTGCCAGCCGAAAGCAGACCCGGCCGGCACGATTCTCGGAGAGTTCCAGGCGGTAGCCGGCGGCTTGCGCATAGCGCGCTGCGTGATAAAGCCCGATCCCGTAGCCGGTATCGGAAGACACCGGGCCGATAAACAGGTGCGACACGATGCCATCCGCCATGGCGGAACCATTGTCACAGACGACCAGTTCGAACCCCGCCTCGTTGCCCACCAGTTCAAGCTGCACACGCAAGCCGGGCTCCCGCAAGTGTTTCTCTGCGGCGTTGCGAATCAGGTTGTCGGCGACACCGGAAAATACTTCCGCGGGGAGTTCTCCCACAATCGGTCCAGCTGCCTTGAAGTCTATCCAGTCCAGGGTCGCCATTCGCTGGCGAACATCCCGCCACCAGTCGGCAGCGCCGACCCGGCGCGCGGACGAGATGCTCTGCGGCGCGTTGAGCTTCGCCAGGGTCTCGGCAAGCCGCTCGGTGATCGCCGGCAACTGACGCCGCAACAGCGACTGATATTCCTGCGAGGACTCGGCTCCCTGTTCGACGCCTGCCGAACACAGCGCGTTCAGCGACTGCAGCAGGTTCTTGACGTCATGCGTAAGCCGCGCTCCGGTCTCGTGGATGGCCTGCATGTAGGACAACTGCTTCAGGGCCAGTGCGCGCTGCTTGTCCGCGTAAAGCTGCGCAAGAAACTGCGCCAGCAGATTGAAGTGCCACAGCAACGTCGGTGACAGAGTTTGCAGGGTATAGAGCACGAGCACCATGCCGCCGTGACTGAACTCCCATCGGCGCTCGCTGGCCAGCCCGAAGCGGCCGCTGCTGCTGCCGGCAATCCATTCACCTCCTGTGACCCAGGGCAGCCGCTGCCCGATCCTGGCGCACGCCTGCTCAAGAAAGACCTGCGGATCTTCCTCACGCAGCGCCAGATTGGAGAGCGACTGCAACCATTGCTCGACGGGCAGGCCAATCGACATCCAATAGCGCGAAAACAGGCCGCCAATCCCGGAAAAACCCGAATTCGGATTCCACGCCCAGCCAAGCAGCAGCAATGCCGTGCCCATCAGCAGCAAGGTCTCAAGCAAGGCCTCGACGTAGCCGCTGCCCAGCAGCAGCATGACCGCGAGGCTGCCCAGCATCAAGACCGTCAGCAGCAGGAACACGAAGAGGCTGTAGACGAAATCGACGACCTCATGGGTGCTGTCGCTTTCCTGTTCCTGCGGCAGCAAGGCCATCACCACCAGGAGCAGGGGCAGCCCGACATTGCCCAGCCAAAGGATCTGTTCCGGCAGTTTCGCCATCGGCAGCGCCTGCGGCGCCGCCATCAGCAACAGCGCCACGACCAGAAAGGCGAGCGCCAGCAGGTAGAAAAGCCGCGTGCCCCGGGCGCCGAACAGCACCACCTTGCCGCCGACAATCCCGGCCAGCATCATGATCCATAGCGCGATCATCCATCCCTTCAGAAACACGCCCGCAACCAGAACCACACCGGCCAGTGCCAGCAACGATGCCACCGACAAGCGCTGCTCGGCGTGCACGAAGGGCTGCCAGAGCATGAACAAACCGAGATGGGCGACAAACAAGGTCCTGCCCAGCAACGTACCCGGCCCCTGCCAAAGCACCAGATACAAGGCTACCAGCAGCGCCAGCAACAGTCCGCGCCGCAGCGCAATCAGCCGGCCGGGCAGATTTGCAGAAAGAGAGAAAATCGACACAAGAACGGTTTAGGAGTTCAGCAAGACGAGGCGAGAATGGCCTGATTGTAGCCAAGCGGCAATGTCGCGGTCTGCCAAATAGCTGACGAACCTGTCCAATAATCGACAGATGTCAATCGAATTAATGCAAGTAAATACTATAATTCATTGATTTTCATCAAATAACATGCCTGGCATGAATAGTGCACGTGTTATCACACCAAATAACCACCCCACAGGGGAGATGATCATGAGAAGCAAACAATCCGGTTTTACCTTGGTCGAAATCGCCATCGTACTGGTCATTATCGGCCTGCTGCTGGGCGGTGTGCTGAAGGGCCAGGAACTGATCAACAGCGCCAAGGTGAAGAACTTCGCCACGGACTTCCGCAATATCCCGCTGTTCATCTACGGCTACCAGGACAAGTTCAGGGCTCTGCCGGGCGATCACGCCACCGCAGCAACGGCAATCACAGGCGCCCAAAACTGCACCGTGACGGCCGGAACCTGTGACCCCGGGAATGGTGTGATCAATGGAACGTGGAATGCGGCCCTGGCAAACGCTCTTACTACAGAAACCCTGATGTTCTGGCAGCACGTCCGCATGGCCGGCCTGGCTGCCGGCCCGACGACGATCACGGATCCAGACTACATTCCGAAGAATGCCGATGGCGGCATCATCGGCATTGAATCGGGCTCGGCAGCGGTGGGTGGAGCTTATATCGGCGCCAATGCGGCTCCCGTGATTGCAGCGCTTACCCCGACATATCTCGTGTGTTCGTCAGGCATCCTCGGCAAGTTTGCCAAGCAACTCGACACCACCATGGACGACGGCAACACCGCCACCGGGTCTGTTCGCGTCGTGGCCATGAATCACACCCGTGGCAACCCAGCGCTGGCGACTACGGCTGTCGATGATTCGACCTCGTTCATCGTCTGCATGGGCCTCTGAGAAACCCGCTCGCGACGCCCTCCAAAGCCCGCTTCGGCGGGCTTTTTCATTTCTGCGTGCCGTGCAGCAGCACGTCCTCTCCCGCCGCCACGGCTGCGGCCGTTCCCAGCAGAACCACCACGTCGCCCTCGATCAGTTCCAGTTCGGGCGCCAGCTTCAGCCCGCGTTGCGTGCGACGCCGGATCGCCGTGACGCCGGCGCCGACTCCTGCCAGATCGATTTCGCCTACTCGGCGCCCGATGGCCCAGGTTCCCGGCGTCAGGGTCACCGCGTGCAGGCGTGGCTGGTCGGCATCGGCCAGATGGGCGCCGGCGCCGGTGGCGCCGTGAAAGAAGCCGCGCAACAGCGCATAGTGCTGCTCGCGCATCTCGCGCAGGCGCTTGATCACCCTGTGCATCGGTATGCCGGAGAGCGCCAGGGCGTGGGTGGCCAGCATCACGCTCGATTCGAGCGCTTCGGGCACCACTTCGGCCGCCCCGGCGGCGTAAAGCTTCTCGACATCGTCCTGCGCCCTCGCGCGCGACACGATGGCGACATCGGGGCGCAGCTCGCGGACCCGGTGAATCACCCGCAGCGCGGCATCGATGTCGGCGAAGGTGATGATGACCACGCTGGCCCGTGACAGGCCCGCCGCCAGCAGCGTTTCCTTCTTCGACGAATCGCCGTAGGAGACCGACTCGGCCGCCATGCTGGCCTCGCGCACCCGCTCGGGATCGAGGTCGAGGGCCATGAAGGAAACCCCCTCGGCTTCGAGAAAGCGCGCAAGGTGCTGGCCGGTGCGGCCGTACCCGCACAGAATCGCATGCTTTTCAGTGGTCAGCGACTGCGCGGCCAACTGCGTCAGCTGCATCGAACGCAGCAGCCACTCCGAGGCGACGAAGCGGAATACGAGGCGATCCGAGAAGTGCACAATGAACGGCGCCAGCAGCAGCGAAAGCACCATGGCAGCCAGCACCGGCTGCAGTGTCGCGGCGCTGAGCAGGTTGACGTCCCCGCTGCGGGCGAGAACGACGAAGCCGAACTCACCTCCTGCGCACAACCACAGGCCGCTGCGCAGCGCCGTTCCCGGCGAGCTTCCCATGAGCCTCGAGACGGCGCCGACGATCACCAGCTTGAGTGCCACCAGCGCCACCAGAATACCCGCCACCAGCGACCACTGGTCGATGATCTGCGGCACGTTGAGGCGCATCCCGATGGTGACGAAGAACAAGCCCAGCAGCACGTCGCGGAAGGGTTTGATGTCTTCTTCCACCTGATAGCGGTAATCGGTTTCGCCGATCAGCATGCCGGCGGTGAAGGCGCCCAGCGCCATCGACAGGCCCGCGAGATCGGTCAGCCAAGCGAGGCCGAGGGTGATCAGCAGCACATTGAGCATGAACAGTTCGGCGGACTTCCTGCGTGCCACCAGATGGAACCAGGCCGACAGCGCGCGCTGCCCGAGGAACAGCACCAGGCTCAGCAGTACCGCGGCCTTGAGGCCGGCCATCAGCAGGGCCTCCGCCATCGCATCGAGTGGTTGCGACAGCGCCGGAATCAGCACCAGCAGCGGCACCACGGCAATGTCCTGAAACAGCAGCACGCCAATCACCTCGCGGCCATGCGGCGCATCGAGTTCGCCGCGTTCGGCCAGCAATTTGGACAGAATCGCCGTCGATGACATCGCCAGGGCTCCGCCCAGTGCGATGCCGGCCAGCCATGGAATGCCCGCGAGCCGGGCCAGCAGTGTCGCCACCAGCACGCTAGCGAGTACCTGCAACAGACCCAGGCCGAAAACGATGCGCTTCATGCTGTACAACCGGGCCAGGGAGAACTCGAGGCCAATGCTGAACATCAGGAACACGACACCGAATTCGGCCAGATGCCGCGTCTGTTCGGTATCGGGCACCCAGCCCGCGGCATGCGGCCCCAGTACCGCCCCCACCAGCAGGTAACCGATGATCGGCGGCAAACCGAGCATGCGGAAGGCCACGACCACGACCACGGCGGCGGCCAGCAACAACAGGATCAGGGGCAGGGTATGGGTCATGGAACAGGCGTGGGTGGAATAAGAGCGGAAGCCGGGCGAATGCGGTTGCTATAATTTGGCTCCATCATATTAAACGCCCGAACCCGATGAACCAAGCCATTCAGCCACTCGCTGCTCGCGTCCCTGACGATGCTCACGTCGCGGCCATGGGTCGTCAGGTGCTGGAGATCGAGGCGGCGGCAGTAGCCGCGCTGGCGCGGCGGATCGGACCCGAGTTTTGCGCCGCCGTGAATCTGATAATCGGCAGCAGCGGCCGCGTCGTCGTCAGCGGCATCGGCAAGTCCGGACATATCGCGCGCAAGCTGGCCGCCACCTTCGCCAGCACGGGCACCCCGGCCTATTTCGTTCACGCAGCCGAAGCCGTGCATGGCGATCTGGGCATGATCACCCGCGACGACGTCTTGATCGCCATCTCCAATTCCGGCGAGAACGACGAACTGCTGATGATCGTGCCGCTGGTCAAGCGCCTGGGGGGCAAGCTGATCGCCATCACAGGCAACGAGACCTCGTCCCTGGCGCAGGAAGCCGACATCCACCTGGACGCCCGCGTCGACCAGGAGGCCTGCCCGCTGAACCTGGCGCCGACGGCGAGCACCACGGCGGCGCTGGCGCTTGGCGATGCGCTTGCTGTGGCCCTGCTCGATGCGAGGGGCTTCGGCGCCGAGGATTTCGCCCGCTCGCACCCCGGCGGCGCGCTGGGTCGCAAGCTGCTCACCCATGTCGGCGACGTGATGCGAGTCGATGTGCCGACCCTTGCCGAAAGCGTCCCGGTCCCCGTTGCCCTTGCGGCGATGACGCGCGGCGGCATGGGTATGGCGGTGGTGCTCGATGCGGCGGAGAAGATCACCGGAATATTCACCGACGGCGATCTGCGGCGCGCCATGGAGCGACTTGGCGACCTGCGCGCGACGAAGGTGGCCGAGGTCATGACGCGCCATCCGCGCAGCATCGGCGTCCGGCGCCTCGCGGTCGAGGCGGTCGAAATGATGGAAGCCAACAAGATCAACCAGCTGCTGGTGACGGATGACGCCGGAGTGCTTTGCGGTGCACTCAACATGCACGACCTGTTTCGGGCGAAGGTCGTCTGATGCCCAAGGTGATCGCCGAGAGCGTGACGCGTGCAGCCGGCAAGGCGGCCAAAGTCGCCCTGATGGGATTCGATGTTGACGGCGTGCTGACCGATGGGACGCTTTACTTCAGTTCGGAGGGCGACGAGATGAAGGCCTTCTCGAGCCTCGACGGCCACGGCCTGAAGATGCTGCAGCGGGCCGGGGTCGAGGTGGCCATCATCAGCGGGCGCAGTTCGCGCGCACTTGAATTGCGTGCGAGGAATCTCGGCATCGATGAGTTGCACATGGGCGTCGAAGACAAGCGTGCACTGCTGGCCGGACTGGCGGGGAAGCGCGGAATCGATCTTGCGCAGACAGGCTACATGGGCGACGACGTGGTGGATCTGCCGGTCCTGCGCGCGTGCGGCTTTTCGGCGACCGTCGCCGATGCGCATGGCGAAGTCGTGTCCCGGGTCGACTACGTGGCGATCAGGGGCGGCGGCCGCGGCGCGGTACGCGAAGTCTGCGACCTGCTCCTGCGTGCCCAGGGCAAGTGGGACGCGGCAATGGGAGAGTACCTCGCATGAGGGATCGCGCCGCCTCGCTGTTTCCGCTGGTCATGCTCTTGCTGCTGGCGGCCCTCACGCTCTGGCTCAACCGGGTGATCCAGGCCGACAATGCGCGCGGCCCGCAGCGGCACGACCCCGACTACTGGGTGGAGCGCTTCGAGGTGCGCCGTTTCGACATCGAAGGCAGGCTGCAACACACCCTGGTCGCCGCCAAGCTGATCCACTACCCCGACGACGACACGACGGTCGTCACCGCACCGCACATCACCTACCATCAACAGCCGCCGTCCGAGGTTTCCGCCCGCATGGGTTACATCGGCAGGGATGGCAAGCAGGTCGACCTGGTCGACGAGGTGCGGGTGATTCGTCACGGCGCAACGGCCGATGCGCCGCCCACCCTGCTTGAAACCCGGACCCTGAAGGTTTTTCCCGATGACGAGCGGGGAACCACCAACGACCCCGTGGTGATTTCCAGGGGCAAGAGCATCATGCGCGGCACCGGGCTCGACATCGACAACAGGACCGGCATCACGGTCCTGCGCGGCCGCGTCACCGGCATCCTCCATCGCAACCGGACCGAGACACCATGAACCTTTTCATTCGACTCGCTTTCATCGCCGGCATTGCCGGCGCAACGTTTGCCGCAACGGTGGCCAGAGCGGAAAAGGCCGACCGCGACAAACCGGTCAATATCGAAGCCGACCGGGTCTCGGTCGATGACGTGAAGAAGGTCCAGACCTTCGAAGGCAACGTGCAACTGGTCAAGGGCACGCTGACCATCCGCGCCGAGCGCATCGTCGTCACCCAGGACGACGACGGCTACCAGCGCGGCGTCGCCACCGGCAGCGGCAGCACGCTTCCGCACTTCCGCCAGAAGCGCGAAGGCCAGGACGAATACGTCGAGGGCGAAGCCGAGCGCATCGAACACGATGCCAAGGCCGAAAAGACCGAGTTCTTCAACCGTGCCTGGGTCAAGAGCGGCCTCGACGAAGTTCGCGGCCAGTTCATTTCCTACGATGCCAGGTCCGAAAACTACTTCGTCACCAGCGGCCCCAACGGAACCCGCGCCCGCCCCGGCAGCGGCGAGCGCGTACGTGCCGTGATCCAGCCGAAGAACAAGGATGCCGGCGCCGCGACGCCGCAGGCGACCGGCGCCGTTCCGCCGCCGCTGAAGGGCGCACCGAACATCACCACCCCCCGTCAGGAGACCGCGCAGTGAGCTACGAAAACATCATCACCGAAACCCGCGGCAAGGTCGGGCTCATCACGCTCAACCGGCCCAAAGCCATGAACGCTCTCAACGACCGCCTGATCGACGAGGTCGGCGCCGCACTGGACGGTTTCGAAGCCGATGCGAACATCGGCTGCATCGTCATCACCGGTTCGGACAAGGCCTTCGCCGCCGGTGCCGACATCGGCGCCATGGCAGGCTGGGACTTCATGGACGTCTATCAGGCCAATTACATCAGCCGCAACTGGGACCGTATCCCGCGCTGCCGCAAGCCGATCATTGCGGCGGTCGCTGGATTCGCGCTGGGCGGCGGCTGCGAGCTGGCCATGATGTGCGACATGATCTACGCTGCCGATACCGCCAAGTTCGGCCAGCCCGAGATCAAGCTCGGCATCATTCCCGGCGCCGGAGGCACCCAGCGCCTGCCGCGCGCGGTGAGCAAGGCCAAGGCCATGGACATGTGTCTCACGGCCCGTTTCATCGATGCCCAGGAGGCCGAGCGCGCCGGACTGGTAGCGCGCGTCATCGCCGCCGACAAGCTGCTCGAGGAAACCCTGGCCGCAGCGGAAACCATAGCCGGATTCTCCTTGCCGGTCGTCATGATGATCAAGGAATCCGTCAATCGGGCCTACGAGTCGGGCCTGCAGGAAGGCCTGCTGTTCGAGCGCCGCACTTTCCATTCGGCTTTTGCCCTGGCCGACCAGAAGGAAGGCATGACAGCCTTTGTCGAAAAGCGAAAACCCGTTTTCCGCGACCGCTAAACGGACTTTCGCACCGCAACACAAAAGGCCCTGCGGGGCCTTTTGTGTTTCTGTAACCATATGTTTTTTATTGATTGTTACTCGTCAGAGATTTTTTTGTGCATTGCACCAAAAAAATCTTGACATGCCTTCTTTGATCCCTATAATACGAACCATGATGCACTGCAACATCGCCCCGGGCAAATGGGGGTGAGCGACAAAACCGAATCCGAAATTCTTTTCGACACTCATTCTCAGGAGAACACCATGAACGCCACTACCGAACAATTCGCCAGCGCCAACAAGGCCAACGTCGAAACCATGCTGACCATTGCCAATACGGCATTCGCCAGCGCCGAGCGCCTTGCCGCCCTGAACCTCAACACCGCCCGCGCCATGCTGGAAGACAGCGTCGCCAACGCCAAGGCTCTGCTCGGCGTCAAGGACGTCCAGCAACTGATCGCCATGCAAACCACGCTGGCCCAGCCCGCCGTCGAAAAAGCCGTCGCCTACTCGCGCAGCGTGTATGAGATCGCCACCCAGACCCAGGAAGAACTGTCCAAGGTCGTCGAAGGCCAGTTCTCCGAGATCAACAAGAATGTCGCTTCCGCGCTGGACAAGGCCGCCAAGAACGCCCCGGCCGGTTCCGATGTCGCCGTGGCTGCCGTGAAGTCGGCGATTGCCGCCGCCAACTCGGCCTACGACAGCATGACCAAGGCCGCCAAGCAAGTCGCCGAAATCGCTGAAGCCAACGTCGCCGCTGCTACCACCGCGACCGTCAAGGCTGTCGGCACCGGCGCCGCCGCGCCGAAGGCCAAGAAAGCCGCCTAAGCGACTTTCGTACCGTCTCCTCCTCCGGCCCCGCAAAAGGGCTGGTTTCAGACCCGATGCAGCAATGCATCGGGTCTTTTTTATTGCCGGCCCGCGAAGCGGAATTGACTGCCCCCGAAGGGGAATCCCAGTCACGCAAAGCGAAGGCAGGCAACGCCCCGCTCCAAAGGAGCGGGGCCGGTATCGAAAGTCGGCGCTGGTACTACGGCGACGCTAGAGCGCCCTCAGGCGTTCGCCGGCGGCCGCCAGCGTGGCCTCGTTCTTCGCGAAGCAGAAGCGGATCACGCGCTGATCCTCGCCATCGGGATTGAATGCCGAAACGGGAATCGCGGCGACGCCGTGCTCGGTGGTCAGGCGCTGGACAAAGCGCGTATCGGGTTCGTCGCTGATCGCGGCATAGGTCGCCAGCTGAAAGTAGGTTCCGGCACAGGGCAGCAGAACGAAACGCGAGCCCTCGAGCTGCTGGCGGAAGAAATCACGCTTGGCCTGATAGAAGCCAGCCAACTGGTCGGCGAACTCCGGGTGTTCGCGCATGAAATCGGCGAGCGCAAGCTGCGCCGGGTGATGCACGGTAAATACGATGAACTGGTGGGCCTTGCGAAACTCGGCCATCAACGCGCGCGGCGCCAGGCAGTAGGCGACTTTCCAGCCGGTCACGTGATAGGTCTTGCCGAAACTGGAAACGACGAAGCTGCGCTCGCGCAGCCCGGGATAGCGGGTCACGCTCTGGTGTCCCAGCATGCCATTGCCGTCTTCCTTCTGGTCGAACACCACGTGTTCGTATACCTCGTCGCTGACCACGACGATCTTCGTGTCCCGCACCAGGGATTCCAGCATCGCCATGTCGTCGGCCGACCACACCGAACCGCTCGGGTTGTGCGGCGAATTGATGATGATCATGCGCGTACGCGGCGTGATCAGGGCGCGCACTTCTTCCCAATCCGGCTTGAACTCGGGAAAGCGCAAATGGGCGAACACCGCGTGGCCGCCGTTGAGCTCGATGCCGGGAACGTAGGAGTCATAGACCGGCGCGAATACGATTACCTCGTCGCCGGGCCGGACACAGGCGGTGATGGCCGTGTAGATCGCCTGGGTCGCCCCGGCCGTCACCGTCACTTCGGTTTCCGGGTCATAGCTGGCAAGGTAGAGCCGCGCGACCTTTTCCGCGATCGCCTCGCGCAATGAGGGCACGCCGGCCATCGGCGGATACTGGTTGGCGCCGGCCGCCATGTGGTGCGTCACGCGCTCGAGCAGATACGGCGCCGGCGAAAAGTCGGGGAATCCCTGCGACAGGTTGATCGCACCGTGTTCCGCGGCCAACCGCGACATGACGGTGAAGATCGTGGTGCCGACGTTCGGCAGACGGGATGGAAGATAAAGAGTCATGGCCGGGAAGCGCACCGCGGTGCGCGGTGCGCTCTCCTGAACTTCAGCTCAGTCCGAGCAGTTCCACCTCGAACACCAGCGTCGCATTGGGCGGAATCACGCCACCCGCGCCGCGCGCCCCGTAGCCGAGCGCGGACGGGATCGTCAGCTTGCGCTTGCCGCCGATTCTCATTCCCTGCACGCCCTCGTCCCAGCCGGCAATCACGTGCCTGGCGCCGAGGGGAAATTCAAAGGGCTCATTGCGATCCTTGCTCGAATCGAACTTCGAACCGTTCGTCAGCCAGCCGGTGTAATGCACCGAAACCGTCTGTCCGGCACAGGCTTCCGCGCCCGTGCCGACAAGCAGTTCTTCGATGACAAGGCCGCTGGCGGTGGTGATCTGACTCATTGCGCTACTCCATGTTGGAAATTTGTCGATGCGCCCATTATGCCCGAGAGCCCGACGCCAGCATCGGCGCGAAGATGCCATCGGCCGCGGCGGGCGGCAGCGGGCGCGAGAACAGGAAGCCCTGGAACTTGTCGCAGCCGAGTCCGCACAGCGCGTCGAGTTGTTCGCGGGTTTCGACGCCCTCGGCCAGCGTCTCGAGCCCAAGGCTCCGGGCCAGTCCGATGATCGCGGTGACGATCGCCGCGTCCTCGGGATCGACGTTGAGGTCACGCACAAAACTCTGGTCGATCTTGAGCTTATGCACCGGAAAGCGCTTGAGGTAACTCAGGCTCGAATAGCCCGTGCCGAAGTCATCGATGACGAGTTGCACGCCCATGGCGGCAATTTCGTGCAGTCTGGCCCGGGTCTCGCCAATGTCGTGCATCAGGGTCGTCTCGGTGATTTCCAGTTCGAGGAGCCGGGCCGGCTGCCCGGTATCAGCCAGGATGCGGCGCAGGGTTTCGACCAGATCCTTCTGCCGGAACTGGCGCAGCGAAAGGTTGACCGAAACGGGCACGAGCGGCCGTCCTTCCTGCTGCCAGACGCGATTCTGCCGCAGCGCCTCACCCAGCACCCATTCACCCAGGGGCACGATCAGTCCGGTTTCCTCAGCGATCGGAATGAACTCTTCCGGCACGATCAGCCCCCGATCCGGATCGTTCCAGCGCACCAGCGCCTCCATGCCGCATACGGCGCGACGCGACCAGTCGATCAGCGGCTGGTAGTGCAGCACCAGCTGGCGCGTGCCGATGGCCTCGCGCAACCTGTTCTCGAGCGTGAAAAAGTGCGAGGCCTGCTCGTTCATCTTGCGCGCAAAGAACTGGAAGTTGTTGCGCCCCGCCGACTTGGCGTGATACATCGCCGTATCGGCATTCTTCATGAGACCGAACACCTCGTCGCCATCGTCGGGAAAAATGCTGATGCCGATCGAAGAGGTAACGTGCAACTGGTGGCTGTCGATGGTCACCACGGTCGCCAGCGCCTGGAGAATCTTTTCCGCCACCTGCACCACGTCGTCAGGCGAGGACATCTCGTGCAGGACGACGACGAACTCGTCGCCGCCCAGGCGCGACACGGTATCGACTGCCCGCACCACGCTGCTCAGGCGTTCGGCGACCTTCTTCAGCAGTTCGTCGCCGACGGCGTGGCCGAGGGTGTCGTTGATGGTCTTGAACCGGTCGAGATCGAGGAACATCACGGCGACACGATGCCGGCCGCGCTGCGCCTGCGTCAGGGCCTGCTGCATCCGGTCATGCAGCAGGGTGCGATTGGGCAGGCCGGTCAGCCCGTCATGGTGGGCGACATGCCAGATTCGCTGCTCGGCCTGCATCCGCTCGAACACCTCCTCCTGCAACTGCGTGTTGGCGGTCGCCAGTTCGGCGGTGCGCTCGACCACGCGCTGCTCGAGCTCGTCGTGGGCGCGCAGCAGCGCCTCCTCCGCCTGATGACGTTCGGTGACATCCTCGAAGATCCACGTCAGATCGACGCTGTCGATCTGGCTCTCGACCCGGCGACCGGTCGTCCGCACCCAGAAGGCATGACCATCGCTGTGCCGTACGCGGCTCTCGCCGATATATGTCTCGCCGGCCATGACCACGGGCAGAACCAGGCTGTACAGGTGCTGATAGTCAGCCTCGTTGAGAAAGAAGACACGGGTCGAACGTCCCACGAGTTCCTCCGGCTGGTAGCCGAAAATCTCCGCCAGCCGACGATTGCAGCGCTGCACCATGCGGTCCCGCGCAAACAGGATGCCCACTGCGGCGTTGTCGAAAATCAGCTGCTGCTCGTCGAAGGCCTGCTGCGCGCGCTCTTCTGCCTCGCGCGTGGCGGTGAAGTCCTCGATCAGCCAGACCGAACCGGCATGCGGGTTGGCCGGATCGAAGGCGCTGCCGCTGATGCGCAGCCAGACCGTGCTGCCGTCGCCGCGCAGGAAGGGCTGATCGCGCCGGTGCACCCGACCGGCGGCAAACTCCGTGTAGACCTGTTCGCCGATACGCTGGAATTGCTCGTCGCTGTTGAACATGCGCCGTACTGACTGGCCCACCAGCGAACCCGCCGGCAGATTCAGGATCTCCTCGAAACGCCGGTTGCTGCGTACGAAGACGCGGTTGCGCACCACCGCGATGCCTACCGATGCCGTATCGAGGATGGCCGAAAGTTCGCGCGTGCTGCGCTCCAGCGCATCGATCATCAAGCGGTCTTCGGCAATGTCCTCGATGATCCACAGCGTGCCGTCCCGGGGATGCTCGGGATCGACTGCCTTGGCCGACACACGGCACCAAAACAGGCTGCCGTCCTTGCGCTTGAGCCGGGTTTCGGTGCGGAACGGGCGTCCGGCGGCAAGCACCGGCCCCGCTTCGCGTCCCAGCGCGGAGTAGGCTTCCTGGTCGGCATAGAGAATCAGTGCGGACTGATCGATGAACTCGTCCAGCGAGTAGCCGAACATCTCCGCGCACAGGCGATTGGCCTGAATCAGCCGCCGGTTGTGAGTGAACAGAATGCCGACCGTGGCGTTGTCGAAAATCGCATTCAGTTCGAGTACGGCTTTCTTCGGTGGCCGCGCCACCGGCCCGCCGCTCACGGTGCCGGACCTCGCTGGCCGGCGCTTTCCAGCACGCGCAGCAGCGACGACGTGTCGTCTTGCCCCCAACCCTGGCCCATCAAGGCGTTCAATTGCTGCCCGACGGCGGCAGACACCGGCAGGGGCACGCCGAGCCGCGTCGCCTCGTCCAGCAGCAGCGCATAGTCCTTGTGATGCAGCCGCGCTTCGACGCCCGCAGCAAACTCGCGCGTCGCCATGCGTCCGCCGAACACCTCCAGCACCCGCGAGCCGGCCGAGCCGCGCATCATCGCGGCGCGAACCTTGGAGAAGTCGATGCCGGCGGCATCTGCCAGCCGTGCCGCTTCGGCGGCCGCTTCGATCGCCGCCACCATCACCATCTGGTTGCAGGCCTTGGCCACCTGCCCGGCGCCCGTCTCACCGACATGCACGATGGTCTTGCCGAGCACCTCGAAGATCGGCTGGAGGCGTATCGCCAGCGCCGACTTTCCACCCCACATGATGGCCAGCGTCGCGGCCTGCGCACCGCCGCTGCCACCCGAAACCGGCGCATCGACAAAGTCGACGCCGCGCGTGGCATAACGTGCCGCGATGCGCCGCGCGGCGGACGGCGCGATGGTGGAGAAATCGACATGGATCGCGCCGGGCGCAAATCCCGGGGCCAACTCGTCCGCAAGCGCTTCGACATCGGCGCTGCCGGTGACATTGGTGCATACGATTTCGCTCGCCGCCGCCACCGCTGCAGGCGACGCGCACCGCGCCGCGCCCCGGGAAAGCAGGAAGTCGGCGCTGGCGCCACGGCGACTCCATACGCTCACGGCGTGTCCCGCCTGCAGCAGATGTCCGGCCATTGGCGCGCCCATCGCGCCAAGGCCGATGAAGCCGATGTTCATGGCGCCGGCGTGGACACTTTCTCGAGCAGCTGCAACGCTGTAATCGAATCGTTCTCGCCCATGCCGCTGCCGACGATGGCGTTGAAGACCTGCGCCGTGGCGGCTGCCGAAGGCAGCATCAGGCCCATGCGGTGCGCCTCTTCCATCACGATGCGCAAGTCCTTCTGGTGCATCCAGGCCTTGAAGCCGGGCTTGAAGTTGCGATCGAGCATGCGCTGGCCGTGGTTTTCGAGAATCTTCGAATAGGCGAAGCCGCCCAGCAGGGCTTCGCGTACCTTGCCCGCGTCGACGCCGCTCTTCGTCGCGAAGTTGAAGGCTTCGGCCACCGCGAGAACGCCGACGCCGGTGAGTATCTGGTTGCAGGCCTTGGCCACCTGCCCGGCGCCGGAATCGCCGATCAGCGTCACGGACTTGCCCATCTTTTCCAGCAGCGGCTTCACCTTCTCGAAGGCCGCCGGCTTGCCGCCGGCCATGACCGTCAGCGCGGCGTTGATCGCGCCGGTTTCGCCGCCGGACACCGGCGCATCGACGAACTCGATACCCTTCTCCGCGAGGCGCAGGCCGATGCTGCGCGCCGCATTGGGATTGATGGTCGACATGTCGACCACGATCAGACCCGGCTTGCCACCCGACGCCAGGCCGTCGACGCCAAGACAGACCGCCTCGACGTCGGGCGCATCGGCCACCATGACGATGACCACCTCGGCATGCGCCGCGACTTGCGCGGGGCTGGCATGGGTTTTCGCGTTGACGCCGGCAAACGGCTTGAGCGAATCCGGCCGGCGCGCCCACAGATGCAGCGCGTGGCCGGCCTTTTCCAGATGCAGGGCCATGGGACGGCCCATGAGTCCGAGACCGATAAATCCGACGTTCATGATGTTCTCTCCTCGAGGTTCTTCATGTTGTGCTTGCTGTCAGGCGCCAATCGCCTTGAGAATCAGCGGCACCAGCGGTTCCGGCAGCTTCAGGCCGCCACTGGTGGCAAAGGCGTGTGCACGATCCGACATTTTTCGCCACGTCTTGCGGATGATGTCGAGCCACTTTTCCTCGGTGTAGTCGGCATGCTGGCCGGCGAAGCCGAGCATGTAGTGCTCGATGAAGACGAGATCCGTGACGTCCTCCAGCAGCTGGGTCTCCGGATTGACCTTGAGGCCGCGCTTGGCGACGGCCGCCTTCACGCGCTCGATCATCTCGTCGTCGTAGCCGGCCTGGCGCAGCAGGTCGCCCGCCGTCTCGGCGTGGAACTTGTAGAGGCCGGTGCGCCACGCGTAGTAGCCCTCCTTGGTCATCGGATAGTTGCTGCGCGGCACGGTCCAGCGTCGAATGTGCTGGGCGCGAACGGCGAGCTGCACCGCCTCGGAAGCGTCGGGCGCGAAGCGGCCGAGCATTTCCGACATGCGCCTGGCGTACAGGAGTTCCTTAGGCTGTCCCTCGTCCTGATTCGGGTCTTCGCCATTGGCGGCGTCAAATAGAGCTATCGCGCGTTCGAATCGCGCCTGATGCTCGCTCATGATCTGGTTTCCTTTCCATTGAAGAAATCGCGCCCGGTGGCGGCGGGGAAACCCGCATCGCCCGCGGCAGCGTCGAAGCCAGCATCTTAGCCGAGATGGAAGTTGCTAGAATGCAACGCTGTGGCGCAGCGATCCCCGGGGCGACGAATGGCTGGCAAAAGCGCGGCAAAGCGAACGACAAAGCTCAGTAACGCCGATCTCGGCCAGACTTTCGCCGTCAACCTGATGCAGCACCTTGTGGTGCCGACCTTCGTGCTCGATGCCGAGTGCAATGTACTGATCTGGAATATGGCTTGCGAGCGGCTCACCGGTTTGCAGGCCAGCGAGGTTGTCGCCACCCGCGACCACTGGCGCGCGTTCTACGAATCGCCGCGGCCCTGCCTCGCCGATCTGGTCGCGCTGGGACGCACAGCGGAGGTCGAGACGCTCTACACAACTCACGAATATCCGGCAGCCCCGGCCTTCGGCGTCCATGCCGAGAACTGGTGCATCATGCCCCGTCTCGGCACCGAACTCTATCTGGCCATAGACGCCGGCCCGATCTATGACGAGGAGGGCGGCCTGCTGGCCGTGGTCGAAACCCTGCGCGACATGACCGACCACAAGAGGGCACAGACCGCACTCGAACAGTTGGCCACCCTCGATGGCCTGACCGGAATTTCCAACCGGCGCAGCTTCGACCAAAGACTGGGCAACGAGTGGAAGCGCGCCTGCCGCGATCTGCGCAGCCTAGCGCTGCTGATGATCGATGTCGATCACTTCAAGCTATACAACGACACCTACGGACATCAGGCAGGAGACCGCTGCCTGCAGCAGATCGCCAGGGTGCTGGCACAGGTGGTGTATCGGCCGGGGGATCTGGTCGCCCGCTACGGCGGCGAGGAGTTCACCGTCATCCTGACCGCGACCGACGCCAGCGGCGCAAGCGTCGTTGCCCGGCGCATCCTCGATCGCATCGCCGAGCTGGCCATGCCCCACAGCGGCAGCAAAATCGGTCGCGTCGCGCTGAGCATCGGCGTCGCCTCCACGATTCCGCAGTCTGACATGCCGCCGGACGGTCTGATCGCCGCGGCCGATGCTGCGCTGTACCAGGCCAAGCATGCCGGACGCAACCGCCTTGTCGTGGCCGGGGGCGCCGAAGCCGCACCCGGCGCCTGAGTGCACGACCCGCCTACGAGCGGTAGTCGGCGTTGATCTTGACGTAGTCGTAGGAAAGATCGCAGGTCCACACGGTGGCCTCTGCGCCTTTGCCTTCAAGCGCGCGGCCGAGATCGACGCGGACCGAGATTTCCGCCGCCTGCATGATCCGCGCGCCGTCCTCCTCGCGGTAGGCGTCAGCCCGGCCGCCGTTCTCCGAAACCAGCACTTCCTCGCCGCCGCTGCCGAGCCAGACGCGCACGCCCGCCGCATCGAGATCGGCGATGCCGGCGTAGCCGATCGCCGCGAGGATGCGGCCGAGATTCGGATCGGAGGCGAAGAACGCCGTCTTCACCAGCGGCGAGTGGCCGATGGCATAGGCCACCTGGCGGCATTCCGCCACCGTGCCGCCACCGCCGACTTTCACCGTGATGAACTTGGTGGCGCCCTCGCCGTCGCGCACGATGGCCTGCGCCAGTTCGCGCGCCACGCCGGTCACGGCATCGCGCAGCGCAGGCCAGTGCGGCGACGCTTCGCTGTCGATCATGCAGCCCGACGCGCCGGTGGCGATGACGACGAAGGAATCGTTGGTCGACGTGTCGCCATCCACGGTGATGCAGTTGAACGAGACGTCGACCGCGTCCTTCGCCAGCTTCTGCAACAAGGCCGGACCGAGGCCGGCGTCGGTGGCGACGAAGCCGAGCATGGTCGCCATGTTGGGCCGGATCATGCCGGCGCCCTTGCCGATGCCGGTGACCGTGAATGAACAGTCGGCGCTGGCGACACGGCGGCTGGCGGCCTTGGCCACGGTATCGGTGGTCATGATGGCGTGCGCCGCGGCATGCCAGTGGTCGGCCGCGAGGTCGGCCTGTGCCGCGGGCAGACCGGCGATCAGGCGATCGACCGGCAGGTGTTCCAGGATCACCCCGGTCGAAAACGGCAGCACCTCGCTGGCCGCGCAGCCCAGCAGCTTCGCCGCCGCGTCGCAGGTGGCGCGCGCGGCCTGCATGCCCTGCTCGCCGGTCGCCGCGTTGGCGATGCCGGTGTTGATCACCAGCGCGCGAATGCGGCCGTCTGTCCCCAGGTGCTCGCGGCACAGGGTGACCGGCGCCGCGCAGCAGCGATTCTGCGTAAACACGCCGGCGGCCTGGCTGCCGGGCGCGAACTCGATCAGCGTCAGGTCGCGCCGGTTCTTCTTGCGGATGCCTGCTTCCGCCGTGCCGAGACGAACGCCGGCAACGGGGAACAGGGCTTCAGGGGCGGGGGTGGCGTAATTGACGGGCATGGGTCACTCCTGGAATACGATCAAGATTCAAAGACGAAGCGCCACAGCTCGCGCACCGCATCGACGCGCTGCTGCACCAGATCAGGCGCGACGCGCGGGCGGGCGCCGTTGAGGCGCAGCGCATGCTGCATGCGGCGGTAATCGCGATAGGCGTCGCGCACCTGTTCGGCGAGATCGGGCGGAATCAGGCCGAGACCGGCGGCGATCTTCAGCAGTGCGATGTTGCCGAGGTTGCCGGTCAGCTCGGCGTGCTGGTGGGAATAGCCCAGCACCAGATACTGCACGATGAACTCGACATCCACCAGGCCGCCGGGATCATGCTTGAGATCGAATGCGACTTCGCGCTGGTCGCCTTTGGTGCCGTGCGCGTCCAGCATCTTCTGCCGCATGGCCAGCACCTCCTCGCGCAGTTTGGCGAGATCGCGCTGCTGCCTCAGCACCTCGCAGCGGATGCGCTCGAAGGCATCGCCGACGGCGCGATCGCCCGCCGAAAAGCGCGCGCGTGTCAGGGCCTGATGCTCCCAGACCCACGCCGATTCGAGCTGGTACTTGCGGAAGGCCTCGATGGAACTCACCGCCAGGCCAGAGTCGCCGTTGGGCCGCAGCCGCAGGTCGGTCTCGAACAGCTGCCCGGCCGAGGTCTGCGCCGACAGCCAGGTATTGAGCCGCGTGCCGAGGCGCCCGTAGTTTTCGCCGGCCTCGGGCGCCGGGTCGTCGAACAGGAACACGAGGTCGAGATCCGAGGCGTAACCCAGCTCCTTGCCGCCCAGCTTGCCGTAGCTGATGACGGCGAATCTCGGGCTCTCGATGTGGCGTTTGGGCATCTTCTTCCAGGCCCGCTCGATCGCCGCCGCGAGCAGGATGTCGGCCAGCTCCGACAGGTGGTCGGCCAGTTTTTCCACGGTCAGCAAACCGGCGATGTCCTGCGTCAGCAAACGGAAGACCTGGGCATGATGCACTTCGCGCAGGGTGTCCATCTGCCGCTCGGTGTCGGGCTCCAGTTCCTCGAGCCGCGCCGACAATTGGAGGCGAAACGCCGCCCAGTCGGGGACCGCCTCGAGCAGGCGCGGATCGAGCAGCTCGTCGAGCAGGATCGGATGGCGTTGCAGGTAGCTTGCGGCCCAGCTCGAACTGCTGACCAGTTGCGCGACCTTCTGCAGCGCCTGCGGATACTGCTGCAGCAAGGCCAGATAGGCCGCGCGCCGTGAAATCGATTCGAGCAGGTCGACGCCGCGCGACAGGGTTTCGTCCGGGTTAGGCAACGCGGCCGCCGCCTCGATCAGGCGCGGCACGAGGACATCGAATCGGCTGCGGATTTCCTGCGACATCTGCTGGTAGAGCGGCCCCGCACGCAGCGCCGAAATCCGCTGCGCGGCGGCCGGCGGATTGCGGTAGCCCATGCCTTCGAAGGCTTCTTCCTGCGCCTCGCCGCCGGCGTCGTGCCAGAGTCCGGCCAGGGCGTGCTCGCCGTGGTTCGGATCGGCGAACACCTGTTCGAAGTGGCGCGAAACCGTGGCGCGGTGATCGTCCAGTTCCTCGAGCAAGGCCTCGAAGCTGGCAAAGCCCATCGCCCTGGCCACTCGCTGGCGATCCTCGCCGGCTGCGGGCAGGCTGTGCGTCTGCGCATCGTCGAGATACTGCAGGCGATGTTCCAGGCGGCGCAGGAAAACGTAGGCGGACGCAAGTTCCGCCGCCGCATCCGCGCTCAGGATGCCGCGCGCGGCCAAAAGCTTCAGCACCTCCTGCGTCGGCTTGATCTGCAAGGGGGTATCGCGCCCGCCGCGAATCAGCTGGAATACCTGGGCGATGAATTCGATTTCGCGGATGCCGCCGGGACCGAGCTTGACGTTGTCGGCCATGTCCTTTTTCGCCACCTCGCGCCGGATCTGGGCATGCAGTTCGCGCATCGCATTGATGGCGCCGAAATCGAAATACTTGCGGAAGACGAAAGGCTGCCGGACCTGTTCCAGCTCGTCGTGCCGGCTGCCGGTCAGGGGTCGTGCCTTGATCCAGGCGTAGCGCTCCCATTCGCGGCCCTGCGTGATCAGGTAGTTCTCCAGCATCTCGAAGGAGCACACCAGCGGCCCGGAATCGCCGTTCGGCCGCAAACGCATATCGACGCGAAACACCCGGCCGTCTTCGGTGTCCTCGGCGATGGCATTGATCAGGGCGCGCCCGAGGCGGGTGAAGAATTCGAAGTTCGATACGGCCCGAGCGCCATCGGTGTCGCCATCTTCCGGGAAGACGAAAATCAGGTCGATATCGGACGACACATTGAGTTCCCGTCCGCCGAGCTTGCCCATGCCGATCACGATCAGTTCCTGCGCCCGGCCATCGGCGCCACGCGGCATGCCGTAGCGCTCGACCAGCCCCTGGCTGAGCACTTCCACCGCCTTCCTCACCGCCAGTTCTGCGATCAGGGTCATGCATTCCGTAACTTCGGACAAGGGCGCCAGCGCGGCCAGGTCGCGGGCGGCAATGCGGGCGTAGGCCCGCTGCTTGAGCTGCCGCAGCACCGGCTTGAGATTGGCTTCGGCAACGGGCTGGGCACCCAGCCACGACGACAACTCGGCGGCGCTCACCGGCTGATCGAGGGAGGCCGCCACTTCAGCCGCCAGGGCCGGCCGCGCTTCCAGAAGACGCCCGAGGTAACGGGATGTTTCAACGATATCGGCGAGGGGGGGCATCGGTTAGAATTTGTGCTTAAAGCGCTGTGATCGCCCATTTTAACGTGGGGCAGGCGCAGCCTCCCTCAATGTCAGCATCAAGAACCTCCAAGTCCATCATTTCCCAGCTGCTTTCCCGTCTACGCGCGCTGCCCCAAGCCTATCCGCGGCTGGGGGTTCTGTTGCGCGTGCTCCTGTGGGGGCTGACGCTGGGCTACTTTGCCTTTGCCCTGCTGCTGCTGGCCTTGCGCTACGCAATCCTGCCGCAAATCGAAAGCTACCGCGGCGATGTCGAGCAGATGATCAGCAGCGCCATCAATCGTCCGGTCGCCATTCGCCACATCGAGGCGCACTGGGCCGGGCTGCGCCCCGCGCTGAATCTTGAAGGCTTCGAAATTCGCGACACGCAGGGTCGTTCCGCGCTGGCTTTCGATCAGGTCGGCGCCGAACTGTCATGGAGTTCGCTGTGGCACTTCCAGTTGCGCCTGGCAAGGCTGGAACTGAACGCGCCCACGCTGCTGCTGCGCCGCGACCGCGACGGACGCTTCTTCGCCGCCGGACTGGAAATCACGCCACAGCCGAACGACGAAGCGGACTTCACCGACTGGTTGCTGGCGCAGGAGCGCGTCGTCATCCGCAATGCGAGCATCGCCTGGCACGACGAACTGCGCGGCGCGGCGCCGCTGGAGTTGAAACAGCTGAACTTCCGGCTCGACAACAGCGGCAGCCGTCATCGCTTTGCCCTCACTGCCGACCCGCCGCGGCAACTGGCGGCGCGGATCGACATCCGCGGCGATTTCAAGGGGCGCGACCTGGATCAGCTCGAAGCCTGGAAGGGCGAGGTCTATGCCGAACTGGACTATGCCGATCTCGCCGGCTGGCGCGCCTGGGTCGACTATCCGGTCGCCCTGCCGCAAGGCAGCGGCGCCCTGAGACTGTGGCTGGGATTTACCGGCAGGCAATTGAGCTCCGCCACCGCCGACGTGCGATTGGCCGACCTGCGCCTGCAATTGCGCCCCGACCTGCCCGAGCTGGACCTGGTCCGCCTTGACGGGCGCCTTGCCGGGCGCCGCCTCGACAGCGGATTCGAGGCCGAGCTGAAGCACCTGACGCTGACGACGCGGGACGGCCTGGCGCTGCAGCCCACGGACCTCAAAGTGAACTGGCAAGGCGCCGCCGCCAATCGTCTGCCGCAGGGCACGGCCAGCGCCAACGGCCTCGATCTCGACGCGCTGGCCCGTCTCGCCGCGCACCTGCCGCTCGACGACGCCACCCGCGCGCGCCTGGCACGCCACGCACCGCACGGCCGCGTCTTCGATCTCAAACTGGACTGGAAGGGCGCCGCCGACAATCCCGGATCGCTTCAGACATGGAGCGTCAAGAGCCGCTTCGAAGGCTTGGGACTCACCGCCCTCGGACCGGTACCCGGCATTTCCGGCATCAATGGCCGCATCGACGGCACCGAAAAGGGCGGCACCCTCAAGCTCGAAGGACAGCGCGCCACGTTCGAACTGCCCACGGTATTCGCCGATCCGAAGCTGGGCCTCGAAGCCTTCGCCGCGGATGTCGATTGGAAGACCACCGCCGAGGGCCTGCAGGTGAATTTGCGCAAGGCTTCGTTCCACAACAAGGATGCCGCAGGAGAGGCCAACGGCAACTGGCGCGCCCTTCCCGCCGGACCGGGTGCGATCGAGCTCGACGCCCGCCTCACGCGCGGCAGCGGCGACAGCGTGTGGCGCTACATGCCGCTGGCCGTAGGCAAGAACGTGCGCGACTGGCTGCGCGTTGCCATCACTGGCGGCAAGGCCACCGAAACCACGCTGAAGCTGCGCGGCGACCTGCGCCAGTTTCCCTTCCGCGACGGCAAGGGCGGCGTGTTCGAAGTGCGCGGCAAGTTCCGCGACGCAAGCCTGAAATATGCCGGCAGCTGGCCGGAAATCACCGGCATCGAGGGCGAATTACTCTTCGCGGGCCAGCGCATGCTGATTACCGGCAAGAGCGGCAGGATCTTCGGCGTCGGGTTGCGCGAGGTGCGCGCCGAGATTGCCGATATCGAGCAGGCGGACGAACTGCTCACGGTGACCGGCAAGGCCGCGGGACCGACGGCGGACTTCCTGCGCTTCATCGAGGCCAGCCCGGTTGGCGAGCGCATCGATCATTTCACCGAAGAGATGAAGGCGGAAGGCAGCGGCGAACTCGACCTCAAGCTCAGGCTGCCTTTGCGCCAGTTGAGCAATTCCGGCATCGACGGGAGCTATCGCTTCGACGGCAATCGCCTGACGGTCGACAGCGACCTGGCGCCTCTGGCCGACGTTCGCGGCACCTTGCATTTTTCCGCCAGTCATCTCGAGGCACGCGGCATTCGCGGCACCCTGCTCGGCACGCCGCTGAATGTCGACCTGCGCACAGCGGGCGACGGCAATGTCCAGGTCAATGCCAGCGGGGAAGTCAGCATCGCCACGCTGCGACGACAGTTTGCCCATCCGGTGCTGGATCATCTGGCGGGCAGCGCGAAATGGACCGGCATCGTGCGGGTGAAGAAGAAATCCGCGGAAGTGAAGCTGAGCTCGAATCTGATCGGACTTTCATCGAGCCTGCCGGAGCCCTTCAACAAGACAGCCACCGACGCACTGGCCTTCAGCTTCGAACGCAAGCCGCCGCCCGAAGTCGCCCCGCGAGCAGGCGCCCGAACCGGCGGCGCCGCAGCGCGAGCGCCGTCCGCGAGGGAGACCGCTCCTGGCGCCGCCGGAAGCATAACGCCCGGAATAGCGCAGGACATGCTCGACCTCAGCCTCGGTCGCGCCCTGCGCCTTCATCTGGTGCGCCGTCACGACAGTAGCCCGCCGGCGGTCACTCGCGGCCTGCTGGCGGTCGGCGATGTCAGCGCCACCCCGCCCGAGCGCAACCTGCTGGTAGCCGTGAATCTGCCGCGCATCAACGCGGACTTCTGGCGCAAGCTGCTTCAGGGCAACGGCGCGGCTCAAGGCGAATCGACGCTGCCGCCGCTGCCTGCGATGCAGCTCGACCTGCGTACGACCGAGCTGACCCTCCTGGATAAACATTTCCACGACGTGCGCATCAGCGGCAACCGGTCCGAAGGCGCACCCGCCACACGCTTCGACCTGAAGAGCCGCGAACTGGCGGGCAACTTCGAATGGAACAGTGCCGGCGGCGGCAAGCTGTATGGGCGCATCGCCCAGTTTTCGATTCCGGAAGCCGTCGCGACGCCGGAAGTCCTTCAGGCGAAGGCCACCGAGGTCATCGACCGGATTCCCGCACTCGACATCGCGGTGGACCAGCTGTCGTTCAAGGATCGGGCGCTCGGCAGCGTGCGCATCGCCGCCGAAAACCGCGAGGGCTACTGGAACACCAGGGTCGACGTGAAGAACGACGACGGCACGCTGGAGGCCACCGGTCGCTGGCGGCCCAGCCCGACCCAGCCCGATACCCGCATCGACTTCAAGCTCGGCGCCAGGAGCATCGAGAAACTGCTGGCGCGCATCGGCTACCCGGATACTGTGCGGCGCGGCAGCGCCGATCTCTCCGGCAATCTGTCATGGAAGGGCTCGCCTTTCACGATCGACTACCCGACCCTCGGCGGCAACTTCAGCCTCACCGCGACCGGCGGTCAGTTCAACAAGCTCGAGCCCGGCGTCGGCCGCCTGCTCGGAATTCTCAGCCTGCAGTCCTTGCCGCGCCGCATCACGCTGGATTTTCGCGACGTCTTCAGCGAAGGCTTTGCCTTCGACAAGATCGGCGGCCAGTTTGCGGTCGCCCGCGGCGTGATGGAAACCAGGGACCTGCAGATCCAGGGCCCGTCGGCCAAAGTGTTGATGAACGGCACGGTCAATCTCGGCACAGAAACACAAAACCTCAAGGTGCGCGTGCAGCCTGCAGTCGGCGAATCGATTGCGGTGGGAACGATGATTGCCAATCCGATTGCCGGCGCAGTCGTCTGGGCGGCGCAGAAGATCCTCAGGGACCCCCTCGATCAGGCCTTCGCCTTCGAATACAGCGTGACCGGCAGCTGGGCCGATCCGAAGGTGGAAAAGCTGGGGCAGACGCAACCGAAAGCCGTGGAGGAAAGAAAATGAACGACATATCCCCCGCCCCCTTTTCCGAGAGAAGGGGTGACTTTGGCTCACTGCGCTCGCAGGGTCTTGGAGCGGCTGCCTTGGGGCGGCCCGGCGGCAAGCCATGAAGATCGCCGCAGTGCAGATGATTTCAGGGCCGGACGTGACGCCGAATCTGGCCACCGCCGGCCGACTGATCGCCGAGGCGGCGGCAGCGGGCGCGCAACTCGTCGCCCTGCCCGAGTACTTTCCGCTGATCGGCGCCACCGACGCCGACCGGCTGGCGGCGCGCGAGGCGGATGGCGGCGGTCCGATCCAGGACTTTCTCGCCGCTGCTGCGCGAAAGCACGACTTGTGGCTGGTCGGCGGCTCGATACCGCTGCAGGCGGATGACCCGGCCAAGCTGCGCAACGCCTGCCTCGTGTTCGATCCCCGGGGCAGGCGTATCGCGCGCTACGACAAGATTCACCTGTTCGGCTTCAGGAAGGGCGACGAAGCCTACGACGAGTCTGCCACCATCGAACGCGGCGATCAGCTGGTGAGCTTCGACTCGCCGTTCGGGCGCGTCGGCATCGCCATCTGCTACGACCTGCGTTTTCCGGAGCTTTTCCGCGCCATGGGCGAGCTCGATCTGCTGGTGCTGCCGGCCGCCTTCACGGAAACTACCGGGCGTGCCCACTGGGAAATGCTGCTGCGCGCCCGCGCCGTTGAAAACCAGTGCTATGTTCTGGCTGCGGCGCAAGGCGGCGAGCATCCGAACGGACGCATGACCCACGGCAACAGCATGGTCATCGACCCTTGGGGCGAGGTGCTGGCGCGCATGGACAAAGGCGAAGGCGTGGTCATTGCCGAACTGAACCGCCAACGCCTGGTCGACATCAGGGTCAGCCTTCCCGCCCTGAAACACCGCATACTGTAGCAATTCTTTAGGAAAGCCATGAACGCTCCCGCCAGCCCCATTCCCCACTTCGAGGTCGCCGAACAGGTCCTGCTCAAGCCCCACGGCCTGGCACCGCACATGCTCGAACGCGTGTTCGGCCAGCTGTTCGGCAATCACGTCGATTACGCCGACCTGTATTTCCAGTACGCCCGCTCCGAGGCATGGAGCCTCGAAGAAGGCATCGTCAAGTCGGGCAGCTTCAATATCGAACAGGGCGTCGGCGTGCGCGCGATCGCGGGCGAGAAAACCGCCTTTGCCTATTCCGACGACATCAGCCTGGAGGCGCTCAAGGCCGCCGCCAACACCACCCGTGCGATTGCCGCGGCAGGTGCCCAGCGCCTGGCGCCGCTGCTGCGCCGGAGCATGCAGCCGGCGCCGCTGTATGCCGGCAACGATCCCATCGCCTCGCTCGACGACGCGGCCAAGGTCAGGCTCCTGGAGCGCCTCGAAGCCATGGCGCGCGCCGCCGACCCGCGCGTCAAGGAAGTCATGGCCAGCATCGCCGGCACCTGGGAAGTCGTGCTGGTGGCCCGCGCCGACGGCCAGATGGCAGCCGACGTGCGGCCGCTGGTGCGCATTTCGATTTCCGTGATCATGGAAGAAAATGGCAGGCGCGAACAGGGCTCATCGGGCGGCGGCGGACGCTTCGATTACGCCTATTTCACCGACGCCGTATTGCACGACTATGCCAGCCGCGCGGTGCATCAGGCCAGCGTCAATCTTGCCGCGAAGCCTGCTCCGGCCGGCGAAATGACCGTGGTGCTCGGCCCCGGCTGGCCCGGCATCCTGCTGCACGAAGCCGTCGGCCACGGCCTGGAGGGCGACTTCAACCGCAAGGGCAGTTCGACCTTCGCCGGGCGCATCGGCCAGCGCGTCGCAGCGAAAGGCGTGACCGTCGTCGACGACGGCACGATTGCAGACCGCCGCGGATCGCTGACCATCGACGACGAAGGCAACCCGACGCAGCGCACCGTGCTGATCGAAGACGGCATTCTCGTCCGCTATCTGCAGGACACGTTGAATGCCCGGCTGATGGGCGTGCCCATCACCGGCAATGCGCGCCGCGAGTCCTTTGCCCATCTGCCGCTGCCGCGCATGACCAACACCACGATGCTCAACGGCAGCCACGATCCCGAGGAAATCATCAAGTCGGTGAAGAAAGGCATCTATGCGGCCAACTTCGGCGGCGGACAGGTGGATATCACCAGCGGCAAGTTCGTCTTTTCGACGGCCGAGGCCTACCTGATCGAAAACGGCAGGATCACCACACCGGTCAAGGGCGCCACGCTGATCGGCAACGGCCCCGACGCGATGAACCGCGTCTCCATGATCGGCAACGACATGGCGCTCGATTCGGGCGTCGGCACCTGCGGCAAGGAAGGCCAGAGCGTGCCGGTCGGCGTCGGCCAGCCGACGGTGCGCATCGACGGACTGACCGTGGGTGGAACGGGCTAGTCAGCCCGCGATTTCGACCCGGTCGCGCCCGTCTTCCTTGGCGCGCCGCAAGGCCGCATCGACGCGGGCCAGCAGTTCATCGAACGATTCGCCGCGGAACATCTGCGCCACGCCGCAACTGAGGGTCACGCCCTCGCCTGTCGGCAGCCCGCTGCCGATGGCTACCAGTTCGCGCAGGCGCTCTGCAATCGGCAAGGCATCGTCCACGGTCGTGTGCGGCAGCAGGATTACGAATTCCTCGCCGCCGTAGCGGGCAATCAGGTCCTGGGGACGCAAACCGTCAGCCAGACGACGGGCCATGCGACGCAAGACGACATCGCCGGCGAGGTGGCCGAAGCGCTCGTTGAAATGCCTGAACAGATCGATGTCGGCGATGATCAGGCAGAGCGGCTCGTGGTCCCTGTCGCAACGAACGAGGGAGCGAGGAAAAGTCTCGAGCGCCCAGCGCCGGTTGTGGATACCCGTCAGCGCATCGACGCTGGTTGCCTGTTCGAATTCCAGGCTCTGGCTCTGCGAGGCCACCAGCGCCTCGTTGCTGTCGCGCATGCGCCCGGAAAGAATCGCCAGCAGGTTGCGCGCGACGCCGTGGGAGCAGTCGACCAGCGACCAGAGCACGTCTCGCGGCACCGCCAGGAGTCGCGTTTCCATTGCCGCCAGCACCAGGGCGGAAGCCGTCTGGCCGTCCAGCAGCGACATCTCGCCGACACAATCGCCGGCACGGAGCACCGCATGCGGCGGCAGGCTGCGATCGCTCAGATAGACACGCAGCTCGCCGTCGAGAATCACGTACAGGTGATTGTTGGCAGCACCGGCTTCGATCAGATGTTCGCCGCGCTCCAGAATCAGTTGATGGCAGCGTTCCAGCAGGTGCTCGATGCTTTCCAGGCTGACACTGGCGAACAGGCCGGCGCGTTCGAGGAGGTGGCGGTCCTTGCTATCGATCATGGCGGAATCTCATTTTTCTCTGACCAAGGTCAACAGCATAAATCAAATGAACCCGAAGCTTGGCGGAATTACTTCTCGCTGAAGCTGTAGCCCAATTCCGCGACCCCGCGCCGGATAGCCTCCATCGCCGGCGGAACCCGCTCCGGTTCGCCTCGCACACCCAGTTCGATGTGGCGCTGGACGTCCTTCGAACCGAGGAAGGGCAGGCTGAACACCTTGACGCCTGGAAAATCCGCTTCCACGCGCCGCATCAGGGGAATCAGCGCGCCCTCGCTGCCCTTCCACACCAGGATGGCGGCCTCGTCGGTCGGGTTGGCGTTGAAGCGCCAGGAATAATAGCTGTCGAGCACCCACTCGATCATCGGCCAGGCCATCTGCGGAAAGCCCGGCACGAAATGATGGTCGCCCAGCGAAAAGCCCGGAATGCGGTTGAAGGGATTGGGGATGATGCGGCTGCCCTTGGGGAAATTGCCCAGCGCCAGTTGCATCTCGGTAAGCTCGAACTTGAGTTCGGCAAAGCGCGCCTTGATCTCGCGCTCGGCGTCTGGATGCAGCACCAGGTCGACGCCCGCCGCCGCTGCGGCGGCCTGCCGCGTGTGGTCGTCCGGCGTGTTGCCGATGCCGCCGAAGCTGAACACGATGTCTTCGCTGGCCAGCGTGCGGCGCAAGGTCTCGGTCAGGCGCTCGCGGTCGTCGCCGATATGCAGCGCCCAGTCCAGCACCAGGCCGCGCGCCGACAGGATCTCGATGAGCCTGGGAAAATGCTTGTCCTCGCGCTTGCCGCGCGTGATCTCGTCACCGATGATGATGGCGCCTATGCCTTTCATAGTTCTATTCCCCCCTCCTGGCGCTGACGGCGCAGCGCCGCCAGGCCGAGATGCACGAAAACCAGCGCCGTGAAGGCAGGCACCAGCAGATTGACCAGCGGCACGTAGCTCAGCGCTGCAGTGCCAAGACCGGCGATATAGAAGCGGCGGCGATTTTCGGCCACCAGTCGCCGCATTTCTGATCGCGTGGCATGCTCGGCCAGCGCATCGAAGCGGAAGGTACGCTGGTTCAGCCAACTGCTCCAAAACAAGGGCAGTACCAACAGTACGCCAGGGATCAGCAGCAGGGGCAGTGTCCCCAGACTGCCGACAACAAAGATCGCGCCGACCGCCAGAGTATTTGCCAGGCTACCCCAGAACACGTTCTCGCCATGGCGTCCGAGATCCGGATAATCACGCGCCGCCACCAGATCAACCAGGCGCGGCAAGGCAAACACGGCCACCAGCAAAATGGCGGTGAGATAGACCAGCGCAGCCAAGGCCGCCAGCAACAGGAAAACCGCAGCCCACCGACTCACCCATTCCCAGCCCGACCACGGCAGCTCGGGCACGATGCGCGCCATCAGTGCCACGCCATCCGCCCACAGCGCCACCCCCAGGACAAGCCACAAGACCAGCGCGGCCAAGGCCGGCCAGAGCAGTTGCCACAACACCTCGGTCCGCGTCAGATCGCGCAGCGATTTGGTAAACGCCGCAAATACCTCATTCATCCTTTGTCCTCACGAACGAAACCGTGCAACTCACTTGTGTAACCTGCTATCCCACATCTTCTGCAAACGCTTCACCGAAACGGGCGACGAGGTCTTCAGCTCCTGCGCAAACAGCGCAACGCGCAGTTCCTCCAGCAGCCAGCGGAATTCGTCGAGAAACGCATCGCCCGTCTGCCCGGATTTCAGCATCGCGTTGCGTTCGCGCTCCCAGGGTTTGCCCAGTGCCTGCCAGTCTGCCATCAGGCGCGTGTCGCGTGCCGGATCGCTGCGGGCCTTTTCGAGCCGCAGGCCGATCGCCTTGAGGTAACGCGGATAGTGCTGCAGCCGCTCGAAGGGCGTGCGCGCGATGAATTGCCTCGGCATGAGTTCGGCCAGCTGCGCCGCAATATCTGCACACGCCTGCGGAAAGGTCTTCTGCATCGCGGCGAGCTTCTTCGCCAGTTGGGCGTGCTCGGCCAGAATCGTTCCGATCAGCCGCAGGATCTCCTGCGCGACCAGCAGAATGCGTCCGCGCGCCGCGTCGCGCCGTGCCGCGAACGCCGACTCTTCGGCGGGCAGCGGGTCCATCAGGCAGGTGCGCTCCAGCGTCACGGCGATCAGTTGCTCGCGCAATTCCTTCTCGGTGCCCAAGGCGACGAATTGCAGCGCAGTCTCGCGCAGGCCCGGCAGCTTTTCGATGGCCTTGACCTGGGCGGCGAGCTGCAGCGCGAACAGCCGCGCCATGCCGCGGCGGTGCTCTGCGCGCGCCTTGTCCTCGGTGTCGAAGGCGGTCAGGCGCACGCTCTCGCCCATGTCCACCAGGGCAGGGAAACCCACCGTGGTACCAGCGCCGACTTTCACTTCCATCAGCTCGGGCAGGGCGCCGAAGGTCCAGGCCGTAAGGCCGGACAAGTCGCCCGCCGCGGCCTCGTGCTGCACTTCCGCCGCGGCATAGACCTGCTCGACGCGGTCGCGATAGTCGGCGCGCAATTCGGCGAGATTGCGCGAAATCGCCAGCGTGCCGCCGTGTTCGTCGACCAGGCGGAAATTCATGAACAGATGCGGGCGCAACTCGCCGCTGCGGAAGGCGTCGAGCGGCAGCTTCATCGCCAGATGTTCCTCGGCCGCCCGCGTCAGCTCGCGCACCAGCGGCTCGTCCAGATCGTGTTCCGTCTCGCAGAAATCCGCGGCGAACTCGTCGAGCGGCTGCAGGCGATGGCGATACTTCTGCTGCAGGGTCTTCAGCAGCGCGAGGATTTTTTCCTTGAGCAGCCCCGGCACCAGCCATTCGCAGCGATTGGCCGGCAACTGGTTGAGCGCGGCCAGCGGCAGCGTCAGCGTGACACCGTCGTCCGCCGCGCCCGGATCGTGGTGGTAGCTCAGTTTGAAGCTCTGGCCGCGATGCCTCAGCGCCGGCGGGAAGGCGTCGGTCGTGATGCCCGCCGCCTCGTGGCGCATCAGCTGTTCCTTCTCCAGGCAGAGCAGCTTCGGGTTGGCGGCCTCGGCCTCGCGCCGCCAGTGATCGAAGGCCGCCAGCGTGATGACGCCCTCGGGAATCCGGCTATCGTAGAAGGCGTAAATCAGCTCGTCGTCCACCAGCACGTCGGGCCGCCGCGATTTGTGCTCCAGCGCCTGGATTTCCTTCATGAGCTTGGCGTTGTGCTGGAAGAAGCGCCACTTGCGCACCCAGTCCTCGCCGACCTGGCCTTCGACCAGCGCCTCGCGGATCAGGATTTCGCGCGCGAGCTTGGGGTCGCTCGGGCCGTAATGCACGCGCCGCTTGGCATGGATCATCAGGCCGTGCAGCGTCACGCGCTCCCAGGCCACGACCTGCCCCGGCCCCTTCTCCCAGTGCGGCTCATAGACATGCCGCCGGATCAGGTGCGCGCCGACCTGCTCCAGCCACTCCGGCTCGATTTTTGCGATGCAGCGCGCGAACAGGCGCGAGGTTTCCACCAGTTCGGCGGCGACGATCCAGCGCCCGGCTTTCTTGACGAGGCTCGAACCGGGATGGATGTAGAAGCGGATGCCGCGGGCGCCGAGGTAGTTCTTGTCCTCTTCGCTGATCAGGCCGATGTGGCCGAGCAGGCCGGTCAGCAGCGCCTTGTGGATGGCCTCGTAGCTGCCGGGGAGCTGGTTCTCCTTCCAGCCGTGCTCGTGGCACAGGGTCATCAGCTGGCCATGCACGTCGCGCCACTCGCGCAGGCGCAACCAGTTGATGAAATTCTGCCGGCACCACTGGCGCTGCTTGTTGCTCGTCTCGTGCTTCCACACTTCGTCACTGGCAGCCCAAAGTTTCAAGTAGGAGAGGAACTCGGACTTCTCGTCCTTCCATTTGGCATGAGCCTGGTCGGCCGATCCGGCCGCCTCCTGGGGCCGCTCGCGCGGGTCCTGGGTGCCCAGGGCGGCGGCGATGATCAATACCTCACGCAGGCAATTGTGTTCCCGCGCCGCGAGGATCATGCGGCCGATCTTCGGGTCCAGCGGCAGCCTGGCCAGTTCGACGCCGACCGTGGTCAATTCCTTCGTCGTCTCCTCGATGGCGCCCAACTCCGCCAGGAGCTGGTAGCCGTCGGCGATCATGCGCGGCAGGGGCGCTTCGAGAAAGGGGAAGTCCTCGACGTCGCCCAGGTGCAGAGACTTCATGCGCAGAATCACGCCGGCCAGGCTGGAGCGCAGGATCTCCGGCTCGGTATAGGCCGCGCGCTTGTTGAAGTCCTCCTCGTCGTAGAGCCGGAAGCAGACGCCCGCCGAAACCCGGCCGCAACGTCCGGCGCGCTGGCTGGCCGCCGCGCGCGAGATCGGCTCGACCTGCAAGGCTTCGACCTTGCTGCGATGCGAGTAGCGCTTGACCCGCGCCACGCCCGAGTCGATCACGTAGCGGATGCCGGGCACGGTCAGCGAGGTCTCGGCAACGTTGGTCGCCAGCACCACGCGCTGCCCCTGGTGCGAGGCGAAGACGCGGCTCTGCTCGACGGCGGTCTGGCGCGCGAACAGGGGCAGGACTTCGAGCCCCGGCGGATGGTGTTTCCTCAGCGCTTCGGCGGCCTCCCGTATCTCGCGCTCGCCGGGCAGGAACACCAGCACGTCGCCGGGACCCGTGCGATGGGCTTCGTCGACGGCATCGACGATGGCATCGTTGAGGTCGCTGTCCTTCTTCTCGTCGAAGGGCCGGTAGCGCGTCTCGATCGGATAGAGCCGCCCGGAGACCTCGATCACCGGGGCCGGTTTCCCGTCGATGGTGAAATGCTTGCTGAAGCGCTCGGCATCGAGCGTGGCCGAGGTCACGATGACCTTCAGATCCGGCCGCCTCGGCAGGAGCTGCTTGAGGTAGCCGAGCAGGAAGTCGATGTTCAGGCTGCGCTCGTGGGCCTCGTCGATCAATATCGTGTCGTACTGGCGCAACAGCGGATCGGTCTGGGTTTCGGCCAGCAGGATGCCGTCGGTCATCAGCTTGATATAGCTGTCCGTCGTGACGCGGTCGGTGAACCGTATCTTGAAGCCGACATGGCGGCCGAGCTCGGACTTCAGCTCCTGCGCGATGCGCGTCGCGGTGGCGCGCGCGGCGATTCGCCGCGGCTGCGTGTGGCCGATCAGGCCGTTGAGTCCGCGGCCGATCTCCAGGCAGATCTTCGGCAGTTGCGTAGTCTTGCCCGAGCCGGTCTCGCCGCAGACCACCACCACCTGATTCTTGAGCATGGCCGCGCCGATTTCGGCCCGCCGCACATTGACCGGCAGCGCTTCGTCATAGCTCAGCGCGGGCCGCGCCGCCCGCCGCGCCTCGGGATCGAACCTCATTGCGCCAGCTTGTGGATGGTGAAAATGCCCAGCCCCGTCATCAGGAGCGAACCGAACAAATGCAGCGCAGCCGCGCCTGCCGCCCAGCCGTAGCGCGCGTTCTGGATCAGATGCACCACCTCGGCCGAAAACGTCGAAAAAGTCGTCAGCGCGCCGAGAAAGCCGGTGATGAAGAACAGCTTGAGTTCGGGCGGCAGCTCGGCGTTGATGTGGAACACCGCAACGGCGGCGCCGACCAGATAGCCTCCGATCAGGTTGGCCGCCAGCGTGCCCAGGGGCACCGCCGCAAACCATGGGTTGAGCCAAAGTCCCAAGCCATAGCGCAACCAGGCGCCCAATACGGCACCGACGCCGATGGCGAGAAAGGCGGTCGCATTCATAGGGGCGCATTCTACGTCGCAACGGTAGAATTGCCTCTTTGCATCAGTCTGCCGCCGATCATGGCCGAACCCGACAACAAACCCTCGAATTTCATCCGCCACATCATCGACGCCGATCTCGCCGCCGATGTCTATGCCGCTCGCCACTGGTCGGGCAAACCCGGTCCCGCCGCACAGCAGAAAGTCGGCGCTGGCGATACGGCGAAGATAAGAACCCGCTTCCCGCCGGAGCCCAACGGCTACCTGCACTTCGGCCATGCCAAGTCGATCTGCCTGAATTTCGGCCTGGCGCGGGATTACGGCGGTGCCTGCCATCTGCGCTTCGACGACACCAATCCGGAGAAGGAGGAGCAGGAGTATGTCGATTCGATTATCGATGCTGTCCACTGGCTGGGCTTCGACTGGCAGGGCAACCAGTACTTCGCGTCCGACTACTTCCAGTGGATGTACGACTTCGCCGAGAAGCTGATCGAAGCGGGGCATGCCTATGTCGATTCGCAATCCGCCGACGAAATGCGCGCCAGCCGCGGCACGCTGACCGAGGCGGGGAAGAACTCGCCTTACCGCAATCGCACGCCGGCAGAGAACCTCGATCTGTTCCGCCGCATGAAGGCCGGCGAATTCGCCGACGGCACGCACATCCTGCGCGCCAAGGTGGACATGAGCTCGGGCAATATCAACCTGCGCGACCCGGCGATCTACCGCATCCGCCACGCCACGCACCACGCCACTGGCGACACCTGGTGCATCTATCCGATGTACACCTACGCCCACCCGATCGAGGACGCGCTGGAGAACATCACGCATTCGATCTGCACCCTGGAATTCGAGGACCAGCGGCCTTTCTACGACTGGCTTCTGGCGCGGCTGGCCGAGCTCGATTGCGTCAATACGCCGCTGCCGCAGCAGATCGAATTCGCCCGACTCAATCTTTCCTATGTCGTGCTCTCCAAACGCAAGCTGATCCAGCTGGTCGAGGAGGGCTACGTCGACGGTTGGGACGATCCGCGTCTGCCGACCCTGGTCGGCGCGCGCCGCCGCGGTTATACGCCGGAGGCATTCCGTCGCTTCAACGAAATGATCGGCGTCACCAAGTCGGATTCCTGGATCGACATCAGCGTGCTGGAGGAATGCCAGCGCGAACACCTGAACGAAACCGCGCCGCGCCGCATCGCCGTGCTCGATCCGGTCAAGCTGATCATCGACAACTACCCGGCGGGACAGGAAGAGGAATGCCTGGCCCCCAACCACCCGCAGAAGCCCGAGTGGGGCAAGCGCCCGGTAATGTTTTCGAGGGAACTCTGGATCGAGCGCGAGGACTTCATGGAAACGCCGTCCAAAGGCTACTTCCGTCTGTTCCCAGGTAACACAGTGCGCCTGCGCTATGGCTTCGTGGTGAAGTGCACCGGCGCCGACCACGATGCCGACGGCAAGGTCACGGCGGTGCATTGCGAATACATGCCCGACTCCAAGTCCGGCACGCCGGGCTCGGACAACTACAAGGTCAAGGGCAACATCCACTGGATCTCGGCGAAGCACGCCCATGCCGCCGAAGTGCGCCTGTACGACCGGCTGTTCGCCGTCGAGGCGCCGGGCGCGGAGGGAGGCGATTTCATCGCCGATCTCAACCCGAATTCGAAGATCGTCATCACCGCGCAGCTCGAAGCGTCTCTGCAGCACGTGGCCGCCGAAGACCGCTTCCAGTTCGAGCGCCACGGCTATTTCGTCGCCGACCGCATCGACTCCAGGGCCGGCGCGCCGGTGTTCAACCGCGCGGTGACGCTGAAGGATTCGTGGACCAGGGGGAAATAGCAGCGGCGGCCTGCAAATGGCCGCCTCGTACTATTCGGCGCGAATCAGGCGGCGGAACTCGGCCGCCGGCATGGGGCGGCCGAAATGATAGCCCTGCACCAGATCGCAATCCATGACACGCAGTTCGTTGGCCACGGCTTCGCTCTCGACGCCCTCGGCCAGCACCTTCAGACCGAGGCTGCGGGCCATCTGGATCACGGCGCGCACGATCGCCGCATCGTCCTGATCGGTCACGATGTCGCGGACGAAGGACTGGTCGATCTTCAGCTTGTCCACCGCAAAGCGCTTGAGGTAGGCGAGGCTGGAATAGCCGGTACCGAAATCGTCGATCGCCAGCCGCACGCCGAGCGCCTGCAGGCGCGTGATGGTAGCCAGAACCTGTTCGGCACCGTCGATCAGGATCGATTCCGTAAGCTCCAGTTCCAGTGCCGCAGGTGTCGCGCCTGCGGCGTCCAGCGCGCGCAGCACCGTCTCCTCGACGTCGCCGCGGCGGAACTGGATGGCGGAGATATTCACCGCCATTGACAGCTCCAGGTAGCCCTGCGCGTGCCAGTGTGCGAGCTCGCGGCAGGCTTCCCGCAACACCCATTCGCCGAGCGGCACGATCAGGCCGCTGTGTTCGGCGGCGGTAATGAAGTGTTCCGGTTCGATCAGTCCGTGCTCGGGGCTCTGCCAGCGCAGCAGCGCTTCGCCACCGACGATGCGGCCGCTCTTCAGATCGACCAGCGGCTGGTAATACAGCACGAACTCTCCGCGCTCCACCGCCCGGCGCAGGCGGCTGTGCAGATCGAGCCTTGCCTGCGCATCGGCGTTCATGCGCTCGGTGTAGAAACGGAAGGCGTTGCGCCCGGCTTCCTTGGCGTGGTACATGGCGATGTCGGCCTTCTTCAGCAACTCGTCGAAGGCCGCGCCGTCTTCCGGATACACCGCAATGCCGACGGAGGCGGAGATCGTCGCCTCGTGCCCATCGATGTGAAACGGTTCGCCCAGCGCCGCCATGATCTTGCCGGCGATCTGGGCCGGCACCTCGGAGCTGGTCAGGTCCGTGAGTACGACGAGGAATTCGTCGCCGCCGTGCCGGCTGATGGTGTCGGAGTCGCGCACGCAGCCCAGCAGGCGCTGCGCCGATTCACGCAGCAGCGTGTCGCCCACCGGATGGCCGAAGGCGTCATTCACCGCTTTGAAGCGATCGAGATCGACGAACAGCAGCGCCACCTTGTTGCCACTGCGCTCGCCATGAACTATGGCCTGCTCCATGCGGTCTTTCAGCAGCAGGCGATTGGGCAGGCCCGTCAGCGGATCGTGGTGGGCGAGAAACGCGATCTTCGCTTCCGCCGCCTTGCGTTCGCTGATGTCCGAAAAGATACCGACAAAATGAGTGATCTCTCCGTCGGCGTCGCGCACCGACGAGATGCTCAACCACTCGGGAAAGACCTCGCCGTTGCCGCGGCGGTTCCATATCTCGCCATGCCAGTAACCGCTGTCGAACAGCCCGCGCCACATCTCGGCAAAGAACTCGCGGCCATGCCTGCCCGATGCCAGCATGCTGGCGTTGCGGCCGACGGCATCTGCCGCGGCATAGCCTGTAATCCTCGAGAATGCCTGATTGACCGAGATCATGCGGCCCTCGGAATCGGTGATCATGATCGCTTCGCCGCTGCTCTCGAACACTTTTGCCGCAAGCCGCAGCTCCTCCTCGGCACGACGCTGCCGGGTGTTGTCGCGGGTGGTGCCCTCGACGCCGACGATATTGCCGGCCGCATCACGAATGAAATGCGCTGTCGTCAGCACCCACAGCTCGCGGCCATCCCGGTGCCGCAAACGCGACTCGCCACCGACGATATGACCGCCATTGGCCTGCATCTGGGCAATGAATTCGTCGCGGTCCTGCGGAGACCAATAGAAATCGGCCAGCTTGCGGCCCAGCATCTCCTCGGCCGTATAGCCGAGCAACTGCTCGACGGAACGAGAAGCGCGCACGATGGTGCCGGCCTGGTCGGTCCGGTAGTAGGTGTCCTGCAGGTCGTCGAGGATGCCGCGCAGCTCCCGCTCCGACTCGGCAACGGCGCGCTGCGCTTCGACGATCGGCGTCAGGTCGGTGATGAATCCGAAGGAGCCGACGATCTCGCCCCGTTCGTTGCGATGCGTCGTGTTGTTGAGCAGGATGGGAAACTTCTCGCCGTTCTTGCGCAGGGCGATCAGCTGGTAGCGGCGGCGATCGGTGGTGTCGATGCGCTGCATCTGGGCAATCAACTCGGCACGGCTCTCCTCGGCGATGAAACCGATCGGCGTTTTTCCGAGCCACTCCTGGCGCGGATAGCCGAACAGATCGCACAGCGTGTCATTGACTTCAATGAAGCGACGCTGCGGGTCCATGGCAAAGTAGCCGTCGACCGCACTGTCGATCACGTGCCGGTAGTAGCGTTCGCCCTCGCGCAGCGCGGCTTCGATCCTGCGCGTGGCCGACAAATCGCGAAGAATCGCAACATGCAGCAAACGCTCGCCGTCGAGCACCTGGTAGACGCGAACCTCGACCGGCAGCAGGCTGCCGTCGCGGCGCCGGTAGTCGGTATTGACCACGCGCACCTGTTCCGTCAGGCCGGCACTCCAGACCCGCCAGGCCGCGGCGTCGGCAAAACTGGTCGAAATCTCCCAGACATGCCGGCCAAGGATTTCGTCGCGCGAATAGCCGAGCAGCTCGCAGGCCCGGTCGTTGGCTTCGACATAGAAGCCGCTGGTCGCGTCCGCGAGAAACACCCCATCGCCGATGCGATCGAAGACACCCCCGAGAATCATGTGCCGGCCAAACTCGCCGTGGCGCCCGCCCGGTCTGACCAGTTCGCGACGCAGGCGGACAACCGCGTCGCGCAGAAATTCGACGTGGCGCCCCTGCATCGTACGCACGATGTCATGGCGCGTCAGCACCCCGCGCATGCGGTCGTCTTCGACGACCAGCAGGCGGCGCACGCCGAGCTCGACCATGCGTCGCGCAGCCTCCTGCAGCGTCTGGTCAGGCGCAATGGAGCGTACGCCGCGCACGATCAGGCCGGCCAGCGGCGCCTGCAGGCGCTCGCCTCCCGCGGCGAAGCGCACCACGTCGCGGTCGGTCACCATGCCCACCGGCACATCGGCTTCGGTCACCACCACATGGTCGGTGCCGCGGTTGCGCATCAGGCGCAGGGCGTCCTGCAGCGATGCGCAGCCATCCAGCGTGGTCACGTCCGCGGACATTGCCGCGCCGACAGTCTTCGGTGCCACCAGGTATTCGTCGCCGAGATCCGCAAGAAAGTCCGCTTCGGTCATCACGCCCGCCACACGGCCCTCGTCATCCACCGCCACCAGATGGTGCACATCGTTTGCCAGCATGAGCTGGTAGGCATCGCGATAGTCGAACGACAGTGGGAAGCTCACCACCGGGCGGCTCATCACTTCGCCAATCAGGCCGTCCGGAGAGAGCCCGTCCGCAGCCAACAGAGCCACCGCATCGCGCTCCGTGAAGATACCGCAGGGACGCCGCTCCTCGTCGACCACGACAACGCAGCTGATCCGCTTGCGCTCCATGGCTCGCAGCACATCGCCAAGGGCGTCCTCGGCGCCGCAGGTCACTACATCGGTAGTGAGAATCGATTTCAGGGAAAGTGCGTTCACGCGATCAACCAGCGCTGGAGATGATGCCCAGAATAGCAGCAAAGCCCGGCGGCGCGGCACACTTGCCACGCCGCAAGGGCTGCCCTTGGACCGTATAATCTCCGCTTTTTTCGACCATCAGCGAAACCATCCATGCGCTCCATGACTCTGTCCCGGTTCCTCATCGAAGAGCAACGCAGCAAGAATGTCATTTCCCCTGATCTGCGACTGCTGATCGAGGTCGTCTCGCGTGCCTGCAAGGCGATTTCCATCGCCATCGGCAAGGGCAGCCTGGCCGATGTGCTGGGCAGCGCCGGCAGCGACAACGTGCAGGGCGAGGTACAGAAGAAGCTCGACGTGATTTCCAACGAAATCCTGCTCGAGGCGAACGAATGGGGCGGCCATCTGGCGGGCATGGCATCGGAGGAGATGGAACTGCCGCACGCCATTCCCAACCGCTACCCGAAAGGCGAATACCTGCTGCTGTTCGATCCGCTCGACGGCTCGTCGAACATCGACGTGAATGTGTCGGTCGGCACGATCTTTTCCGTGTTGCGCTGCCCCGAGGGCATGGACCCGACCGAGCAGGCCTTTCTCCAGCCCGGCACGCAACAGGTATGCGCCGGCTATGCCGTGTATGGGCCCACGACTTTGCTGGTGCTGACGCTGGGCGATGGAGTTAACGTATTCACGCTCGACCGCGAATTCGGCCGCTTCGTCCTCACCCAGGAAGATGTGAAGATTCCCGAGGAAACACGCGAATTCGCGATCAATGCGTCCAACGCGCGCTACTGGGATGCGCCGGTGAAGCGTTACGTCGATGAGCTCCTGGCGGGCAAGGACGGGCCGCGCGGGCAGGACTTCAACATGCGCTGGGTGGCATCGATGGTCGCCGATGTGCACCGCATCCTCAGCCGTGGCGGCATTTTCATGTATCCGATCGACAGCAAGACGCGCGACAAGGGCGGCAAGCTGCGGCTGATGTACGAAGCGAATCCCATGGCGATGATTGTCGAACAGGCGGGGGGTGCGGCCACCGATGGACGCCGGCGCATCCTGGAAATCCAGCCGGAAAAACTGCACCAGCGCGTTCCGGTGATCCTCGGCTCGAAACGGGAAGTCGAGCGCGTTACCCGCTACCACGCGGAATAGCGAGTCAGTCCTGCTGCCCGTAAGTGGCGAATTTCGCCATCACACGCGTCATCTCATCGGCCGGCAGCAATTTCGGCGCGCCCAGTTGCAGCACCCGCCAATACTGCTCGCATAAGGTCTCCAGCTCGATCGCCAGCGCCAGCGCCTGATTCAGGTCGCGCCCGAACACCACCATGCCGTGATGCGCCATCAGGCAGGCGCAACGCCCGTCCAGCGCGCTGACGATGGCATCCGACAGTTCCTGGCTGCCGAAGGTGGCATACGCCGCGCAGCGCACGTCGGTCCCGCCGAAGCGGGCCACCATGTAATGGAAGGCTGGAATGCCCTGCTCCTGACAGGCCAGCGCAGTGGCGAAGGGCGAATGCGTATGCACCACGGCTCCAGCGTCGGGCCGCGCGCCGTAGATGTCGCGATGGAAACGCCATTCGGATGACGGCCGGCGCCGCCCGGCCGGCGTGCCGTCAGCGCCGACTTTGACCATGTCGCCAGGCTCGCAGGCATCGTAGGCCATGCCCGTCGGCGTGATCAGAAAGCCGCCTTCGCAACGCGCGCTGACGTTGCCCGCGCTGCCTCGATTGATGCCCGAGGCATTCATCGCCCGCGCCGTGGCGAGTACCCTGGCAGCGAGATCCGCCGTGCCGTCGCTCATGAACGCCACTGCCTCAACTGGTCGGCGGCTGCGACGCCTCGCTCGGAGATGATGCCGCTGATCAAGGCCGCCGGCGTCACATCGAAAGCCGGGTTCGCGACCGGGATGTCGCCAGCGCCGAGTTCATCCGCGGCGCGTTCTTCGATGGGTATCTGCGCGCCCGAGGCGCAGGCGAAATCGATGGTCGACAGCGGCGCCGCGACATAGAAAGGCACGCCATGCGCGCGCGCGGCGAGTGCCTTGAGATAGGTACCGACCTTGTTCGCGGTGTCGCCGTTGGCGGCAATGCGGTCGGCACCGACGATCACCAGATCCACCTTGCCCTGCATTAGCAGCAGGCCAGCGGCATTGTCGGCGATCAGCGTATGCGGCACACCGGCCTCGGCGAGTTCCCATGCGGTGAGCAGGCCCTGATTGCGCGGTCGCGTTTCGGACACCCAGACATGCACCGGCAGGCCGGCGGCATGAGCGGCATAGACCGGCGCCAGGGCCGTGCCATGCTCGACCGTGGCCAAACGGCCCGCATTGCAGTGAGTCATGACGTTGATCGGGCAGTCTCCACGACGTGCCTCCTGCAGCAAAGCCAAGCCGTGCCCACCAATTGCTGCGTTGGCAGCCTTGTCTTCTGTGGCAATGGAGCGCGCCTCTGCCCAAGCAGCATCACGCCGTGTCGCCAGCGCCGACTTTTCCAATACGCCGCGCATGCGCGCCAGCGCCCAGTGCAGATTGACGGCGGTCGGCCGCGTCGCGGCAAGCGTTTCGATCACTTGGGCGAGGCGCGCATCGCTGGCGTCGTCGGCGAGACCCAGCGCCACGCCGTAGGCGGCCGTGGCGCCGATCAGCGGGGCACCGCGCACCTGCATGACGCGAATGGCATGGGCGGCATCTTCCAGTGAGACCAGCCTCAGCATGACGGCCTCGCGAGGTAGCCTCGTCTGGTCAAGAACGAGGACGGACCTTCCGTCCTCGACTAGCGTCGGATGCCGCTCCTGGCCCAAGTCAACTCAGCTTGCCGTGGCAGTGCTTGTACTTCTTGCCGCTGCCGCAAGGACAGGGATCGTTGCGGCCGACCTTTGGCGTATGGCGCTCGACGGGCTGCGCCGCCTTCGGCGCGGCGGCGGCACCGAGCGCCTCGTCGTAGTCCGCATGATGGAACTGCACGTTCTCGAGCTGCGGCGGGGCTTCCACTTCCTCGATCTGCTCCTCGCTGCGGACTTCAACGGTCAGCAGCAATTTGGAGACTTCGCTGCGCACCGTCTGCAGCAAACCCTCGAACAACTCGAAAGCCTCGCGCTTGTATTCCTGCTTCGGATTCTTCTGCGCATAGCCGCGCAGATGAATGCCCTGCCGCAGGTGGTCGAGCGCCGACAGGTGCTCGCGCCAGTGCGTATCGAGACTTTGCAGCATGACGTTGCGCTCGAAGCCGGCCCAGGCGGCGGGATCGACTTTGGCGACCTTTTCGGCGTAGGCGGCGTCGCCGGCATCCAGCAGGCGCTTCAGGATTTCGTCATCACCGAGTTGCGGCTCGGCCTTGACCCATTCGCCGACCGGCAGCTTCAGATGGAGTTCGGCTGCCAGCGCGGTCTCCAGGCCGCCGATGTCCCACTGTTCTTCGACGCTCTCGGCCGGAACATAGAGTCGGAAGGTGTCGTGGATCTGCCCCTGGCGCATGGCCGTGATGGTCTCGGCAATGTCGTCGCTGTCGAGCAGTTCGTTGCGCTGCTGGTAGATCACCTTGCGCTGGTCGTTGGACACGTCGTCGTATTCGAGCAGTTGCTTGCGAATGTCGAAGTTGCGCTGTTCGACCTTGCGCTGCGCCGATTCCAGCGAACGGCTGACCAGCGGATGCTCGATCGCCTCGCCCTCGGGCATCTTGAGGCGCACCATGATGGCGTTGAGCCGTTCGCCGGCGAAGATCTTGAGCAGCGGGTCGTCCAGCGCCAGGTAGAAACGCGAGGAGCCCGGATCGCCCTGGCGGCCGGAGCGGCCGCGCAGCTGGTTGTCGATGCGACGCGACTCGTGCCGCTCGGAACCGATGATGTGCAGGCCGCCGGCGGCCAGCACCCGGTTGTGCGTCTCCTGCCATGCGGCCTTGAGTTCGGCGGTGCGCCTGGCCTTCTCGTCGTCGCTCAGGGACTCGTCGTCGCGGATGGCGCCGGTCGGCTTTTCGATGTTGCCGCCGAGCACGATGTCGGTGCCGCGGCCGGCCATGTTGGTGGCGATGGTGATCATGCCGGGGCGGCCGGCCTCGGCCACGATCTCGGCTTCGCGCGCGTGCTGCTTGGCGTTGAGCACCTGGTGCGGCAGTTTCTCCTTGTTCAGCAGATCGGAGAGCAGCTCGGAGTTCTCGATCGACGTGGTGCCGACCAGCACCGGCTGGCCGCGTTGATGGCAGGCGCGGATGTCCGCGATGATCGCCGCATGCTTTTCCGGTGCAGTGCGGAATATCTGGTCGTTCTCGTCCTTGCGGATCATCGGCTTGTTGGTGGGGATCACCACCGTTTCGAGGCCGTAGATCTGGTGGAATTCGTAGGCTTCGGTATCCGCCGTTCCGGTCATGCCGGCAAGCTTGCCGTACATGCGGAAATAATTCTGGAAGGTGATCGAGGCCAGAGTCTGGTTCTCGGCCTGGATCGCCACGCCTTCCTTGGCCTCGACGGCCTGGTGCAGTCCGTCCGACCAGCGCCGGCCCGCCATGAGGCGCCCGGTGAACTCGTCGACGATCACCACCTCGCCGTCCTGCACCACATACTGCTGGTCGCGGTAGTACAGGTTGTGTGCGCGCAAAGCTGCGTAAAGGTGGTGGATGAGCAGGATATTGGCCGGCTCATAGAGGCTGCTGCCTTCGGCCAGCATGCCCAGGCGGGCAAGAATCTCCTCGGCCTTTTCGTGACCCGCTTCGGTCAGCAGCACCTGATGCGACTTGAGATCGACCGTGTAATCGCCGGTATCGACCTCGCCCTCGCCCTTCGCGGCCTCGCCGCGGGTCAACAGCGGCGGCACGGCATTCATGCGCAGGTACAGTTCGGTATGGTCTTCGGCCTGGCCGGAGATGATCAGCGGCGTGCGCGCCTCGTCGATCAGGATCGAGTCGACCTCGTCGACGATGGCGTAGTTGAGGCCGCGCTGCACCCGCTCATCGGCGGCGTACACCATGTTGTCGCGCAGGTAGTCGAAACCGAATTCGTTGTTGGTGCCGTAGGTGATGTCGGAGGCGTAAGCCGCCTGTTTGTCGTCGTGAGACATTTGCGACAGATTGACGCCGACGCTCAAGCCCAGGAAACGGTAGATGCGCCCCATCCAGTCCGCATCGCGGCTGGCCAGGTAATCGTTGACGGTGATCAGGTGCACGCCCTTGCCGGGAATCGCATTCAGATACACGGCCAGCGTCGCCGTCAGCGTCTTGCCTTCGCCGGTGCGCATCTCGGCGATCTTGCCATAGTGCAGCACCATGCCGCCGATCAGCTGCATGTCGAAATGGCGCATGCCGAGCACCCGGCGGCCGGCTTCACGCACGACCGCGAAGGCTTCCGGCAGCATGGCGTCGAGCGATTCGCCCTGTGCATGCCGGCTGCGGAATTCCTCGGTCTTGGCGCGCAGGGCCTCGTCGGAGAGTTGCGAAATGGCGACTTCAAGCGCGTTGATGCGGGCGACGGTCTGCAGGTACTGCTTGATCAGCCGATCGTTGCGGCTGCCGAAAATCTTCTTGAGAAGGCCGGTTATCATTCTTTTACCATTCTGAAACCGGCCTCAGCGAAAGCCAATGCCTGCGCAAGCGGGCGTTATGCTGAAACTAAAACCGGTTATCATTTTTTCAATCAGAAGCCAGGTTCAGGGAGAGCCAATGCCCGCGCAAGCGGGCCTTATGCCGGCACTGAAACCGGAGATCATGGGCTACTCGGCCGGAAATTGGCCGGGAAAAGCGAAGGAGAATTTTAGCATGCGGGGAGGGCAGCCCTCCCCCAGGCTCAGTGACGGCTGGCAGTCGGCCGCTGCGTCGCCTGCGCCATGCGCAGGAAGCGATCCGGATTCTGCGCCAGACCGCGAATGCGTACCTCGAAATGCAGGTGCGGCCCGGTGGAACGGCCGGTGGTACCCACTTCGGCAATCTTCTGGCCACGCTTGACCAACTGGCCTGGCTTGACCAGAAGCTTCGAGGCGTGGGCGTAGCGCGTCGTCAGGTCATTGCCGTGATCGATCTCCACCATGTTCCCGTATTGCGGATGACGCTCTGCGCTGATCACGACGCCCGCTGCCGCGGCGCGGATGCCGGTGCCCGGATTCGCAACGAAGTCGACGCCTTCGTGCATGGCCCGTTCGCCGGTAAACGGATCGACACGCCAGCCATAGGTCGAGGCGTTCCATTGGGCATCGACGGGCAGGCTCGTGGGCAGCAGGCTCTTCCTGATCCGGTCTTCCAGCATCTGGGATTCGATCATGGAAATCGCATCGGACTTGGCTTCCACCTGGTTCGCCAGGGCATCGACCGCGCGCTGCAGGTCGGTTGAAGACAACGCGGTGGGCAGCACAAGTGGCCCGCCGCGGCCATCGACGCTGGCGTCGAATGCCTTGAGTGCCTGGGGCTTGACGCCCGCCATGGCGGCAAGTCGTTCGCCGATGGTGTCGAGGCGCATCAGCTGCGCCTGCATCTCGCCCAGTTTGACCGCCATGGCGTTAAGGTTTTCCCGGACGAAATCCTTCGAGCGCTGGGTCTCTTCGGCGTTCACGGCGCGGACCATGTCCTGCAGGAAGGGCAGGCGGATTTCCGCCGCGTGGCGGACCGTGACATAGGAAAACAGCGTAGACAGTACCAGGACCGAGCCGAACAGGACGCCCGCAAAGAGAATGGCGTGGCCCCAAGTCAGCGTGATGCTTCTGGCAGTTGCCAGCCGGTCGGAGACGAGAATAATATGCATCCCTTCCCTCCCTATAACTTCGTTATCGATGACAGCGCGCAGTCTCCAGGAACATCTCGCCTCCGGTGACAGCATGGCGCGGCTAGCTGCCCACGCCCATCGCCTGCTCCAATTCCAGCGTCTTCTGGAAGCTGCTTTGCCGGAGGCGCTGAGGCCTCATGTCCGGGTCGCCAACTTCCGTCTGGGGAAACTTTTTATCCACGCCGCCAATGGCGCGGTCGCCGCGAAGATCCGTCAATTCGGACCAAGTCTCGCCAGCGATTTGTCGAACAAGGAGGTGAAGGTTACTCAAATCGAGGTACGAGTGCAAGCCCGCAACCCTTCTCCACCCAGGCCCTCGCACGAAAGGCCCATGCTGCCTGGCTTAAAACAGAAGCAAGGGCTTACTGCCTTGGCTCAAGGCCTGCCCGCTGAGTCTCCGCTAAAGGGTGCGCTGGAGCATCTGCTCCGCAGCGTCAAAGAATGATCAGGCGCTCTGCCGCCATCAGAACCAGAACGACCAGCGCGAAGATCAGCGCGCCCTTGGCGACACGGGCCGACAAGACCAGATAGCGCCGGTCACGGGTGAACAACCAGGCGACGATCCCGCTGCCAATGGTGATCGCCGTAACCATGCCGACGATCCGCAGCAGCAGCATGTCCGGACCAGCGTCTAGACCAGCTTGGGATACAGCCGGGCGATGCTTCCCGGCGCTTCCTCGGCACGCTGGAAGCTGACCAGTTCCCAGGCGGAGGCGTCGGCCAGCAATGCACGCAGCAGCAGATTATTCAGGGCGTGGCCCGACTTGTGCGCCGAAAACGCAGCCAGCAGGGGATGGCCGGCGAGGTAGAGGTCGCCGATGGCGTCGAGGATCTTGTGTTTGACGAACTCATCGGCGTAACGCAGACCTTCGCTGTTCAGAACCCGGTATTCATCCATCACGATGGCGTTTTCGAGGCTGCCGCCCAGCGCCAGGCCCTGGTCGCGAAGGTTCTCGACGTCCTGCATGAAGCCGAAGGTGCGGGCCCGCGCCACTTCGCGCAAATAGGACTGGTCGCCGAAATCGATATGGGCGCGCGAGGCGGCGCGATCCACCGCCGGGTGGTTGAAGACGATGGAAAAATCGAGGCTGAAGCCGTCGTAGGGCGACAGCTTGGCCCATTTGTCGCCATCCTTCACCTCCACGGTCTTCTTCACGCGGAGGAATTTCTTTGCGGCATTCTGTTCCTCGATGCCGGCCGACTGGAGCAGGAACACGAAGGGAGCCGCCGATCCATCCATGATCGGCAATTCGGCGGCATCGACATCTACGTAAATGTTGTCGATGCCCAGACCGGCCAGCGCCGACATCAGGTGCTCGACCGTGGCGACCTTGACCCCGTCCTTTTCCAGGCAGGACGCCAGCCGCGTATCGCCGACGCCGAAGGGGTCGGCCTTGAGGTCAACCGGCGGCGTCAGATCGACGCGACGGAAGACAACACCCGTATTCGCCTGCGCCGGGCGCAGCGCGAGCGACACCTTGACGCCGGAGTGGAGACCGACGCCGGTGGCCTTGACGAGTGATTTGAGGGTGCGCTGACGAAGCATCGGGTTGCGATGTAAATGGAATGGTGCGTGGCAATAATTCTACCACGCAAGCCCGGCCCGACGGGAGGAGGTGCCCGCCGGACCGGTGCTGCGGCCGGCCATTCAGTCCGACTGGCGGCGCAGGAAGGCGGGAATGTCGTACTTGTCCACCCCGGAAGCCGCCATGGCATCCGCCTGGGCGTTGCGCGGCATGCCGCCGCGCGCGCTGCTGGTGACGCTCGAAAGATCCACTTGGCCGGTTCCGACATCGAATACCTGCAGGTTGTCGGTGCCGGTGCGCAGGCCGATGGTCTCGACCACGCGCATGCTTGGCTTGGCGGCCTCGCGCGCGCCGACGACGCCGAGGCCGGTGGCGACCACGGTGACCCGCAGCTGGTCTTCCATGCTCTCGTCGAACACGGCGCCGCAGATCACGGTGGCTTCGGGGGCCGTGTATTGGCGAATGGTCCGCATCACCTCCTTGTATTCCTTGAGGCCGAGCGTGGTGCTGGCGGTAATGTTCACCAGCACGCCGCGGGCGCCGGAAAGCTCGATGCCCTCGAGCAGCGGACTCGCCACTGCCTCTTCGGCCGCGACGCGGGCGCGATCGACGCCGGCGGCGACGGCCGATCCCATCATCGCCTTGCCCATCTCGCCCATCACGGTGCGAACGTCTTCGAAGTCGACGTTGACCAGGCCCGGCACGTTGATGATCTCGGCGATGCCGCCCACCGCATTGCGCAGCACGTTGTCCGCGGCCTGGAAGGCTTCGAGCATGCTGACTTCGTCGCCGAGCACTTCCTCGAGCTTCTCGTTGAGGATGATGATCAGCGAATCGACGTGCAGCGCGAGTTCGGCCACACCTTCCTCGGCCAGGCGCTTGCGCTTGCCCTCGTACTCGAAGGGTTTGGTCACCACCGCGACGGTGAGGATGCCCAGTTCGCGGGCAACCTCGGCCACCACCGGACCGGCGCCGGTGCCGGTGCCCCCGCCCATGCCGGCGGTGATGAAGACCATGTGCGCACCGCGCAGCGCGTCGGCGATGCGCTCACGGTCGAGCACTGCCAGCTCCCGGGCCTTTTCCGGCTTTCCGCCGGCGCCCAGGCCTGGGCCGAGCTGCAGCTTGACGTGGGCGTTGCTCTTGTTCAGCGCCTGTGCATCGGTGTTGCAGCAGATGAATTCGACGCCGCCGACGCCTTCGCGGATCATGTGCTCGACCGCATTGCCGCCTGCGCCGCCGACGCCGACCACCTTGATGACCGTCGAGCCCGTCTCCGCCGAAACCACTTCCTCAAGTTCAAACATACTCGCCTCCTTTTAGACCCACTGAATCAAAAATTCTTGGTAAACCACGCCCGCATCCGGGCCAGAATCTGGCCGAGACTTTTCGGGCTTTGCGCCTTCATGCCGCGGTGGCGCTGCGCCACCCCTTCCAACAACAAACCCATCGCCGTGGAGTAGCGCGGATTACGCACGTAATCGCGCAAATTGCCGTCGTAGTGCGGCATCGACAGCTTCACGGTATTGTGAAAGATCTCCTCGCCCAGCTCGGCCATGCCGGGCATCTGCGCTGCCCCGCCGGTCAGCACGATGCCGGCGCGCAGCAGGCGTTCCTTGCCGCTGCGATGCAGTTCCTCCTGCACCTTCTGGAATATCTCCTCGACGCGCGGCTGGATGAAGCCGGCCAGGGTCTGGCGCGACAGCTGGGTGGCCGGCCGATCGCCGACGCCGGGCACTTCGATCATGTCTTCCGGATCGGCCAGCTGCTGCAGCGCGACGCCGTAGCGGATCTTGATTTCCTCGGCATCCTGGGTCGAGGTGCGCAGGGCAATGGCAATGTCATTGGTCAGCTGGTCGCCGGCGATCGGGATCACCGCGGTGTGGCGGATCGCCCCATGCACGAAGACGGCGACGTCGGTGGTGCCGCCGCCGATGTCGACCAGGCAGACGCCGACGTCCTTCTCGTCCTCGGTCAACACCGCATAGCCGGAAGCCAGCGGCTGCAGCACCAGATCGACCACTTCAAGGCCGCAACGATGCACGCACTTTACGATGTTCTGCACGGCCGTCACCGCGCCGGTGACCAGATGCACCTTGACGTCGAGCCGCTTGGCATCCATGCCGATCGGCTCCTTGACGCCGTCCTGGCCGTCGACGATGAATTCCTGCACCAGCGTGTGCAGAATCTGGTCATCGGCCGAAATCGAGGTCGCATTGGCCGCCTCGATGGCGCGCTCGACATCGAACTGGGTGACTTCCTTGTCCCGCACCACGGCCATGCCCGTCGAATCCTTGCTCTTGATGTGGCTGCCTGCGATGCCGGTGTATACCTCGCGCACCTTGCAGCCCGCCATCATCTCGACTTCGGCGATGGCCTTGGATATCGAATGCACGGTGGCCTCGATATTGATCACCATGCCGCGCTTCAGTCCGCTGGACTCCTGCGTGCCCAGTCCGAGTACGGCCAGCCGCCCTTCGGCATCCAGTTCGCCGACGATGGCGACAATCTTCGAAGTGCCGATGTCGAGGCCGACGATCAGGTCACGTTTCGCTTCTTTGCTCATGCTGCCTCCGCCTGGCCGTCCCAAGGAGGCTGCGAATCAAAATCCGGAAGCCTCGCCAGCGGCTGAACCGTAGTCACCCCCGCCCTGGGGCGGGGGCCGGGGGGTGGGGGGACAATTTTCCCCCCGGGGGATAGCGCAGCTATTCCCCTGAGGGCGAATCCATTGGGGTAACGCATATCCACCACGCCGATCGTCTGCAGGCGGCTCTTCGCCGAGCTGCTCACGGCGGCATAGTGGCTCGTGAATCGATTCAGGCGGTCGAGCAGCGGATGCTTGGGCTGGTCGCGCCCCAGTTCCAGCAGCACGCCGTCGTCGAGCCTGATTTGCCAGGCCTCGCGCGCCGAGAGATGGATGGCGACCGGCTTGCGCCCGATGGCCGCCAGGTTGTCGCTGAACTCCCGGTAGCGCGCCAGGACGCGGCCGGCCGAGCCCTCGGGGCCGGCAAATGCGGGCAGGCCCTTGTCGGCGGAGGCAGCAGCGAATACTTCGCCGCGCGTGCTGACCAGGCGCGGCTCGCCTTCCTTCGGCGTCCACAGGGCGGCGGCGCGATGTTCTTCGAGTTCAAGTTCGATTCCGTCCGGCCAGCGCCGGCGCAGCGAGGCGGAGCGTACCCAGGGCATGCGTTCGAAAGCGGTCTGTGCCGTCTCCAGGTTGACCGTGAAGAAGTTTCCGGTCAGGACATTGCGTGCCGTTTGTTCGATCTGCGCACGCGACACCTGGTCGAGCGGCGTCGCCACCACCAGTTGCTTCAGCGGGAAGACCGGCAGGCGTTGCAGCGCCATGGCGCCGGCCCACGCCAGCAAGGCGCCACCCGCCAGCAGCAGGATGTCGGCCAGAAGGTTGATCAGCATCGGGCGATCCCAGAAGCCCTCGCCGCTGCCATTTTCGACGCGGCCGTTACCGCCGCCCTTGCCCGTCGAATTTCCGCGCGCCTTAGCCACAGCGTGCCTCCGCGAGCAATTTGAGCACGAGTTGCGCAAACGGAATCCCGGCTGCCCGCGCCGCCATCGGCACCAGCGAGTGGTCGGTCATGCCGGGCGACGTATTCGCCTCGAGGCAATAAATGCGTCCCGCGGCATCCAGCATCAGGTCCATGCGGCCCCAGCCGCGCCCGCCTAGGACGGCAAAGGCGCGCAGCGCCAGATCGCGCATCTCTGCTTCGCGCGCTTCGCCGAGGCCGCTCGGGATGCGGTACTCGGTGTCGTCGCGCAGATACTTGGCGTCGTAGTCGTAGAACTCGGTCGCCGGCACGATACGGATCACCGGCAGGGCCTGGCCGGCGAGGATGCCGACGGTAAACTCGCCGCCGCCGAGGAACTGCTCGGCGATCACGCAGGGGTCGTAGCGGGCGGCCACCTGGTAGGCGGCGCTCAAACCGCCTGCCTGCTTGACCTTGGTGATGCCGATGCTGGAACCCTCGTTGGACGGCTTGACGAACAGGGGCAGGCCGAGGCGCGCCTCCGCGGCCGCGAAGTCGCTGGTTGCATCGAGCACGACGTAAGCGGGCACCGGCAAACCCGCCGCCTGCCAGACCAGCTTCGAACGCCACTTGTCCATCGCCAGGGCCGACGCCAACACACCGCTCCCGGTGTAGGGAATGTCCAGCAGGTCGAGCGCACCCTGCAGCGTGCCGTCTTCGCCGCCACGACCGTGCAGGGCGATGAAGACACGCTGGAAGCCCTCGGCATGCAGCGTCTCAAGTGTCTTGTCCCGCGGATCGAAATCGTGCGCATCGACTCCGCTCGAACGCAGTGCAGCCAGCACTGCGGTCCCGCTCTTCAGCGAGACCTCGCGCTCGGCCGATTTGCCGCCCATCATCACCGCCACCTTGCCGAAATCCATCAAACTCCTTCCCCGCCCCGCCTTGACTGCCTGTCGATCTCGCCCACGATGCGGACCTCACGCACCAGCGCAATACCGAACTTTTCCGCCACTTCCGTCTGAATTCGGCCGATTAGCATTTCTATCGCACTCGCGCTTGCCTTGCCGTCAGGATTAACGATGAAATTCGCATGCTTTTCGGAAACCTGCGCCCCATCGATCTGTGTGCCCTTGAGGCCGGCGGCCTCGATCAGGCGCGCCGCATGGTCGCCGGGCGGATTCCTGAACACCGATCCGGCGTTGGGCAATTGCAGCGGCTGCGTGGCAATGCGCCGTTCCAGCAGTTCGCGCAGGCGCGCCGCCGCGACCTCGGCATTACCCGCCGGAAAGCGAAACCAGGCGGCGGCGAACACTTCATCGGTGGCGCTCTTGAGCCCGACATGACGGTAGCCGATGGCGAAATCTTCCGGACGACGAATGATCTGGTCGCCATCGCGATTCAGCATCAGCACCCGTTCCACATAGCGCCAGGTCTCGCCGCCGTGGCAGCCGGCATTCATCGCCAGCGCGCCGCCGACCGTACCTGGAATGCCGGCGAGGAACTCGGCCTCGGCGCAGCCCTGCCTGCCGGCAAAGCGGGCCAGCTTCGGCGAAGCGACGCCGGCCTCGGCATAGAAACTGCCGTCCGCTTCCCGCCGCAGGACATCTAGTACGCCATGGGTGAAGATTGCCGTGCCGTCGAAGCCGCCGTCGCGCACCAGCAGATTGCTGCCGAGGCCCACCATCAGCAGGGGCTCGTCGTGGCGCATCAGATGCAGGAAGGCCGCGAAATCCGCCAGATCGGCCGGGAAGAAGGCGCGCGCCACTGGCCCGCCGGCGCGCCATGACGCATGGCCGGCCATGAGTTCGTGCTCGCGCAGCTCGCCGCGTATCGGCTCAGGCATTGCCATCGGCCAGCTTTCCGGGAACACCGCCGATGGACCCGGCGCCCATGGTGATCACCACGTCGCCGTCGCGTACGGCGGCGAGAATGGCTGCCGGCATGGCGGCGATGTCTTCGACAAAAATCGGCTCGATCTTGCCGGCAACGCGCAAGGCACGCACCAGCGCACGGGCATCGGCGGCGATGATCGGCGCTTCGCCGGCGGCATACACTTCGCCGAGCACCAGGGCATCGACCCCAGACAGCACCTTGACGAAGTCCTCGAAGCAGTCGCGCGTGCGCGTGTAGCGGTGCGGCTGGAAGGCCAGCAGCAGCCGTCGGCCGGGGAAAGCGCCGCGCGCCGCCGCCAGCGTCGCCGCCATCTCCACGGGATGATGGCCGTAGTCGTCGACCAGGGTGAAGGTGCCGCCTGCCGGACAGGCGAGTTCGCCGTAACGTTGGAAGCGCCGGCCGACACCGCGGAACTCGGCGAGAGCGCGGATGATCGCCGTGTCGCCAACGCCGACTTCTGTCGCCACCGCGATCGCGGCCAGCGCGTTGAGCACGTTGTGGCGGCCCGGCAGATTGAGCACGATCGGCAGGCGGCTGACGCCGCCGTTGGTGCGCACGCAGGTGAAGCGCATGGTGCCGCCCTCGGCGACCACGTCTTCGGCGCGGAAATTGGACTCGCTGTCGATGCCGTAGGTGACGATCTGCTTTGCCACGCGCGGAATGATCTCGCGCACGTTGGCATCGTCGCCGCAGACCACCGCGACGCCATAGAAAGGCAGGCGGTGCAGGAAGTCGAGGAAGGCCTGCTTCAGGCGGCCGAAATCATGACCGTAGGTTTCCATGTGGTCGGCATCGATGTTGGTGACCACCGAGACCACGGGCGACAGGTACAGGAAGGAAGCATCCGACTCGTCGGCCTCCGCCACCAGGAACTCACCGGTGCCGAGCTTGGCGTTGGCACCCGCGGAGTTCAGGCGGCCGCCGATGACGAAGGTCGGGTCGAGACCGCCCTCGGCCAGGCAGCTGGCGACCAGGCTGGTGGTTGTCGTCTTGCCATGGGTACCGGCGATCGCGATGCCCTGCTTGATGCGCATCAGTTCCGCTAGCATCTGTGCCCGCGGCACCACCGGCACGCGGCGCTCACGCGCCATTTGCACTTCCGGATTGTCCTCGCGCACCGCGGTCGACACCACGACGGCGTCGGCGGTTGCAGCATTCTGCGCGCTGTGGCCGATTGCAATGCGGATGCCCAGCGCCGTCAGGCGGCGCGTCGTGGCGCTCTCGCTCAGATCCGAACCGCTGACCTCGAAGCCCTGGTTCGCCAGCACCTCGGCGATGCCCGACATCCCGGAACCGCCAATTCCGACGAAGTGGATGCGTTTGACTTTATGTTTCATGACGTGCCTTTCATTGGGCCAGCTCCGCACAGGCCTGCGCCACAGCCGCGGTGGCCGCGGGCCGCGCCAGTTCGCGCGCCTTCTCGGCCATCTGGGCGAGTTGCTGGCGCGGCAGATTCGCGATCTCCGCCAGACGCGACGGCGTCAACTGATCCTGCGGCAGCAGGATCGCGGCGCCGGCCGTGCTGAGGAAGCGCGCGTTCGAGGTCTGATGGTCGTCCACCGCGTGCGGGAAGGGCACCAGCAGACTGGCGACGCCTGCCGCCGCCAGTTCCGCCACAGTCAGTGCGCCGGCACGACAGATCACCAGATCGGCCCAGTCGTAGGCTCCGGCCATGTCATTGATGAAGGCCACACAGTCGGCCTGAACACCCGCAGAGAGGTAGAGGCTGTTCAGCATCGGCAGGTGCTTCTCGCCCGCCTGATGCCGTACCGCCGGTCGCCGGTCTTCCGCAATCAGCGCCAGCGCCTTCGGCAGGACTTCGTTCAAGGCCTGCGCACCGAGGCTGCCGCCCACCACCAGCACGCGCAACGGACCGCTGTGCTGCGCATAGCGAAGAGTCGGCGCCGGCAGGGCGGCGATTTCCGGACGCACCGGATTGCCTACCCAGACCCCCTTCTTCAGCACGCCGGGAAAGCCGCTGAGAATGCGGTCGGCGACTCCTGCCAGCACCCGGTTGGCCAGGCCGGCGACCGAATTCTGCTCGTGCAGCAGCAGCGGAATGCCGCGGAGTGCGGCCATCATGCCGCCGGGAAAGCTGACATAGCCGCCCATGCCGAGGACCACGTCGGGCCGGATGCGCTTGAGCTGCGCCCACGCCTGGCTGAAGCCGCGCAGCAGGTTGAAGGGCAGCAGCAGTTTGCGCAGCCAGCCCTTGCCCCGCAGCGCCGTGAATCGAACCCAGGCCATCTCGTAGCCGCGCCCCGCAGTCAGCTTCGCTTCCATGCCATCGGGATTGCCCATCCAGGCGATCTGCCAGCCCTGCTGCCGCAGATGCTCGGCCACGGCGAGACCCGGCATGATATGCCCGCCCGTGCCGCCGGCCATCACCATAAGCGTCTTGCTCATACCCGCCGGCCTCTCATGAGCTGGTGGTTCTGGCACCGGCCGTCCCTGCGGGACTCGGCTTGCCGACGCAAGTTGGCCTTCACCGAAACAGGGCATTGATGAGGGGTCATACTTGCTGCCCTCTCATCAATTGCCTGTTTTCCCAGTCGACACGAAGGAGTATTCCAAGCGCCAGGCAATTGGCCACGATGCCGGACCCGCCGAAACTCATCAACGGCAGGGTCAGGCCCTTGGTCGGCAACAGGCCCATGTTCACGCCCATGTTGATGAAGCCCTGCACGCCGAGCCAGATGCCGATGCCTTGCGCGACCAGGCCGGAATGCACGCGGCCGAGCACCAGCGCCTGGCGGCCGATGGCGAAGGAGCGCTGCACCAGCAGGGCAAAGAGCCCGACCACGATGCAGATGCCGGCAAAGCCGAGTTCCTCGGCGATCACCGCCAGCAGGAAATCGGTGTGCGCCTCGGGCAGGTAGAACAGCTTCTCGACACTGGCGCCGAGCCCGACGCCGAACCACTCGCCGCGACCGAAGGCGATCAGGGCATGCGAAAGCTGGTAGCCCTTGCCGTAGGCATCCTGCCAGGGATCCATGAAGCCGAAGATGCGTTCGCGCCGGTAGGGCGAGACCCAGATCATGATGACGAAGCTGACCGCCAGCACCACCACCAGGACGCCGAACACCCGCGCGTTGATGCCGCCGAGAAACAGGATGCCGGTGGCAATGCAGAGGATCACCACCAGCGCGCCGAAATCCGGCTCCTTCAGCAGCAGGAAGCCGACCAGCACCATGACCAGCGCCATCGGTCCGAAGCCGCGCATGAAGCTGCCCATGTCATCGAGCTTGCGCGCGGTGTAATCGGCGGCGTAGAGGACAGCGAACAGCTTCATCAGCTCGGAGGGCTGCAGGTTGATAGGACCGAGACCGATCCAGCGCTGGGCGCCGTTGACCGAACGGCCGACATGCGGAATCAGCACCAGCAGCAGCAGCACGACGCCGGTCAGGAACAGCCAGGGCGCCGCCTGCTGCCACAAACGCAACGGGATCTGGAAGGCCATCACGCCGGCGATCAGGCCGACGGCGAGAAACACCGCGTGGCGGTAGAGGAAATAGGCCGGCTGGTTGCCGGTGAAGCGGCTGCCCTCGGCCATCGCGATCGAGGAGGAATACACCATCACCAGTCCCAGCAGCAGCAGCGCCACCGCCGGCCAAAGCAGGAATGCGTCGAGCTCGGCGGGCGCGCGCGGCGCCGGTGCGGCGTAGGCGCGGCTCATCTGCCCGCCTCCAGGGCGCGTACGGCATCGATGAAGACCTGCGCCCGATGCTCGTAATTGCGGAACATGTCGAAGCTGGCGCACGCCGGCGACAGCAGTACGGCGTCGCCCGGTTGCGCGCGGCGTGCGGCCCGGCGCACGGCATCACCCATGTCGGCTGCGTTTTCCATCGCCACCCCGGCGCCGCTGATCGCCTTTTCGATCAGCGGCCCGTCGCGACCCACCAGCACTGCGCTGCGAGCGTGCCTCGCCACCGCTTTCTCAAGCGGAGAGAAGTCCTGCCCTTTCCCGTCGCCGCCGAGTATCACCACGATCTTGCGCCCCAGACCACCGAGCCCCTCCAGCGCCGCCACGGTGGCGCCGACGTTGGTGCCCTTGGAATCGTCGTACCAGGTCACGCCGTCGATCTCGGCAACCTGCTCGACCCTGTGCGGCAGGCCGCGGAAACTGCGCAGGGCCGGCAGCAGGCTTGCGGCGTCGAAACCCAGCGCGCTGCACAGCGCCAGCGCAGCCATCGCGTTGGCTGCGTTGTGCAGACCGGCCAGCGGCAACTCGGAAACCGGCAGCAACAGGCGCCGGCCTTGCACCAGCCAGGCTTCACCGCGGTTCTCGCGCAGGCCGAAATCATCCTCGCCGGCGGGCGCATCGAGACCGAAGCTGATGATGTGACGGTCCGCCAGCGCCATCCTGCACACGCGCGGATCGGCACGATTCAACACCTGCACGCCGGGCGCGCCCTCGGCACTCTGAAAGACCCTGGCCTTGGCCGAGGCGTATTCATCGAGGTCGATGTAGCGATCGAGATGATCGTCGGAAATGTTGAGCACCGTTGCCGCAGCGGCATTCAGCGTCTCGGTGGTTTCCAGCTGGAAGCTCGACAGCTCCAGCACCCAGATCTGCGGCAGGGCATCCGCATCCAGCGCATCCATCAAGGCCGTGAGCGCCGCGGGGGAGATGTTGCCGGCGACGCCGGCCGTTTTCCCCGTGGCGCGCAGCAGATGACCGGTCAGCGCGGTGGTGGTGGTCTTGCCGTTGGTGCCGGTGATCGCCAATACCGGGGCAGTCGAGTTCAGGGCGCGCAGGCCCTGGGCGAACAATTCGATTTCGCCGACTACGGGAATGCCGGCGGCGCGCGCATGTATCACCACCATCAGGCCGCCCGACAGTCCCGGCGACAGCACGAGCAGGTCGATGCCGTCGAGCAGCGCCTTGTCGAATTCGCCGGCAGCGAATTCAAGCCGCGAGTCGGCGCCGGTGATACGGCGCCGCAGCTCGTCGAGATACGGCGGCTTCGCCCGCGTGTCGGCCACCCGCACCCGTGCGCCCTGCCGTGCGCACCAGCACGCGGAGGCCAGCCCCGATTCACCGAGGCCGAGGACGAGGACGTGTCTTCCCGCGAGATTCATCGTATCTTCAGCGTAGACAGGCCGAACAGCACCAGCAGAATCGTGATGATCCAGAAACGCACCACCACCTGCGTCTCTTTCCATCCGGTCTGTTCGAAGTGATGATGCAGCGGCGCCATGAGGAGAATCCGCCGGCCTTCGCCGTAGCGCTTCTTGGTGTACTTGAAGTAGCCGACCTGAAGCATCACCGACAGGGTCTCGGCGACGAAGACGCCGCCCATGATGAACAGCACGATTTCCTGGCGCGCGACCACGGCCACCGCGCCCAGCGCGGCGCCCAGCGCGAGGGCGCCGACGTCGCCCATGAACACCTCGGCCGGATAGGCGTTGAACCACAGGAAGCCGAGCCCGGCGCCCGCCAGCGCGCCGCAGAACACCGTCAGCTCGCCGGCGCCCGGAATGTAGGGCAGCAGCAGGTATTTCGAGAACACCGAGTTGCCCGCGACGTAGGTGAAGATGCCCAGCGCGGCGCCGACCAGCACCGTAGGCATGATCGCGAGGCCATCGAGGCCGTCGGTCAGATTCACCGCGTTGCTGCTGCCGACTATCACCAGATAGGTCAGCAGGATGAAGCCGAACATGCCTAGCGGGTAGGTCACGCTCTTGAAGAAAGGCACGATCAGCGCGGTCTGCTGCGGCAGTTCCAGCGTAAAGCCGGAGGACACCCACTGGAAGAACAGCTGGACCACCTTCTCGTTGTTGGGCGCCGAGATCGAAAATGCGAGGTAGATCGCGGCGACCAGGCCCACCACGGACTGCCAGAAGAACTTGGAGCGGGCCGAGAGTCCGGCGGGATTGCGATAGACCACCTTGCGCCAGTCGTCGACCCAGCCGATCGCGCCGTAGCCGAAAGTGACGATCAGCACGATCCAGATGAAGCGATTGGAAAGGTCGGCCCACAGCAGCGTGGACACGCCGAGCGAGATCAGGATCAGCGCGCCGCCCATGGTCGGGGTGCCGGCCTTGACCAGGTGGGTTTGCGGCCCGTCGCTGCGCACCGACTGGCCTATCTTCTTCGCCGTCAGCCAGCGGATCACGGCAGGACCGAAGACGAAGGAGATCGCCAGCGCGGTCATGGTCGCCAGCACCGCGCGCAGGGTGATGTAGCCGAAGACGTTGAAGGCGCGCAGGTCCTTGGCCAGCCATTGAGCGAGTTCAAGCAGCATTCGAGATTCCTTCGTCCACGATCGCGTCGACGACGCGCTCCATGCGCATGAAGCGCGATCCCTTGACCAGCACCGTGGCTTGCGGCTCGAGCTCGGTCAGCAGGGTTTTGATGAGGTCTTCGACGCGCTGGAAATGCTGCCCGCCCTCGCCGAAGTTGTGCGCCGCCGCGGCCGAGAGTTCGCCGAGGCAAAGCAGGCGGTCGATGCCGTGGCTCTTGGCATAGCCGCCGAGCTCGTCGTGGAACTGTCCTGCGGCCACTCCCGCCTCGCCCATGTCGCCCATGACCAGGATGCGCCGGCCGGGCACCGAGGCCAGCACGTCGATCGCGGCACGCATCGAATCGGGATTGGCGTTGTAGCTGTCATCCACCACGCGCGAGCCCTCGCGGCCGGCGCGCAGCTGCAGGCGACCCTTGATGCCGGCGTAGCGCGCCAGCCCCTGCCCGACGGCAGCAAGCGGCGCGCCGGCCGCCAGCGTCGCCGCCGCTGCCGCACAGGCATTGCGCGCGTTGTGACTGCCCGGCACCGCCAGCGTCACCGTGAGGACGCCCCAGGGGGTGGTCAGGTGCAGCTCGCCGCCAAGGCCGTGACTGACGAAGCGTCCATGTACGTCGGCGGGCTGATCGAGGCCGAAGCTCAGCTGACGCCTGTCGCGCGACAATTCGCGCCAGATGTCGGCATGCGGATCGTCGGCATTGAACACGGCGACACCGTCGCCAGCCAGCCCGGCGAAGATCTCGCCCTTGGCCAGCGCGACATCCTGCACCGTGCCGAGACCCTCGAGATGCGCCCGGTGGGCATTGTTCACCAGCGCCACCGAAGGTTGCGCCAAACGCGTCAGATAGTCGATCTCTCCGGCGTGGTTCATCCCCATTTCGATCACTGCGGCGCGGTGCGAGGCGCGCAATTTGAGCAGGGTCAGCGGCAGGCCGATGTCATTGTTGAGGTTGCCGGCGGTGGCGAGCACCGAATCCGCGCTGCCAAACTGCGCTCGCAGGATCGCCGCGCACATTTCCTTCACCGTGGTCTTGCCGTTGCTGCCGGTGACGCCCAGCAGCGGAATCGCAAAGCGCCGGCGCCACCGCGCCGCCAGCGCACCGAGCGCGAGGCGCGTGTCGGCGACGCAGATCAGCGGCAGATCGGGATGGGCGGCGGCGAATTCCTCGCTCACCACCGCGCCGGCGGCGCCGCGCGCGAGGATATCGGCGACGTAGGCGTGGCCGTCGAACTTGTCGCCGATCAACGCGACGAAGAGTTCGCCGGCGACGATGCTGCGCGAATCGGTGGATACGCCGCTGAAGCCGGCATCGGCCCCCTGCGCACGGGCCGCGATGGCGTGCGCGGCATCATGCAGGGTCATCATCATGGGGGCCGCCATGGTCACCGTGCCTCCAGCGCCGACTTTGCGGCGTCGATGTCGGAGAAGGGCTGCCGCACGCCGGCAATTTCCTGATAAGGCTCGTGGCCCTTGCCGGCGAGCAGGATCACGTCGCGCCGATCCGCATCGGCCACCGCAGCGGCGATGGCGCGACCGCGATCGACCTCGACCGCCGGCGCGCGCTGCAGCCCGGCCAGGATGTCGTCGATGATGGCTTGCGGGTCTTCCCTGCGCGGATTGTCGCTGGTGATGACGACGCGATCGGCCAGGCGCCCGGCGATCGCGCCCATCTGCGGCCGCTTGCCGGGATCGCGTTCGCCGCCGCAGCCGAACACGCAGATCAGCCTGCCGCCGCGCACTGCCGCCGTTTCGCGCAGAACCCCAAGCGCCTTTTCCAGCGCGTCCGGCGTATGGGCGTAGTCCACCACGATCAGCGGTTGATCCACGCCGCCCAGCGCCTGCATGCGTCCCGGCGGCGGCTGCAGCCTGCGCAACGCGACCGCGATGTCCTCAAGACGCTCGTTGCGCGTCAGCAGCGCGCCGATCACCGCGAGCAGATTGGAAACGTTGAAGCGCCCCACCACAGGCGCCGTGAAATGCACTCCGTGCAAGTCGAACTCGACGCCGGCGGCACCCATGCGCAGATTTTCTGCATGAAGCATTTCCTCTGCGCCACCGCTGTCCGCCCCGGCCAGCGTGTAGCCGATGGTGCGAATTCTTGTCCCGGCGCGGCCCTTGAGCTTTGCGGCCAGGCCGGCCCCGACCGGATCGTCGAGGTTGAGCACGGCCGCCGCAAGGCGGGGCGCCACGAACAGCAGTTCCTTGGCCGCTGCATATTTCTCCATCGTGCCGTGGTATTCGAGGTGGTCGCGGGTCAGGTTGGTGAATACGGCGACATCGAAGACCGCGCCATTGACGCGCCCCTGATCGAGGCCAATCGACGAGACTTCCATGGCGCAGGCGTCGGCTCCTCGCGCGACGAAGCCGGCGAGCGCCGCATGCAGGGTGATCGCATCCGGCGTGGTGTTCGGACTTTCGTCGAGCGAGTCGAGGAAGCCGTTGCCCAGCGTTCCAATCACGGCGCAGCGATGCTGCAGCGCGTTCATCGCCTGCGCGATCCATTGCGATACCGAAGTCTTGCCGTTGGTGCCGGTGACGCCGGCGAGCCAGAGATGCTCCGAGGGACGGCCATAGACCAGGTGTGCGATTTCGCCGGACAGCGCGGCGAGCCCCGCAACTTCGACAATCGGCGCGTCATGAGCGCCGACTCTTGCCGTTGCCCCGCGTCCCGCCTCGGCTATAACCGCCGCCGCGCCGTTGGCCACCGCCTGCGCGATGAAGTCGCGGCCGTCGGCCTGCGCGCCGGGGAAGGCGACGAAGACGTCGCCCGGCCTTACGCGCCGCGAATCAGCGCTTAGCCGCTGCGGCTTGACGCCCTGACGCTCGAGTTGTTCGAGTATCGACATGGCCGTACTCACATCTCTTCCTTGACCGGCTCGGCGCTGGTCATCAGCAGAGGCTTCAGCGGCGCATCGGGCGCCACGCCGAGGGTGCGCAGGCTGCCGGCCATGACCTGGGCGAACACGGGGGCCGCCACGTCGCCGCCGTAGTATTTGCCGTTGGACGGTTCGTCGATCATCACGGCGATGATCAGGCGCGGATCGGATACGGGGGCGAAGCCGACAAACGACGCCACATACTTGTTGGCGTAGGAGCCGCCTTCGATCTTGTGCGCCGTGCCGGTCTTGCCCGCCACGCGATAGCCGGCGATCTGCGCCTTTGGCGCGGTTCCGCCCGGCAGCACCGCCATCTCCAGCATGGCGCGGACCTCGCGCGCCGTCTGCGCCGAAAACACCTGCTTGCCGTTCTGCGGCGGCGTATCCAGGCGCGCCAGCGAAAGAGGCAGCAGATCACCATCGCGGGCAAAGGCCTGGTAGGCGCGCGCCAGCTGGATCAGGGTCACCGAAATGCCATGTCCATAGGCCATGGTGGCCTGCTCGATCGGCCTCCAGGTTTTCGCCGGGCGCAAGCGGCCGCCGACCTCGCCCGGAAAGCCGAGCTTCAGCGGGGCGCCGAAGCCGAGACTGTCGAACATGGTCCACATTTCCTCGGGCTTCATCGACAGGGCCAGCTTCGCGGCGCCGACGTTGGAGGATTTCTGGATCACCTGCGCCACGGTCAATACGCCATGCATGTGCGCGTCATGTATCGTCGCCGTGCCGATGGTCATCTTTCCCGGCGCGGTCTGGATTGGCGTGTCGAAGCGCACCTTGCCCTTTTCCAGCGCCAGCGCCGCGGTGAAGGGTTTCATGGTCGAACCCGGCTCGAAGCTGTCCGTGAGCGCACGATTGCGCAACTGGGCGCCGCTCAGCTTGACGCGATTGTTCGGGTTGTAGGTCGGCAGATTGGCCAGCGCCAGGATTTCACCGCTCCGGGCGTCGAGCACGACCACGCCACCCGCCTTGGCCCGATGTTCCTCGAGCGCCTGCTTGAGATGGCTGTAGGCGAGATACTGCAGCTTCGAGTCCAGGGCAAGGACGATGTCGCGGCCTTCCATCGGCGGATGGATGCTCTCGACGTCCTCGACAACGTTGCCGCGCCTGTCCTTGATGACGCGGCGCGAACCGGGTTTGCCGGAAAGCTCGCTGTTGAATGCCAGCTCGATGCCTTCCTGCCCGGCGTCCTCGATGCCGGTAAAGCCCAGCATGTGAGCCGCCACCTCGCCCGCCGGGTAGTAGCGCCGGTATTCGTCCTTCTGGTGGATGCCGGGAAGCTTCAGCGCCGTTACGCGGTCGGCGAGTTCCGGCGGCAGCTGGCGCTTGACGTAGACGAACTCGCGCTCGGAGGCCAGCTTGCGGGTGACCTCGCGCACGTCGATGTCCAACAGGGTGGCCAGACTGCGCGCCTGTGCAGGCGCCAACTGGGCGTCTTCCGGAATCGCCCAGATCGAACGCACCGGGGTGGACACCGCCAGCACGTCACCGTTGCGGTCGGTGATGCGGCCGCGGGTGGCCGAGATGTCGATCACGCGTTCGAAACGGGCACGGCCCTTGTCGCCGAGAAACTCGTTGTTGAATCCCTGCAGGTAGAGCGACCGCCCGATCAGCGCGACGAAGGCACCCAACAGCAGAACCAGAACCAGACGCTGCCGCCAGGGCGGCAGGCGCTCCGACAGCAGCGGGCTTCTGGAGAACTTGATCGCCTTCATCGCCGGATCAGTTCCCTGGTACCGGGTCGACGGAAATGATCTGCCCCGGCGCAGGCGGCTTCATGCCCAGTTTCTCGCGCGCAGACTTTTCGACCCGAACGTGGCCGGCCCAGGTGCTTTGCTCCAGCTGCAACTGCCCCCATTCCACATCCAGATCACGCATGCGCTTCTGCGCCGCCTCGAGTTCGGTGAACAGTTTCCGCGCGCGATGATTGGCGCTCACCGTAGACAGGGCGCAGGCCAGCGTGATCAGAATCAAAATGAGGTTGAGCCGCGCCATCTATACGCTCCCACCCCCCGGCCCCCGCCCGCCGGCGGGGGTGACGGTTGTTCGCCGCGTCGCGGCTCCATGCTTCCGGCTGGCCCTGTCTTCGGAAGGCCCGGCGACAGGGCCGAGCTTCTCTGCCACGCGCAGCACCGCGCTGCGGCAGCGCGGGTTGGCGGCGATTTCGGCATCCGACGGGAACATCGCCTTGCCCACCAGCCTGACCACCGGCTGCGGCAGATCGACCGCTCGCACAGGCACGCCTTTGGGTGGTTGCGGCGGATGAGCCGCATCGCGCATGAAGCGCTTGACGATGCGGTCCTCCAGCGAATGGAAGCAGATCACGGCGAGGCGCCCGCCCGGAGCCAGTCGTTCAACCGCCCGGGGCAGGATTAACGACAGTTCCTCAAGCTCCCGATTGACGTGAATCCGTAGAGCCTGAAAGGTGCGCGTCGCCGGGTGCTGACCCGGCTCACGCGTCCGGACGACTTGCGCCACGAGCGTGGCAAGCTGTCCTGTCCTTGAAATACCGTGCTCGCCCCGAGCAGCAACAAGCGCCTTTGCAATCGCATGAGCAAACCGTTCTTCGCCATAGTCTCTGATCACCTTTTCTATGTCTGACTGCGATGCCCGCGCCAGGAAATCGGCGGCGGTCTCCCCCTGCGTCGTATCCATGCGCATGTCCAGCGGCGCATCGAAACGAAAGCTCATGCCCCGTTCGGGCGTATTCAGTTGCGGCGACGAGACGCCGATATCCAGCAGCACGCCATCCACCTGCGTCACGCCGAGCTTGTCCAGCACCCGGTCGAATTCGCTGAACGCGGCATGAACCAGAGCGAAGCGCGGATCCGCCAGCGAGGCCCCGGCGGCGATCGCGGCCGGGTCGCGATCCAGCGCGATCAGGCGCCCGTTCGCACCCAGCGCATCGAGAATCGCCCGGGCGTGGCCGCCCCGGCCGAAAGTGGCGTCGACATAGATTCCAGCCGGCTTGATCGCCAGCGCCGCGACCGCTTCGGCCAGCAGCACGCTGACGTGGGAGTCGGCGCTCACAGCGCAAGATTTTCCAGGCCCGGAGGCAACAGTTTGTCGCCCACTGCAAAGATCGCCTCCTGCTGCGCCTTCCAGCCGGCAGCCGACCAGATTTCGAAATGCCGCCCCTGCCCGATCAGCCAGATTTCCTTTTCCAGCCCGGCGTATTGACGCAGGGACGGCGAAATCAGCAGTCGGCCGGCACCATCGAGTTCCGCATCCTCGGCAAAACCCACGAGGAGACGCCGCACCATGGCGGACTCCACCTGCAGGCTGGGCGCCGCCAGGATCTGGGCGCGAATCGGTTCCCACGCGGGTTGAGGGTAGAGCAGAAGGCAGCGATGGGGATGGGCGGTCACCACCAGGCGCCCGTCGCCAGCCGCCACCAGGGCATCGCGGTGCCGCGTCGGGACCGCCATGCGGCCCTTGGCATCGAGATTGAGCGCCGTCGCACCTTGGAACATCGAATCCCCCCTGAACGCGAAATCGACCGCGACTCGGCCAAAATTTCCCACTACTTCCCACAAGATCCCACTTTATGACACTTTTTGATATCGGTCAAGAATGAGTCGCGTTTTTCCCAAGCGCAACAAAGGCTTAGGCGCGAATCTGGAGGGAAGTCCTGAAGAAATTATTGATTAGAATCAATAGGGATAGAAAGCAAACCGAATGTGCTTTCTCAGGAGTTTTCGACGGGTTTTGGTAGCTTCGCGAGGCCCCTGTCGCCCATCAACATCCCCGCCGGACAAAGATGCGCTTTTTTGTCCGCGGCGGCGGACCGGCTACAGCTCGCAGCCCGTCAGTTCAGCCGCTCGCCCATCTTCTCGCCGAGGCGTATCGGGCGCTGCGGCGACCACTGCGCAGTGAACCGCAGCGTGTTCTTCGGAAACAGCATCACCACGGTCGATCCGAGCAGGAAGCGGCCCATCTCGTCGCCTTGCCGGAACCGCAGTTGCTGATCGTCATAGCGCCATTCGCGCAGGTGACCGGGGCGCGGCGGATTCACCACGCCGTGCCAGACGGTGGCCATGCTGCCGACGATAGTGGCGCCGACCAGAACCAGTGCAAACGGACCGTGCGACGACTCGAAGACGCAGACGACGCGCTCGTTGCGGGCAAACAATCCCGGCACGCCACGCGCCGTGACGGGATTCACCGAAAACAGGTCGCCCGGCACATGAATCATGCGCAGCAGGCGGCCTTCGCAGGGCATGTGAATGCGGTGGTAGTCCTTCGGGCTGAGATACAGCGTCGCGAAACTGCCATCCTGAAACTGCGCCGCCAGTTCGGCATCACCGCCGACCAGCGCCGTCGTCGAATAGCTGTGGCCCTTGGCCTGGAAGATCTGGTCGCGCGCGATGGCGCCGAACTGGCTGATCGCGCCATCCACCGGGCAGATGAAATCCGCCAGCGCCAGGGGCCGCGCCCCGGCCTGCAGCGGTCGCGTGAAGAATTCGTTGAAACTCGCGTAGCCTGCGATGTCCGGATTCGCAGCCTCGCCCATGTTGACGCCATAGCGGCCGACAAACCAGCGGATCACGCTCGTGGTGAGGCCCCCCGCGCGCGCATTGGCGAACTTGCCGGCAAGTACCGTCAGTGCCTGCTTGGGAAATACGTACTGAAGCACTACGGCAAGACGGTCGGTCACGATTTCTGGCGCAGGAAGCGAAGCTGCAAATTATAACGGGGCGGCCCAAGCGGGCCGCCCCGTAGTTCCTGCAAAAGCTTAGCGGCCTTGTGCGGACAGCGCGGCGATGCGCTCTTCCATGCTGGGGTGGCTGGCGAAAAGCGACATGAAGCCGGGGCCGCCGGCGATGCCCGAACTGGCCAGGCTCTTCGGCAGCGGCTCGACCGACATGCCGCCGAGGCGCTGCAGGGCCGCGATCATCGGCCGCGGCGTGCCCATCAGGCCGGCGGCGCCGGCGTCGGCGCGGAACTCGCGCTGGCGCGAAAACCAGGCGACGATGATGCTGGCCAGCACGCCGAACAGGATGTCGCAAACGACCACGGTAACCATGTAGCCGATGCCCGGGCCGGAGGATTGGCTGTCGCCGCGGCGCAGGAAGCTGTCGACCAGGTAGCCGACCACGCGCGACAGGAAGATGACGAAGGTATTCACCACGCCCTGGATCAGCGTCAGCGTCACCATGTCGCCGTTGGCGACGTGGCTCATTTCGTGGGCGAGCACGGCCTCGACTTCCTCCTTGCTCATGCTCTGCAGGAGGCCGGTCGACACCGCCACCAGCGAGTTGTTCCTGCTCGGGCCGGTGGCGAAGGCATTCGGATCGCCTTCGTAGATGGCGACCTCGGGCATGGCCACACCGGCTTTCGCCGCCTGCTTGCGCACGGTCTCCACCAGCCAGAACTCGGTCGAGGTCGAGGGACTGTCGATCACCCGCGCGCCCGTCGACCACTTGGCCATGAACTTAGACATCAGCAGCGAAATGAAGGCGCCGCCGAAGCCCATGATGCCGGCGAAGCCGAGCAGCATGCCCATGTTGAGGCCGTTGGCGGCCAGGTAGCGGTTCACGCCCAGCAGACTGGCGGCGATGGACAGCACCAGCATCACGGCGAGGTTGGTGATCAAGAACAGCACGATGCGTTTCATTGCGGATCTCCCGGGAAAAACCTGAACGGCGCAATCTGCCGGCCGCGCCGGATCGACGGCGCCATGCTCGCAGACACGCCCCCTTAGATGCAGCGATTCCAAAAAAATTCAAGAGCCGGTTGTGAAGCGGCTCCCGAATGCTTGCACGAGCCTGCGGCTACTGGTAACCCGGCGAACCGACGGCAGGAGTCGTGCCTCCGGCGGGGCCCGGGGCGGCTTTCGCTGCGGATGACCCCGGCGCGACGGCGGCGGGAGCGGCCGAAACCGGGGCGGCGCCCTTGTTCAGCGGCTCGGGATGCCAGCCGAGGAAGACCACCATGCACATGAAGCCGACCACGTAGGCCAGTGCGACGTGCCAGCCGTGGCGCAGCCACTGCCCGACCGACTTGGCCTCGGGGTACATGTTCGACAGGGCGACGCCGGCCGAGGAGCCGAACCACATCATCGACCCGCCGTAACCGACGCCGAACGCGAGGAAACCCCAGTCGTAACCATCCTGGCGGATCGCCAGCGCGGTCAGCGGAATGTTGTCGAACACCGCCGAGACGAAGCCGAGGCCGAAGGCGGTCTGCCATGAGGCGGCCGGCAGCGTCTCGACCGGCATCATCGACGCCGTCAGAACGAGAAACAGCAGGAAGAAAGTGCCCTTGAGCGACTCGCCCAGCACTTCCCAGTCGTGGCGTCGCACCGGAATGGTGACCAGGATCGCCGCCCAGACGGCAACGCCGATGAAGGGGAAGCTGTCGCTGCTCGCCGTGTAGTGCGTATTCACGACGATGTTGGTGGCCATGGCGAAGACCAGTATCAGCGCGACGATGAAAATCCGCCTCCAGTCGACATGGGTGTGCTCGTGGGTATGCTTGAGCATCGGCGAATAGGCGTGCTGCTGCTTCGCCGCCACGTAACCCGAAATCGCCAGCGCGACGGCCGACGCAATCACCGCCTCGAACACCTGGCCCGGCTTCACGCCCGCAATCCACATCATGGTGGTCGTCGTGTCGCCGACCACCGAAAATGCGCCGCCGGCGTTCGAAGCGGCGACGATGGCGGCGAGGTAGCCGATATGCACCTTGGCCTTGAACAGCCGGTGCGCCATGGCGCCGCCGATCAGCGCCGCCGCGATGTTGTCGAGGAAGCTGGAGATCACCCAGACCATCGCCAGCAGGACGAAGGCGCCCTTCCATTCGCCGGGAAGAAATTTCGGCAGGATCTCCGGCACGCGGCTCTTCTCGAAGTGGCGGGCGAGGATCGCGAAACCCATCAGCAGGCAGAACAGGTTGGCCAGCGTCACCCACTCATGCCCGAGGTGGCCGGCGAAGCCGGCGACGCCGGTCCCGGTCTTGAAGCCCGTCGCCGCAATCTTGTACAGCGCGACCGCGATAACGCCCGTCAACGCCACATAGAAGGTCTGGTTGTGGAACAGCGCAACGCCGAGCAGGGTCAGCGCGAAAAGTATGAATTCAATGGGAATACCGAACATGATGGCTCCTGAATGATTCGGCGCATTATAGTGAAGGCAGCGGCCGGCATGCGTCAGTTATAGTTGCGGCGATGCCTTCTCGAGGGAGATTTGCCGTGCGCCTGCTTGTCCATCAGTTTCTGGCCGTCGTGCTGTTCTGCCTGCACTCCGTCGCCGCGGCGCAGGAGATTGCGCAGCTTTCAGCCGGCCAATCGCTCTACCTGCCGATCTATTCGCACCTCTATCATGGCGATGTACACCCGCGGACCGGCAAGCCCTCGGAAACGCTCGTATCCACTCATATCAGCATTCGCAACACCGACCCCGGCGCCGGCATGACGGTCGTCAGCGCACGCTACTACAACACCGACGGCAAGCTGCTGCGCGAGTTCCTGCAGAAGCCGCAGGCGATTCCGCCGCTCGGCACCTACGAACTCTACGTACCGCGCTCGGACTCCTCGGGCGGTTCGGGGGCCAACTTCATCATCGACTGGCGCGCCGACAAGCCGATCAACCCGCCGCTGGTGGAAGCCTTGCACGCGGACATCCGCGAAGCGCGCACCCTGCTTTTCGTCACCACGGCACGCCCGATCCAGACCCGCTGAGGGCCAGCCCTGATCAGCCTTCGTCCATCAGGAACAGCGCCGACTCCATTTCGAAGCGGCCGTGCGGCGACGCCATGGCAATCAGGGTATGGCCCGGCTCGACGATGAAATCGGCGGGAGGATTGAAGGTCCAGTCGCCGCGCGTGCGTACCGCGAGAAGTATGTAGGTCGTGCCCTTGAGCCCCAGTTCGCCCAGCGCCTTGGGCACGAAGCTGCGCGGCACGACCACTTCCTCGACGCGCAGCTTGTGCTCGGTGCGCAGCATCTCGTCGAGAAAGGACACGACGTGCGGCCGGATCATCGCCGAGGCGATGCGCATGCCGCCGGTGAAGTTGGGCGAAACGACTGCGTCGGCGCCCGCCTTCCTCATCTTCTCGACGTTGCGCATGTCGTTGCAGCGCGCGACGACGCGCACCCCGGGCGCCAGCTGCTTCGCCGTAAGCGCGATCATCAAATTGCGGCTGTCATCACCGGTGACGGCAAAAACTCCATGGGCATCCTCGATATTCGCCTCGACCAGCACGTCGTCATCGACCGCGTCGCCGTGTATGTAAAGCAGGCCGGGCCGCTTTTCGGCCTGCGCCTCGAGCTGCCCGAGTTCCTCGTCGATGGCGATGTAGTGGCGGGTCGTGGCGTCGAGCTCCTGAGCCACATTGCGGCCGACCCGGCCGAAGCCGCATACGATGTAGTGTCCGTGCAGCTTCTTCATCATCTTGTCCATCCGCCGTCTCCGCATCGACTTGTCGAAATCGCTGGCCAGAACGATGGCCGTCACGCTTGAAAAGAAATAGGTCATCACGGCGATGCCGGAAAAGGAGATCGCCATGGTGAAGACTTCGGTCTCCGGCCGCCGCCAGATCTCCACGCCGGCACCGTAGCCGATCGTGGCGACCATCAGGAAGGTCATGTAGAAGGCGTCGAGCCAGCCGGTATCGGCGCCGCCGAGATGCTTGTAGCCCACCGTGCCGACGCCCATGATCGAAGCGAAGGCGATCAGCGAGATGCCTATCGACAGGCGCGCGCGGTGAAAAACTTCATCGGTGTTGCCGTCGGAAATCATGGTCCTGTGAACAAGGCGCCGTCGCGCGGGCGCCGACTGTTTCGGATGGGCCGATTTTACCTGCTGTTCCCCGCCGCTACGCCGGTATCATTCGTGTCCATGCACTCCAACCTGCTCTGGATCCTGCTTCTGCTTACGGCCGCGGTCGGCACTGTGGCGGTTGCACGCCGCTTCAGGCTACCGTCGATGCTCGCCTATCTGACGATCGGCATGGCCCTGGGACCGCACGGACTGGCCCGCCTGACGGAAAGCGCCGAGGTTGCGGGCTTTGCCGAATTCGGCATCGTCTTCCTGATGTTTTCGATCGGCCTCGAGTTCAGCCTGAAGCGCCTGCAGGCCATGCGCACGCTGGTATTCGGCTTCGGCTCGGCACAGATGGCGCTGACGGCGCTGGGGACCGGACTGGTCACCGCCCTGGCCTACGGTCAGGGCTGGCGCAGCGGCATCGCCGTCGGACTGGCAGTCGCGATGTCGTCGACAGCCATCGTCGCCAAGATGCTTTCCGAGCGCTTCGAGCTCCACTCGCGTTCCGGGCGGCAGACCATGGGCGTGCTGCTGTTCCAGGACCTTGCCGTTGCGCCCTGCCTGATCCTGCTGCCGGCTCTGGCCGCGTCGGGCGAAGACCTGGGACGCTCGCTGGCCGTGGCCGCCGCCCAGATGCTTGCCGTCCTGGCGCTGATGATCTGGCTGGGACAGAAACTGATGGGCCGCATTTTCGACTCCGCTGCACAGTACAAGTCGAGCGAGCTGCTGGTGCTGACCACGCTGTGGGTCGTGGTCGGACTTTCCTTCCTGACCTCGCAGGCCGGACTGTCGCTGGCACTGGGCGCCTTCGTCGGCGGCATGCTTATTTCCGAAACTGCCTACCGCCACCATGTCGAAGCCGACGTCCGCCCGTTTCGCGACATCCTGCTCGGCCTCTTCTTCGTCACCGTCGGCATGATGCTGGACATCCAGTACGTGCTCGCCAATGTCCACAAGCTGCTGCTGGCCGTGATTCTGCTGATCGGCGGCAAGGCCGCGGTAATGCTGCTGATTACGCGGGTGGCAAGAACGCCGCTGGTCGCCAGTCTGCGCACATCGGCCCAGCTGGCGCAGGGCGGCGAGTTCGGCCTGGTGCTGATCGGGCTCGCCTACCAGCTCCAGCTGATCAGCCTCAGCGCGTTCCAGATCACGCTCTCCGCCATGCTGGTGTCGATGTTCGTCGCGCCCTTCCTGATCGCCCGCGCCGCGAGCCTGTCCGGCGACTTGGGGCGCGGCGACTGGGCGCACAAGGCCACGGTGATCCACAATATCGCGGTGCATAGCCTCGAGCTGGGCGAGCACGTGATCATCTGCGGCTATGGCCGCACCGGCGGGCGCATCGCGGAATTCCTCGCCATCGAAAGGATTCCCTTCATCGCTCTCGACGTCGACCCGCAACGCATTGCCGAGGCCCGCACCCAGGGCATCAACGTCGTCTTCGGCAACGCCGACCGTCCGGAGGTCTTGCAGGCGGCAGGCGTCGCCCGGGCGCGCTCCGTGGTCGTCACCTATCCCGAGGCGCATTCGGCGGAGCGCGTGGTGCGCATCGTTCGCGCCACGCGAGCGGACATTCCCATCGTGGTGCGCACCAGCGACGACAGGGATGTCGCCCGCCTCAAAGCCGCCGGCGCCACCGAGGTGATCCCCGAAGTGCTGGAGAGCGGCCTGCTGATCGCGGCCGAGACGCTGGTACAGGCGGGCATTCCGATGAAGAAGGCCATCCTCCATGTTCGCGCGGCGCGGGCCGAGCGCTACGCCTCGCTGCGCGACTACTACGAGACGCCGCCGAAGAAGTAGATCGCGCGGCCCCCCTTATTCCGGTTCGCATTGGGAGCGAGACGCGAAGACAAGCCGAAGACAGTGCTGTAGCACGGCAAGGCGCGGTCGTCAAAGTATCGGTTCCAATGCGAAGTGGCATTAAGCGCCGTTTAAGCGGCGCCCTTCATGATTCGTTTCACTCAACAATCATGGAGACTCCCATGCGACACCTTCTCGTAATTGCGGCTGCCATCTTCACGGTGAGCGCCCATGCCGAAACCCCGCGCGACTTTCTCACCCGCTTCGAGAAGGAGGCGGGCGCAGCGGCTTCCGCCGAGCGCGGCGCGCGCTTCTTCACGACCAGGCAAGGCGGCGAATGGAGCTGTGCCTCCTGCCACACCGACAAGCCGACCCAGGCAGGCCGCCATGCCAAGACCGACAAGGCCATCACGCCGCTGGCGCCGGCGACCAACGCCGAGCGCTTCACCGATGCCGCCAAGGTGGACAAATGGTTCCGCCGCAACTGCAACGACACCCTCAACCGGGTCTGCAGCGCCCAGGAAAAGGCCGACGTCATGGCCTGGCTGCTGTCCCTCAAGTAATCCGGAGCCGCTCATGAAACCAATCATTGCCGCATCCCTGCTCGCCCTGCTGGCGACCCTCGCCCTGCCGGCCCAGGCCGACAACTACAGCGTGCCGAAGAACGCCGCCTTCGAAGAAGAATGCGCCTCCTGCCACATGGCCTATCCGCCGCAGATGCTGCACGCCGATTCCTGGCGCGCCATGATGGGCGATCTGTCGCACCACTTCGGCTCCGATGCCAGCATCGACGAAAAGCGCCGTATCGCCATCGCCGACTTTCTGGTCGCCAATTCCGGAGGACGCAAGACCGGGAATACCCGCGATGCCCAGGGCAAGCCGCTGCTGCGCATTACCGAAACCACGCGCTTCGAGAAGAAGCACCGCGAGATATCCGCCGCAACCTGGAAGCGCGCCTCGATCAAGAGCCCGGCCAACTGCGGCGCCTGCCATACGCGAGCGGCAGCCGGCGAATACAGCGAGCGCTCGATCAACATTCCCAAGTGAGGCCCCAAATGAATACCGAACTCAAGCCTGTACGCGTCTGGGATCTGCCGACGCGGGTCTTCCACTGGTCGCTGGTGGCGAGTTTCGCCACAGCCTTCGTCACCTCGGAATCCGAGAAGCTGCGCGACATCCACGTCGTCGCCGGCTACACCCTCGCCGCGCTGATCGTCTTCCGCCTGGTGTGGGGTTTTATCGGCGGCGGCTATTCGCGCTTCGCCGAATTCCTGCCGACTCCGCAGAAGCTGATCGACTACCTCAAATCCCTGATCAACGGCAAGCCGCAGCATTATGTCGGGCACAACCCGGCGGGCGCGGTGGCCATCTTTCTGTTGCTCGGCCTCGGTGTCGTTGCTGCCGCCAGCGGCTGGGCCACTTATGAAGACATGGGCGGACACTTCATGGAAGAACTGCACGAAGTCGCCGCCAATGGCATGATGGCAATTGTTGTCATTCACATTGCGGGCGTCATCGTCAGCAGCTGGCTGCACCGCGAGAACCTGGTCATGGCGATGATCACCGGCTGGAAGAAGATGCGTAATACAGTCAATGAGAATCCTGCTGGTTGAAGACGACGCCCTGCTCGGCGACGCGCTCCAGGTCGGCCTGCGTCAGGCCGACCACGTCGTCGACTGGGTCAGGGACGGCGTCAGTGCCGAAACGGCGCTGGCGGCGGAGGACTACGCGGCCGTGATCCTCGATCTGGGCCTGCCGCGAATGGGCGGGTTGGAAGTGCTGCGTCACCTGCGGGCGAAGCAGAAGACCCTTCCGGTGCTGATCCTCACGGCGCGGGATACCGTGGATGACCGCATCCGCGGCCTGGATGCCGGAGCCGACGACTACCTGGTCAAGCCCTTCGATCTGGGCGAGCTGAACGCCCGGCTGCGCGCCCTGCTAAGACGTGCCGGCGGCCAGCCGTCGCCCCTGCTCGCGGCCGCGGGCATCACGCTCGACCCGGCAACGCGGCGGGTGGAATGCGCGGGCAGGGAAGTCGATCTCTCGGCCAAGGAGTACGCCCTGCTGCACGCCCTGATGCAGCAGCCGGGACGCGCCCTGTCGCGCGCCCAGCTCGAGCAGCACCTCTACGCCTGGGGCGACGAGATCGGCAGCAATACGGTAGAGGTCTATATCCATCATCTGCGGCGCAAGCTGGGAGCCGACGCGATCCGTACCCTGCGCGGCATCGGCTATGTCGTTGCCAAGGCGGGAACTCCCACATGAAGCGTCCACTGTCCCTGCGCACCCGGCTGGTCGGCCTGACCCTGCTGGCCGTAGCCCTGGTCTGGCTGCTCACCGCATTCGTCACCTGGCGCGAAGCACGCCACGAACTCGAAGAACTGCTGGCCCATCCACCGAGCACGACGGCCGCCCACATGGCCAGGGAACGCAACGAGGTGGCCGCCGAAATCGCACAGCAACTGCTGAAGCCGATGCTGCTCGCCCTGCCCGCGCTGGCCCTCCTGCTGGTGATTGCGATCGGCTTTGCGCTGGCGCCCTTGCGCCAGCTCGCACGCGACGTCGCGGCACGCGCGCCGGACCGGCTCGACCCTCTGCCGATCGAAGCCCTGCCGACGGAAGTCGCGCCCCTGGTGGCGCGCCTCAACAAGCTGTTCGCCGACATCATGCGGGCACTGGAAAACGAGCGCCGCTTTACCGCCGACGCGGCGCATGAATTGCGCACGCCGCTCGCCGCACTCAAGGCTCAGGCTCAGGTGGCGCTGGCATCGGTGGATGCCGCGGAGCGTCAACACGCGTTGAGCCAGATCCTGACCGGCTGCGACCGGGCCACGCATCTGGTGGCACAGCTGCTGACCCTGGCGCGGCTGGATGCGCACGGCGCGGAGCAGATGCAGGACGTGGCGCTGCGACCGCTTGCCGAGGAGGTCCTGGCCATGAGCGCCGGGGAGGCCATCGAGCGTCATTGCGACCTCCTCCTGCGCGAGGGCGACGCCCGTGTCCGCGGCGATGCGATGCTGCTGCAGGTACTGCTGCGCAATCTGGTGGACAACGCGATTCGCCACAGCGGCGCCAGCCAGGTCGAGGTTTCCATCGCCCAGCACGGCGGCCGCGTCGTGCTGCGCGTCGGCGACAACGGATGCGGCATCGCCGCGAACGAACTCGAGCGTGTGCAGCAACGCTTTTACCGTAGCGCCAGCGCCGACTCTTCGGGCAGCGGACTGGGCTTGTCCATCGTCAAGCGGATCATCGAACTGCATGGCGGGACGCTGGGCATCAGTCCCGCGGCGACGGGGCAAGGCCTTGCGTTGCTGGTCGATCTGCCTCGCGCCGGAGGGTAGCCACGAAACATCCGCCGGCCGGCGGTCGCTGAAGCGATCTGCAGGTCGGCACCGCCTTCCAACTTGCCTCTGGGGACGACCGGGGCTAGGCTTGCTCTATCACTAAAGTAAGGTGCGAGTAAGCTTCGCCGGAGTAGCATCGGTACCTTTCGGGAAGACAGTGGAAGCCAGCCAGCGCGTGCCCGTTGCGGAACGGGACCTCCTCGACAAGATCATCCAGGGTTCCCCGGTGCCGACCTTCGTCATCGACCGGGAACACCGGGTGACGCACTGGAATCGTGCCTGCGAGGTCGTGCTTCACTATCCTGCGGCAAAGATGATCGGCAGCCGGGATCAATGGCGCCCGTTCTATCCCCATTCCCGCCCGGTCATGGCTGATCTGGTGGTATCGGGGGACATCGATGCCGTCGCGACCTTCTACGACGGCAAGTATCGACGCTCGTCGCTGATTCCGGGATCCTACGAGGCGGAGGACTTCTTTCCGAACATCGGTCCCGGCGGTACGTGGCTGTACTTCACGGCGGCGCCTTTGCTCAACACCGCGGGAGAACTGATTGGCGCCATCGAAACGCTGCAGGACGTCACCCTGCGCAAGCGCGCCGATGAAGCATTGCAGCAGGAACACGAGAAGCAGCGCGCCATCATCGAACACTTCCCCTGCGGCATCACGCTGATCGACGAGGAACTGCGCGTCACCCGCTACAACGAAGAGTTCCGGCGCCTGGCCGGACTGCCAAGCGAGATTTTTGCCGCCGGCGCACCCGATCTCCAATCCATCCTGCGCGTGGCGGCCGATCGCGGCGAGTACGGCGCAGCAGACTCCGACGCCGCCTATGCGGCAGCGATGGAGCGCGTCAATCAGCGCCAACCCTATCGTGTCGAACGTCAGCGCGGCGACGGTACGGTGCTTGAAATCCAGCGCTCGCCGCTCCCCGATGGCGGCTTCGTCACCTCCTATACCGACATCACCGAGCGCAAGCGCATCGAGGCACGAATGGCCTCGCTGCTCGAGGAGCAAAGGCTGATCTTCGACAATGCGCATGTCGGCATCGCCCTGATCAGGAATCGCGTGATCCTCAACTGCAACCGGCGGGTGGCCGAGATCTTCGGCTTCGACGGGCCGGAGCAATTGATCGGCCAAAGCACGGAGGTCATCTTTCCTTCCCGCGAAGACTGGCTCGCCGAGGGCGAAGCGGCCTATCGCGATCTGATGGAACAAGGCTACTGCGACCGCGAAATGCGCCACCGGCGGCGCGACGGACAGATCATCTGGTGCGAAACCTCGGGCCGCTCGCTGGACCCCGCGGCGCCGCAGGATGGATCGATCTGGGTTTATGCCGATATCAGCGAGCGCAAGCGCCATCAGGCGGAACTGCAACTGGCCGACACCGTGTTCGCCAACACGCTGGAAGCGCTGCTGATCACGGACCGCGACGGAGTCATCATCAAGGTCAACCGAGCCTTCACGGACATCACCGGCTACGCCGAGCACGAGGTCATCGGCCACACTCCGCGGATCATGAAGTCGGGCCGCCACCACGACGGTTTCTACGCGGAAATGTGGCACACGGTGCTGGCGGCCGGCGCCTGGGAGGGCGAGGTCTGGGACAGGCGCAAGAATGGCGAGATCTATCCGAAATGGCTGTCGATCACGGCGACGCAGGATGCGCAGGGCGAAGTGCAGAACTTCGTCGGCTGCTTTTCCGACATCTCGCTGCGCAAGGCAACGGAAGAGAAGATTCAGCATCTGGCCCACCATGACCCGCTCACCGGGTTGCCCAACCGCCTGCTGCTGCGCGACCGCTTCAGCCAGATGAGCGAACGGCAGAAGCGCTCCGGCAAGCGCATGGCCTTCATGTTTCTTGATCTCGACCACTTCAAGCGTATCAACGACTCCCTCGGCCACCCGGTGGGCGACAGCCTGCTGGTCGCCGTGGTTGCCCGCCTCAAGCTGTGCCTCAGGGATTCGGACACGCTGAGCCGCCAGGGCGGGGACGAATTCATTCTGCTGCTGGACGACGTCGAGGGGCCCGAGGCCGTGGCGCGCATTGCCGAAAAAGTGCAGGAATGCCTGTTGCAGCCCTTCGACGTCGGCCAGCAAAGCCTGACGACTTCGGCATCGCTCGGCATCGCCCTGTCGCCCGATGACGGCCGCGACTTCGACACCCTGATGCAGAAGGCCGACACCGCGATGTACCACGCCAAGGAATCCGGGCGCCAGGCTTTCAGCTTCTTCTCGGCCGAGATGAACCAGCGGGCCAATCACCGGCTCGACCTGACCAATCGCCTGCGTCGGGCCATCGACAGGCAGGAACTCAGCCTGGTTTTCCAGCCGCAGGTATATGCCGACTCGGGGAACATCTTCGGTGCCGAAGCGCTGCTGCGATGGAACTGCGCAGGCGGCGGCAGCGTCTCGCCGATGGACTTCATTCCGGTCGCCGAGGAATCCGGGCTGATACTGCCCATCGGCGAATGGGTGCTGGCGGAAGCCTGCCGTCAGGCCCGGCTCTGGCGCGACAGCGGCAACGACTGGAAGATCGCCGTAAACGTGTCGGGCAAGCAGATCTTCCGCACCGACCTGGTCGACCTGGTACGGCGCCACGCGCGCGATGCCGGCGTCCCGCCGCGACAGATCGAAATCGAACTCACCGAATCCACGCTGATGGAGAACAGCGACACGCTGCGCGAGGTCATCTCGGATCTCAAGACCATCGGCACCAGTGTCGCCATCGACGATTTCGGCACCGGCTATTCGAGCCTGTCCTACCTGAAGCGCTTCCGTGTCGACAAGCTGAAGATCGACCGCTCCTTCATTGCCGACATGCATCAGGACGAGGAAGGCGATGCACTGGCGCGGGCCATCATCAGCATTGCGCGCTCGCTGCGGCTGCGCGCCATTGCCGAAGGCGTGGAAACCGTCGAGCAGCTGGATCGGGTGCAGCGCTACGGATGCAACGAGATCCAGGGCTACTTCTTCAGCCGGCCGCTGTCCGCCGAGACATTCGAGAAATTCGCCGCGGGACGCCGCGCCCACTGACAGCGCCCGCGCGCTGCGCAGCCGCGCCGCGCGCGGAGTTCAATGCATAATCCGGTCATGACCCTGCCGCATGCGCCGTTGACCGAAGCTGACACTCTGCCGTGGCATGCCCGGACGGCCGAAGCGGTGGCCGCTGCCATGGCAGTGACGCCTGCGGCGGGTCTCAGCGAGGACGAGGCCGCCAGACGGCTTGTCCGCCACGGCCCCAACGCGCTGCCGGAAGGCAAGCAGCGTGGCCCGCTGCGAATCTTCCTGTCCCAGTTCAGCGATGTGATGATCCTTGTGCTGCTGGCCGCAGCCGCCATCTCGATGGCCCTCGGCGAATTCGAGGACGCGCTGGCGATCCTGGTCATCGTTACGCTCAATGCCGCCATAGGCTTCTTTCAGGAGACCCGCACCGAGCGTGCCATCGCCGCCTTGCGCAGCATGGCCACGCCTTCCGCGCGAGTGCGGCGCGGCGGGGAACTGAAAAGCCTGCCATCGCACCAGCTCGTGCCGGGCGACATCGTGCTGCTCGAGGCGGGCAACATCGTGCCGGCGGACCTGCGCCTGACCGAAAGTGCAAATCTGCGCATCGCCGAGGCCGCGCTGACGGGCGAGTCGCATCCGTCGGAAAAGACCGTGCAATCCATGGAGGCCGCCGACAGCGCCCTGGGCGACCGCAGCAACATGGCTTTCAAGGGCACCATCGTCACCTACGGACGCGGCAGCGGCATCGTCGTCGGCACCGGCCTGGCCACGGAATTGGGCAAGATCGCCACCCTGCTGGCGGAAGCCAAGGAAAGCCGCACGCCGCTGCAGCAGCGCCTGGCGCGTTTCGGCGGGCGGCTCACCGTGGTCCTGCTCGCGATCTGCGCCATCGTATTTTTCGCGGGGCTGTTGCGCGGCGAACCGCTGCTGCTGATGTTCATGACCGCAGTCAGCCTGGCCGTCGCCGCGATACCGGAGGCGCTCCCGGCGATGGTGGCGATTTCGCTGGCCATCGGCGCGTCGCGCATGGTCAAGCAGCACGCGCTGGTGCGCCGCCTGCCGGCCGTGGAGACGCTGGGCTCGATCACCTACATCTGCTCCGACAAGACCGGTACGCTGACCCAGAACCGCATGCAGGCGCAAGCGTTTTTTGCCGCCGGCTCGGCGACCCCGTCCCTGGATGCGGAGACCTGGATGAACCTGTTCCGCGCGCTCGCTCTCAACAGCGATGCCAGCCTGGGCAAGTCCGGCCAGGCCTCGGGGGACCCGACGGAGATCGCTCTGCTGGAAGCCGCGTTGCACCATGGCTGCGACCGGACGGCACTGGAACAGGCCTATCCGCGCGTCGCCGAGATTCCCTTCGATTCGGAACGCCAGCGCATGACGACCCTGCACCGGGCCGGCGCCGGATTCATCGCCTACACCAAGGGCGCACCTGAAGTCGTGCTGGCCTTGTGCAATGTTCAACTCGACGCGAATGGCGAAAGCCCGCTCATGTCGGACGCATGGCAGCGGCAATCCGAGACGATGGCCCAGGCGGGCTTGCGCGTGATGGCGATCGCCATGCGCCGTCTCGACGCGCTGCCGGACGAACTGCCCGCGGCAGAACGCGGGCTCACCCTGCTCGGACTGGTCGGCCTGATGGACCCGCCACGGCGCGAAGCGCATCATGCCGTCATGGAGTGCCAGTCGGCCGGCATCACGCCGGTAATGATCACCGGCGACCACCCGGCGACGGCCAGCGCCATCGCGCGGCAACTGGGCATCGTCGGCGGCAGCAATGGCGGCGTCGTGCTGACCGGGCCGCAACTGGCTGCGCTGTCGGACGACGAACTGCGCACCCAGGTGGAATCCGTCCGGGTCTATGCGCGCGTCGATCCGGCGCAGAAGATCCGCATCGTGCAGGCCTTGCAGGCCAACGGCGAATACGTCGCGATGACCGGTGACGGGGTAAACGATGCGCCGGCGCTCAAGGCCGCCAACATCGGCGTCGCCATGGGCAAGGGCGGCACGGACGTGGCGCGCGAAGCCGCCCATATGGTGCTGCTGGACGACAACTTCGCCACTATCGTGCACGCGGTGCGCGAAGGCCGGCGCATCTACGACAACATCCGCAAGTTCATCAAGTACATCCTGGCCAGCAATTCAGGCGAACTGTGGACGCTCCTGCTCGCCCCGTTCTTCGGGCTGCCCATCCCGCTGCTGCCGATTCATATTCTCTGGATCAACCTCGTGACGGATGGCCTGCCCGGCCTCGCCCTCACCATCGAGCCGTCCGAGCGGGACGTCATGAGCCGTCCGCCGCGTCCGCCGAATGAAAGCATTTTCGCCCACGGCCTCTGGCAGCATGTCGTCTGGGTCGGCCTGCTGATGGGCGGCGCGACGCTGCTGACGCAGGCCTGGGCATACCACAGCGGCGATGCGCACTGGCAGAGCATGGTATTCACCGTGCTCACCCTGGCCCAGCTCGGCCACATACTCGCAATACGCTCCGAACGCGAATCGCTGTTCACCATCGGCGTGTTCTCCAACCGTCCGCTGATCGCCGTTCTGATCGGCACCGTGCTGCTGCAAGTGGCGACGCTGTATGTGCCCGCACTCAATTCCATCTTCCACACCCAGCCGCTCAGTGCAGGAGAACTGGCGGCCTGTTTCCTGATAGCGAGCGTGGTGTTCTGGGGGGTGGAGGTCGAAAAGTGGCTGATACGCAGGGGAAAGCTCTACCGCACCGAATGAGCTGAAGCGCGGGGCTAATTCCAGAGCTCCGGCTTCTCGCCGCTTTCCTTCATGTGCTCGGTCTTGTTCTGCAGGAAACGCTGAAACTCCGGTTCCTTCCTGTAGGCGCCGCTGCCGACGTACTCGAAGGACGAGGCGAAATGGAAGGGCCGCACGTAAGCTTCGAGGCGGAATACTTCGCGGCCGCTATCGTCGAAGAACACCACGCTCGGCGAGTAGCTGATCTTGAGTTCCCGGCCCCAGGCTTCTGCATTGGTGCTGCGACCATCCGGCGTGGTCAGCGTCTCTCGTCCTGACAGCGAGAAGCGCACCACATCGAGCTTCGAAAGCGCAGCGAGCGTCCTGTCGCGCTTGAAGCCTTCCTTGTGCAATTCATCGCACGCAGCGCAGTGCCGCGTCTCGAACAACACGGCCAGCGGCTTGCTGCCGGGCTTGCGGGCAAGATTGAAGGGCGGCTTCATGAAGAAGGGTTCGTCGTTGAGCGTGGGGCTGGCGCCGGTTTGCGGCACCGCCTTCATGTGCTCGGCAAACGACAGCTTGCCCTCGAGGCGCTTCACCGAGTAATCGAGCGCGGCCGAAAAGCGATGCGGCGGATAGTAGCCGTTGATGCGCGCAATGATGTTGCCTTTCTCGTCGAGCAGCAGCAGCGTGGGCGTGAATTGCACCTTGAGGAATTTGGCGAATTCCTTTTCGCTGCGCACCTTGCCGTCGAACCAGGTCACTTCGCGATCGCCGAACAGGTTGAAGGCGATCGGCAGGAAGTGCTTCGCCGTCTTGTCTACGATGGCTTTCTGCGTGAAGCTGGTCTGCATCAGTTCCTTGCAGTAGGGGCAGCCCACCTGGCCGAAATACAGCAGCAACCGCTTGCCCGACTTCGCTGCCTGGGCGGCGTCGTCGGGTAGTTCGAGCAGGGTTTCGACGAACACCGGGGGCAGGACCTCATCGCCGATCTGGGCAAGAGTCGGCGCCGGCGACACGGCGAAACAAAGAGCGATGACGATCAGCAGGCGACGCATTTCAGTCCTCGACGATCACCAGATGCACGCGGTAGGGGCCATGCGCGCCGAGTACGATGGTCTGCTCGATGTCGCCGGTACGCGAGGGTCCGGAAATGAAATTCACGGCACGCGGCAAGGCGCCCAGTTCCTTGCGTGCCAGATTCCAGGCGTCTTCCATGTACGGCAGGATGCGCGACGCGCGAACGATCGCGATGTGCGTCTCCGGCAGCAGGCTGACCGCGGCCGGCGTGTCGGGCGAGGAACACATCATCAGCGTGCCGGTTTCGGCGACCGCGCAAAAGCAACCGGTGACGCCGACCAGGTCGGCATCGCGCGCGCCGCGCGCTTCGACCGCGAGCCCCGCACCCGCCCAGTCCAAGGCCGCCAGGGCCGGCTGGACGACGGCCGATTTCGGCAGGCTCATTGCGTCCAGATAACGCGCTATCGCGACCGGCGCGGCGGACTCCTGCGCCACCATATCCACGGTGCTCGACTGCAGTTCCGACTTGAGCCGGAAGCGTTCGAGGAGGGCTTTCGGTTCGGCGTCGAAACCGGGCTTCGGGCCCTCGCGGCGACTGGTTAGAGCAACCCGCATTTCTTCGCGGGCAACGGCGGCGTTTCCGGCATTGCGATGGAGGCCGGCGCGCACGCGGCCGAGAATGTCGTCACGAGAACTCATGTCATTTCCTCTGTTCGGTTCAGGTGCAGCTCACGCACGCGGCGTCGAGCTGCGGCGCGCGGCGTAGAGCTCGCGGAAGGTCTTGCCCTGCGGCGCGGGAAAGTCGCGCCCGAGCGTCCACTCGGGTGCGGTCGGCAGCAGGCGGATGCGATCCGTATCGCCGGCCAGCCACTTCAGGTAGCGTGCACCGACGCTCGCGCCGAGCGCATAGAGCTTCGGCCGCTGCGCCACCCAGGCCCAGAGCCGCAAACCGATGCGTTCGGTGAGCGGGCGCAAACCGCGCTCCGTCTGCTTTTCGCGCAGCTTGCGCAACAGGTCGGGCAGTGGAATCTTTACCGGGCAGACGATGCCGCACTGGTTGCAGAGGGTCGCCGCATGCGGCAAGTCGATCGAGTTCTCGATGCCGGCATACAGCGGAGTCAGCACCGAACCCATCGGCCCCGGATAAACCCAGCCGTAGGCGTGGCCGCCGATGGTCTGATACACCGGGCAATGGTTCATGCAGGCGCCGCAGCGGATGCAGCGCAGCATCTCGTGGAAGTCGCCGCCCACCACGTCGGCGCGGCCGCTGTCGACCAGCACGAAGTACAGGTGCTCGGGACCGTCGTGCTCCTCGGGCTTCTTCACGCCGGTGAGGATGGAGAAGTAGTTCGAGATCGACTGCCCGGTGGCCGACCGCGGCAGCAGCCGCATCAGGGTCGACAGATCTTCCAGCGTCGGGATCACCTTCTCGATGCCGGTGATGACGACATGCACCTTCGGCATGGTGGTCACCATGCGGCCGTTGCCTTCGTTGGTGACCAGTGCCACCGAGCCGGTCTCGGCAACCAGAAAATTGCCGCCCGACAGGCCCATTTCGGCCGTAAGGAAATGGCCGCGCAATACTTCGCGCGCTTCGCGCGTCAAGGCCGGAATTTCGGTCTTGCGCGGCGTGCCGTGCACCTTGTGAAACAGGTCGGCGACATCGTTGAGGCTCTTGTGCACGGCCGGCGCGATGATGTGGCTGGGCGGCTCGTTGTTGTCGACCTGCAGGATGTATTCGCCCAGATCGGTTTCCACCGGCTGGATGCCAGCCGCCTCGAGCGCATGGTTGAGGCCGGCCTCTTCCGACAGCATCGACTTCGATTTGGTGACCTTCTTCACGCCGTGGCTGCGGGCGATTTCCGTCACGAGGCGGCAGACCTCCGCCCCGTCCTTGGCCCAGAGCACCTTGGCACCGGTATCCAGCGCCTTGCGCTCGAATGCCTCGAGCCACAGATCGAGATTGTCGATTACCTTGTTTCGAATCGCCGCGGCAGCGTCGCGCGTCCCCTCGAAGTCATCGAGGTCCTTGATCGCCTCGGCACGTTTGGTCACGAACTTGCCCTTGGCATTCTTCAGGTTGCCTTGCAGGACGACGTTCGCAAGGGAGCCCGCGGCGTTGGCCTTGAACTGCATCGACTTGATTTCCACGGTTCAGGCCCTCCCGGCCAGCACTTCGGCGACGTGCAGGACCTGCGTCGTCTCGTCGCCCATGCGTCTCAGTTTGCCCTCGATGTTCAGCAGGCAGCCCAGGTCGCCGCCGACCACGGCCTGTGCGCCGCTCGCCAGAATGTTGTCGCACTTGCGCTCGGCGATCGCAGCCGACACCTCGCCGAATTTGACCGAGAAGGTGCCGCCGAAGCCGCAGCATTCCTCGCAACCGTTCATCTCCTTGAGGGTGACGCCCTTGAGTTTGGCCAGCAGCGCCCGCGGCTGCTCCTTGACGCCCATGCTGCGCAAGCCGGTACAGGAATCGTGATAGGTCACCGTACCTTCAAAGTCGCCCGGCACGCTGTCCACCTTCAGTACCGTGACCAGGAAGTCCGTCAGTTCGTAGGTGCGGCTGGCCAGCGCCGTGGCACGGTCGCGCCACTCGGGTTCGTCGGCGAACAGGACGGGGTATTCGGTGCGAATCTGGTCACCGCAGGATCCGGAGGGCGAGACGACGTAGTCGAAGCCCTCGAATTCGGCAATGGTCTTTTTTGCCAGCGCAACGGCGCCGGGGGCATCGCCCGAATTCCATGCCGGCTGGCCGCAGCAGGTCTGCGTCTCCGGCACGATCACCTCGCAGCCCGCGTTTTCCAGAAGTTTCAGGGTGGCAAAGCCGATGCGGGGGCGCATCAAATCCACCAGACAGGTCACAAACAATCCTACGCGCATGTTTGCCAAGGCCTCACTCCATGTTGTTGTCGTTGTTGCCTGCCCCCGAAGGAGAATCCCCGGCATGCAAAGCAGCCACCCCGCGCAGCGGCATCCAAGTCACGCAAGGCGATTGATCGCCGATGGCCGGCGAAGGCATTTGCTATAGTATCCGAAGTCCGTTCCCACGAAGAGAATGCCGTGCCGCAAAAGCCCGCGGATACCGTACCGGAAGCCCGCAGCGGTATTCAGGTCATCGAGCGCATGATGAAACTGCTCGATGTCCTTTCCTATCACCCCGATCCGGTCAGCCTCAAGCAACTGGCGCTCGAGACCGGGCTGCATCCGTCGACGGCGCATCGTATCCTTGCCGCGATGGCCAGTTCCGGTTTTGCCGAACGTGCCGATCCCGGCACCTACCGGCTGGGCATACGCTTGCTGGAACTGGGCAACGTGGTCAAGTCGCGCATCAACATCCGTGCCGCAGCGATGCCGCTCATGCAGCGCCTGCACCAGCAGATCGGAGAAAGCGTGAATCTGGGCGTGCGCCAGGGCGACGAGATCGTCTATGTCGAGCGCACCTCCAGCGGCCGCTCTTCGGTACGCGTGGTGCATCTGGTCGGCGCCAGGGCACCGCTGCATGTCACGGCGGTAGGCAAACTGTATCTGGCCGAAGACGGCCCCCAGAAGCTGCGCGAGTACGTAAAACGCACCGGCCTGCCGGGCTTTACGCCGACCTCGCTGACCACACTGGCCGCGCTGGAACGGGAAGTCGATAGGGCGCGCCGCCACGGCGTGGCCTTCGACAACGAGGAAATCGAGCAGGGTCTGCGCTGCATCGCGGCGCCCGTGCGTGACGACACCGGCGAACTGGTCGCCGGCCTGTCGGTCTCGGCTCCGGCCGAGCGCCACAGTCCGGACTGGGCGGCAATAGTCAAGGAAACCGCCGACGCCATCTCGCTTGCCATCGGCTACAAGCCGCCGGCAGAGGGAAGCTAGCCGGCCATGCCGTTCGGCAAAAACACCGGCCATTCACGAATTTGACCTACGGGGTGGCAGTCTGTATACTGCGCGGTTCTTTGCGTCATCCTACTTGGAGTCTCTCATCATGTATGCGGTCATAAAAACCGGTGGCAAGCAATATCGCGTCGCTGCCGGCGAAAAACTCAAAATAGAACAGATACCGGCTGATGTAGGCACTGAAATCACTCTCGACCAGGTTCTCATGGTCGGCGAGGGCGAATCGGTCAAGATCGGTTCCCCCATGCTCGCCGGTGCCACGGTAACTGCGAAAGTGATAGCTCAGGGTCGTCATCCTAAGGTCACCATTTTCAAGATGCGCCGTCGCAAGCACTACCAGAAGCACCAAGGCCATCGCCAGAACTTCACCGAAATCGAGATCAGCGGCATTGCCGCCTGATCCCGACGAGAGAAACAGGAGCTAAACCATGGCACACAAAAAAGCAGGCGGCAGTTCCCGCAACGGCCGCGACTCGGAATCGAAACGCCTTGGCGTCAAAAGCTACGGCGGCGAATTGATTTCCGCCGGCAGCATCATCGTGCGGCAGCGTGGCACCGAATTCCATCCCGGCGACAACGTCGGCATGGGCAAGGATCACACGTTGTTCGCCAAAGTCGAGGGTACGGTGTTGTTCGCCGTAAAGGGCCCGGCCAAGCGTCGCGTGGTCAGCATCGTTCCGGCGACCGCTTAAGCAGCTAATCCTTCCGCGACGAAAGCCCTATCGTCGAGATAGGGCTTTCGCGCTTTCAGGCTCATGAAATTCTTTGACGAAGCTCGCATCGAAGTTCTCGCCGGCGATGGCGGCAATGGCGCCGTCTCCTTTCGCCGCGAGAAATACATTCCGCTGGGCGGCCCGGATGGCGGCGACGGCGGCAAGGGTGCGAGCATCTGGGCCGTCGCCGACCGCAATCTCAACACCCTGATCGATTTCCGCTACACCCGCGTGTTTCGCGGCCAGAAAGGCGAAAACGGCCACGGCTCGGACCGCTATGGTAAGGGCGGCGAGGACTTGGAACTGCGCATGCCGGTGGGCACCGTGATCACCGACAGTGAATCCGGCGAAGTGATCGCCGACCTCGACACCGACGGCAAGCGCTGGCTGATTGCCAAGGGCGGCATCGGGGGTTTGGGCAATTCGCACTTCAAGTCCAGCACCAACCGCGCCCCGCGCCAGAACACGCCGGGGCAGGAAGGTGAGAAGCGCGAGCTGAAGCTGGAACTCAAGGTGCTTGCCGACGTCGGCCTGCTTGGCCTGCCGAACGCCGGAAAATCAACCTTCATCCGTGCGGTTTCGGCTGCCAAGCCCAAGGTCGCGGACTACCCCTTCACCACCCTGCATCCGAACCTTGGCGTGGTCCGCGTCGACGACAACCGCAGTTTCGTCATCGCCGACATTCCGGGCCTGATCGAGGGCGCGGCGGAAGGGGCCGGTCTCGGTCATCGCTTCCTCAAGCATCTGCAGCGCACCGGACTGCTGCTGCATCTGGTCGATATTTCGCCCTTCGATCCGGACGCCGACCCGGCCAAGGACGCCAAGGCCATCCTCAGGGAACTGAAGAAATACGACGAGGCGCTGTACAAGAAGCCGCGCTGGCTGCTGATCAACAAGATCGATCTGGTGCCGGAAGACGAGCGTGAGGCACGGGTCGCCGCACTGGTGAAGAGCTACAAGCCGAAGAAGCATTTCGTCGTTTCCGCCATTTCGGGGGCAGGTTGCCGCGAGGTCACGTTTGCCGTAATGGATTACCTGGAACAGCATCGCGATCATGAGAAGGCAGATAGCTGAGGCAAAACGCGTCGTGGTCAAGGTGGGCAGCGCGCTGGTCACCAACCACGGCGAGGGTCTGGCCCACGATTTCATCGCCGAATGCGCGCGCCAGATCGCTGCGCTGCACGCCGACGGACGACAGGTGCTGCTGGTGTCTTCCGGCGCCATCGCCGCCGGCATGCAGCGGCTGGGCTGGGCCACGCGGCCCCATGCCATGCACGACCTGCAGGCCGCCGCCGCCGTCGGCCAGATGGGTCTGGCACAGGCCTACGAAACTACCTTCCTCAGCCACGGCCTGAAAGCCGCGCAGATCCTGCTGACCCACGAGGATCTTGCCGATCGCACGCGGTACCTCAACGCCCGCTCGACCCTGCAAGCCCTGCTCGATCTCGGCGTCGTCCCCATCATCAACGAAAACGACACGGTGGTCACCGACGAAATCAAATTCGGCGACAACGATACGCTTGGTGCGCTTGTTGCCAACCTCGTCGAAGCCGAGGCGCTGATCATCCTTACCGACCAGAAGGGTCTCTACAGCGCCGATCCGCGCCTCGATCCCGCCGCCACGCTGATAAGCGAAGGCCGTGCCGATGATCGCCGCTTTGAAGCCATGGCCGGCGGCGCCGGCTCGGGTATCAGCAAGGGCGGCATGATCACCAAGATTCGCGCCGCCCAGCGCGCCGCGAAAAGTGGCGCGCATACCCTGATCGTCAGCGGTCGCGAACCCGACTCCCTGTTGGCTGCTGCCCGCGGGGAAGCCATCGGCACGCTGCTTTATGCCGTCGAATCGCCGCTGGCGGCGCGCAAGCAATGGCTGGCCGACCACCTGCAACTTGTCGGCGCGCTGACGCTGGATAGCGGCGCAGTGCAGGCGCTGGCCGGCGGGCGCAGCCTGCTTGCGGTCGGTGTCGTTCGCGTCGAGGGCGACTTCGAACGCGGCGCGGTAGTGGCTTGTCGCGCGCCCGATGGACGCGAAATCGCCCGGGGCCTGATCAACTATTCAAGCTCGGAGGCGCGCCGCATTGCCGGTCACGGCACCCAGGATATCGAAGCCCTGCTCGGCTATATCGACAGTGCCGAGCTGATTCATCGCGACAACCTGATACTCCTCTGAACTAGCAGCAGCAAAGCAGAAAGGCCGCCCGAGGGCGGCCTTTTTGTCGCCGTCGTCCATCACAATCGAGTCAGCAAGGCACGAACCAGCCTTGCATTAGCGAAAAAAAGGCCGCCCCGAAGGGTGGCCTTCTATCTTTCAACACCTCACCGACACTAGGTCGGCTCGATATTAGAAGGAGTGACGCAGACCCAGCGCGGTACGGGTGAACTTGCCCGTTGCGGAGCCGGTCAGAGCCGACTTGTCGTTGTCGCCATCTTCCCAACGCACGTAGGCGGTGGTGCGCTTGCTCATCGAGTAGTCCAGACCCAGGGCGTTCAGGTTGCGATCCTGGTCGGCGGTCAGCTTGTCATCCACACGAAGAACGTTCGCCATGACGGCGATCGTGGGGGTGGCTTGCCACTTCAGAGCGATGTTGGTCGAACGGGAATCAACACTGACCGGGCTGAAGTTGTTCTTCGACGAGGTCCAGCCGAGATACACGGTAGCCGGGCCGAACGTGTAGTTACCGGCCAGCAGATTGTTCGTGAGCGTGCCGCCATTCAGGCCAGCAACGTTCGTGAGAACGTTCGAATGTGCGTACGACAGGTTGGCGGGGCCGTTGTTGTAGTTCAGGCCAACTTGCGTCTGGCCGTCGGCATCAGCAGCGGCATTGCCGGCGGAGTTCGGCGAGCGATACAGCAGGCCGACGGTGAAGCCGGACCAGCTGGGGCTATCCCACTTGATGGAGTTGTTGGCACGGATGTCGCGAGCGCCAGCGGTGTTAGCACCCGGGGCAACAGCAGCCGGTGCGCCGATGACGTTGGCGCCACTCAGGCGGCCGAATTGACCGGAGTAACCACCACCCATGCCGACGCCGAAGGGCTGTGCGGTCAGCGCGGAAGTCAGGGCGAAGTTGTTCATGAAGCCCAGCGAAACCTTGCCGAAGTTGCCCGACAGGTACAGGTAGTTCTGGCTGTTCCACACGCCAGCGGTGTTGGACATGCCGGCTGTCGGATCGGTCTCGAGCCACAGACCAGCCTTCATGGCGTTGCCCAGATCTTCCTGAACCACGAAGGTCAGGTTGGTGGTGGCGGTGTTGGACTGGGAACCCCAGCGATTCGTCTTGGTCTTGACGCCGGCGGCTTCTTGGCTCTGATTGAAATAGCCGGTGTCGAACAGACCCTGAATGGTCACGGTCGACTGGGCGAAGGCGGTGCTGGACAGGCCAGCGATAGCCAGGGCGATGAGTTTCTTTTGCATAGATTTCTCCAAAGAGAGTTATGGTTTTAACAGCTTGCAATGACACCACGTGGTCGGTCACTGCTTGCTGTCACTACCCGAATCCGGGAAGCTGTGAGCATTCTGCTTTAGCGCCGGGAGGCGGACAACCCTGAGATGGCTTTTCATGCGCCGAAGCGAGGGTTTTGTGGTTTTCTCACAACAGGAAAAAGGCAATTCCTGAATCGGCCAAACAAATATAACCCGCGGAGAACGGCTTATATCTTTCGTAGGGTGTGCCTCCGACGGATTGGCGGAGTCGAACGGAAGGGGCGAGGCGGGGGGGCGAGGTGCGGGATTGTGGAGGCTAAAAGGACTAAACCCTCCGCCGGGCAATCCGGGGGAGGGTTTAGAAGGGGGGAGTCTGGCGCTGACCTACTTTCTCACACGGTGAAGTGCA